>Ga0214919_10011280_pt1 | contig 11161 bp, 6 predicted proteins | sample LL1503_MetaG_FD_177994 | JGI IMG/M metagenome (GOLD analysis project Ga0214919, IMG submission 177994) | Freshwater microbial communities from Lake Lanier, Atlanta, Georgia, United States - LL-1503 | ecosystem: Environmental > Aquatic > Freshwater > Lake | place: USA: Georgia | collected 2015-03-15
ACGCCAATGCGGCGGGTCAGCCATAACCGCACCTCCTGCTCCTGCACCGTTTTTACCCGAACGAGCAGGCGGTCCTGCCTTTCGTCATACTGCACATTGAGCTGGTGGATGTTCATTGGCTTGATTTTAGTCAGGGCGGGCGGCGCTGTGCCGCTTGAAAATGCAGCACCGGCCCCAAGCTGAGCCCTAACTGAGGATGCCTTATGCGAATTGATAAATTAACAACCAAGTTCCAAGAGGCCCTGGGTGAAGCGCAGAGCGCAGCGCTGGCCCAGGACCATGCCTATATTGAACCGTCCCATGTGCTGGGCGCCATGCTGCGCCAGGATGATGGACCCAAGGCTTTGCTGCAGCGCGCGGGCGTTAACGTCCCTTCGCTGCTGGCCATGGCGGACGCTGCCGCGCACAAGCTGCCCCAGGTACAAGGCCAGGACCAGGTGCAGGTAGGACGCGAGATGGTCGGTCTCCTGCAAGCCTGCGAAAAGGAAGCCATGAAACGCGGCGACCAGTATGTGGCCAGCGAGCTATTTCTGGTGGCATTGAGTGAGGCCAAGTCCGACTTTGCCAAACAGGCACAGGCCATGGGTTTGAGCCGCAAAAGTCTGGACGCCGCCATATTGGCGGTGCGCGGCGGGCAGGGCGTAGACAGCGCCGATGCCGAAGACCAGCGTGAGTCCCTGAAAAAATACTGCGTCGATTTGACCGAGCGCGCCCGGGCTGGAAAGCTCGATCCGGTCATTGGCCGGGACGACGAAATCCGCCGCGCGATCCAGGTTTTACAACGCCGCACCAAGAACAACCCGGTGTTGATTGGCGAGCCCGGTGTCGGCAAAACCGCCATCGTCGAAGGTCTGGCCCAGCGCATCGTGGCCGGTGAGGTGCCTGATTCGCTCAAAGGCAAGCGCGTGCTATCGCTGGATATGGCCTCGCTGCTGGCGGGCGCCAAGTTCCGCGGCGAGTTTGAGGAGCGGCTGAAAAACGTCTTAAAAGACCTGTCGAAGGACGAGGGCCAAACTATTGTTTTTATTGACGAATTGCACACCATGGTCGGTGCCGGCAAGGCTGAAGGCGCCATGGATGCCGGCAATATGCTCAAACCCGCCTTGGCGCGCGGCGAACTCCATTGCGTGGGCGCAACCACGCTGGACGAATACCGAAAGTACATTGAAAAAGACGCCGCGCTAGAGCGGCGCTTCCAAAAAATCCTGGTTGGTGAGCCGACCGTGGAAGCCACCGTCGCGATTTTGCGCGGTCTCAAAGAGCGCTACCAGGTGCACCATGGCGTCAACATCACCGACCCGGCCATCGTGGCCGCTGCGGAGCTGAGCCATCGCTACATTACCGACCGCTTTTTACCGGACAAGGCGATTGACCTGATTGATGAGGCGGCCGCCAAGATCAAGATCGAACTGGATTCCAAGCCCGAGGTCATGGACAAACTCGACCGGCGCTTGATTCAGTTGCAGATCGAGCGGGAGGCGGTGAAAAAGGAGAAAGACGAAGCTTCTATCAAGCGCTTTGAGCTCATCAACGAGGAGATCGGAGCCTTGCAGCGCGAAATCGCCGATTTGGACGAAATCTGGAAGGCCGAAAAAGCCACGGCCCAAGGGAGTGCCCAAATCCGGGCGGAAATTGATGTCTTGCGCCAGCAAATTGAAAGCCTGACGCGTAAAGGCGACCTCACCAAAGTGGCGGAGTTGCAATACGGCCAATTGCCCAGCTTGGAAAAGCGCCTGAAAGAGGCCCAAGACACCGAGGCGGGGCGGGCCAAAGGGGGCGAAGGAGCGCCACCGCAGCTGCTGCGCACCCAGGTTGGCGCTGAAGAGATTGCCGAAGTGGTGGCCCGCGCCACCGGCATCCCTATTGCCAAGCTGATGCAAGGCGACCGCGAAAAGCTGCTGCTGATGGAAGAGCGATTACACCAGCGCGTGGTGGGCCAAGACGAGGCGATCGGCGCCGTGGCCAATGCCATACGCCGCTCGCGTTCGGGTTTGTCGGACCCCAACCGACCCACAGGCTCTTTCTTGTTCTTAGGCCCTACCGGCGTGGGCAAGACCGAGTTGTGCAAAGCTTTGGCCGGTTTTTTATTCGACAGTGAGGATCATTTGATCCGCATGGACATGAGTGAGTTCATGGAGAAGCATTCCGTGGCACGCTTGATTGGGGCGCCGCCCGGCTACGTGGGCTATGAGGAGGGCGGCTACCTCACCGAAGCCGTGCGCCGCAAACCCTACAGCGTGCTCTTGCTGGACGAGGTGGAGAAAGCGCATCCGGACGTGTTCAATGTGCTCTTGCAGGTACTCGACGACGGCCGTCTGACCGATGGGCAGGGCCGAACCGTGGACTTCAAAAACACCGTCATCGTGATGACTAGCAATATCGGCTCGCAATTGATCCAAAGCATGGTGGGCCAAGACCGTGAAGACATCAAAGACGCGGTTACGGGCGAATTGAAAAACCATTTCCGGCCTGAATTTATCAATCGTATCGACGAAACGGTGGTGTTCCACGCCTTGGACGCGACCCATATTGCCAACATAGCCAAGATCCAGTTGCAAACCCTGATGGACCGTCTGGCGCGCATGGACTATGTCTTGGAGGTTTCGGACGCAGCCGTGGCCGAATTAGCCAAAGTGGGTTTTGACCCGGTGTATGGTGCAAGGCCGCTCAAACGTGCCATTCAGCAACGCTTGGAAAACCCACTGTCCAAACTACTGCTAGAGGGGCGCTTTGTGCCCAAAGACACTATCCATGTAGGCGTCGACCCCATTCGCAACCCGGGGCAGTTTTCGTTTAACACCCAGTAAGGCTTAGGGGTTTGGCGCGCCGCCCGTTTGGACGCGGCGGGCGCCGTCGTAGCGGCGCGACCAATAGGCCAGGCCCATATCCTCGACGCGCACCTCCGCGCCGGGCCTGGGCGAATGAATGAATTTGCCGTTGCCCACGTAAATTCCTACATGGCTGAAAGCATGGCGCATGGTGTTGAAAAACACCAGGTCTCCTGGCCGCAGTTCTGACTTGTCTATGGTTTGCGTAGCTGCAGCTTGCTGCGCTGCACTGCGCGGCAGCACCAGGCCGATGGTTTGCGCATAGATGGCTTTGACGAAACCACTGCAATCAAAGCCGCCTTCGGCGCTGCTACCGCCGCGGCGGTAAGGCACACCCAAGAAGCCCATCGCGCCAATTACGAGCTCGGAGGCTTGGTTTTGCATCTGGTTGCCCGCTTCGCTGATACGGTCTAGCAAGCCCTTGTCGGTCAGGAATTTGCCTAAATCATCATGGGGCGGTGCTGTTTGCGCGGCGCTAAGCCCACAGGCACAAGCCAGACACAGGACAAGGCAGGCAGGAAACTTCATTCCCCGATTGTAGTCGCTCCAGAGTCGTTAGCCAACTAAAATTTACTTTAATAAATATATATAAGCTGTTGATTTATATAAATAATATTATATATACTGTAGATCATTTGATGTAACTTTGCCTGCCGCACAGCCCCGCAGCATTGGCACGCCAACCCGTCGCCGATGGCGATCGGGGCTTCAACGCTTCCCTATCGGTGGCTTGGCGACTGGTTATGCTCTGCGATTTAAGACCCCGGAAAGAATGCCCATGTTGCTTGACCTCGAGGAAAGTCAGTTAGTGCTGGTGGACTACCAGGAGCGTCTGATCCCGGCCCTATTTGAGGGCACCCAAGTCATTGCCAACGCGGTGAGACTGGCTCGTCTGGCAGCCTTGTTGCAGGTGCCGGCCGTGTTGCTCGAACAAAGTCCGGATCGGCTCGGCCCGACCGCTGAGCCTTTGCTGGAAGCGACCCAGGCACTGGCGGCAGTTCGTCTTTTACGCAGGCTGGCAAAAACGCATTTCAATGGGGTGGAGGATGGCTTGTCAGCGTTATTGCGGCCGCCGGCCAAGCCTGCTGCTGGCAATGCGCGCAGCCTGCCCAAACATTTGCAAAAACCGGCGCAGGAACAAAACGCACGCCCGTCCGTCGTACTGGCGGGTTGTGAGGCCCATGTCTGCCTCCTGCAAACCGCCTTGGCATTGCTGGAGGACGAGTTCGAGGTTTGGGTGGTGACCGACGCCTGCAGCTCGCGCACCGAGCGCAACCGCGATGCGGCCTTTGACCGGCTGGCTGGCGCTGGCGCTGAGTTGCTGACAACCGAAATGGTGGCTTTCGAATGGTTGCGCCATGCCGGCCACCCCCAGTTTCGCGCGGTACAGGCATTGATCAAGTGAGGCCCGGGGCGGGGTCTTGTCGGAGCTCCTAGTCAGCCACTAGCAAGTTGCATGTTCATAATCCGGTCTGCTACGCGGCCCCGGCGTAGAACTCAACGTGGAGACAAAAATGCCCGACTACAAAGCCTTTCACCGCCGTTCTTTAGACGACCGCGATGCCTTCTGGGCCGAGCAGGCCCAACGGATTGAGTGGCAGACGCAGCCCAAGACGATATGTGATTACAGCAATCCGCCTTTTGCCCGCTGGTTTGAAGGCGGCACCACCAATTTGTGCCATAACGCGGTAGACCGCCACCTCAAAGACAGGCCCGACCAGATCGCCCTGATTGCTGTGTCCACCGAAACTGATACCGAGCAGACCTACACCTTCCGCCAGCTTCACACCCATGTACAAACCATGGCTGCAACATTGCTGGATCTGGGCGTCCGCAAAGGCGACCGTGTGCTGATCTACATGCCCATGGTGGCCGAAGCGGCCTTCGCCATGCTAGCCTGCGCACGCATTGGCGCCATCCATTCGGTGGTTTTCGGAGGCTTTGCCTCGGTATCTCTGGCCTCGCGCATTGAAGATGCATCGCCGGTGGTGGTAGTCAGCGCGGATGCGGGCTCGCGCGGTGGAAAAGTGGTGCCTTACAAACCGCTGCTTGACGAAGCGCTGTCCCTGTCCAGCCACAAACCGCAGGCGGTACTGCTGGTGGATCGCCAATTGGCCCCCATGGCCATGACAGCCGGGCGCGACCATAGCTGGGCGAGCCTGCAAGCCAAACACCACAACGCAGTCGTGCCTTGTGAATGGGTCGATGCCACGCACCCCAGCTACACCTTGTACACGAGCGGCACCACCGGAAAACCCAAAGGCGTGCAGCGCGATACCGGAGGCTATGCCGTGGCCCTAGCCGCGAGCATGGAAACCATTTTCTGCGGCAAGGCCGGTGAAACCTATTTTTCCACCAGCGACATCGGCTGGGTGGTCGGCCATAGCTATATTGTGTATGGGCCCTTGATCGCCGGTATGTCCACCATCATGTACGAAGGCCTGCCTATTCGTCCCGATGGAGGCATTTGGTGGAGCTTGGTCGAAAAGTACAAAGTCACCGTGATGTTCAGTGCCCCCACGGCGATTCGGGTTTTGAAAAAACAAGACCCCGCTTTGCTCAAGCGCTACGACCTGAGCAGCTTGCGTACCCTGTTTCTGGCTGGTGAGCCCTTGGACGAACCGACCGCCCAGTGGATTAGCGATGGTCTGGGCAAAGACATCATCGACAACTACTGGCAGACCGAGAGCGGTTGGCCTATTTTGACCATCGCCAACGGCGTAGAAAAAGCGCCCAGCAAATTTGGCAGCCCCGGCATTGCCATGTACGGTTATGACGTCAAGCTGCTGGACGAAGCGACCGGTGAGGAACTACATGGCGCTGACAAAAAAGGCGTGCTCGTGATCGAAGGCCCCCTGCCGCCCGGCTGCATGCAAACCGTCTGGCAAGACGATGATCGCTTTGTTAACACCTACTGGAAAAGCGTGCCGGGCAAATTGATTTACAGCACATTTGACTGGGCCACACGCGACAAAGATGGCTATTATTTCATCCTGGGACGTACTGACGATGTGATCAATGTGGCCGGCCACCGGCTGGGCACCCGTGAAATAGAGGAGTGCATATCTGGCCATCCCAATGTCTCTGAAGTTGCGGTGGTGGGCGTGGCCGATACCCTCAAAGGCCAGGTGGCTATGGCTTTTGCCGTGGTCAAGGACACCAGCGCGCTGGTCGATGACAGGGCCCGCTTTGCGCTGGAGGGCGAGATCATGAAGCTGGTGGACCAGTCGATTGGCGCCATTGGTCGCCCGGCGCGGGTTCGTTTTGTGACGGTGTTGCCCAAAACCCGCAGCGGCAAGCTCCTGCGCCGCGCCATCCAGGCCGTATGCGAAGGCCGCGATCCCGGTGATTTGACCACTATGGAAGACCCCTCGGCCTTGCAACAAATCAGGGATTTGGTGTAGCGCCGAGCCGGGCCCAGCGCCAGTAAGCCCAAACCGGCCGGTGCCAGCGGTACATATTTCGATGGCACAATGCGTGGTGTCACCTAGGCGTTCAACGCCAACGTCGCATCCGCCATCCGGTTAAGCCGTACAGCGGAAGGTCTTTTAACCAGCTTATGTTTCCCCGGAGGGAAACGGAGGTCAGCGAAAAATGAGCACGAGTTCGTCCGTCTATTCAGCCTATCTGGGCAACACTTTTCTCTTCGGCGGCAATGCGCCCTATGTCGAAGAGATGTATGAAAACTACCTCGATAACCCTGGCAGCGTGCCTGACACCTGGCGCGACTATTTTGACGCCTTGCAGCATGTGCCGGCCTCCGATGGCAGCAATGCGCGCGATGTGGCCCATCTGCCGGTGGTCAACGCATTTGCCCAGCGTGCCAAGTCCGGTGGTACCCGGGTGGTGCTGGCCAGCGCCGATGCCGAAATGGGCCGCAAGCGCACTGCCGCGCAGCAACTGATTGCCGCTTACCGCAACGTCGGCCAGCGCTGGGCTGATCTGGACCCGCTCAAGCGAACCGAGCGCCCGAATATTCCTGAAATGGACCCTGCGTTTTACGGCTTTGCCGATGCCGACCAGGAAACCGTGTTTGACACCAGTAATACCTTTTTCGGCAAAAACAGCATGTCGCTGCGCGAATTGCTCAATGCCTTGCGCGAGACCTATTGCGGCACTTTGGGCGCGGAGTACATGTACGCCACCGACCAGGATGAAAAACGCTGGTGGCAGCAAAAGCTCGAAAGCGTGCGCAGCAAACCCAATTTCAATGCCGAGAAGAAAAAGCACATCCTGGGCCGGCTTACTGCAGCCGAAGGCCTAGAGCGTTTCCTCCATACTAAATACGTCGGCCAAAAGCGCTTTTCACTGGAAGGCGGTGAGAGCTTTATCGCCGCGATGGATGAATTGATCCAGGCCGCAGGCACCCAGGGCGTGCAGGAAATCGTAATCGGGATGGCCCATCGGGGTCGCCTTAATGTGCTGGTCAACACCATGGGCAAGCAGCCCAAAGATTTGTTTGCCGAGTTCGACCACACCGCCCCCGAAGAACTGACCTCTGGCGATGTGAAATACCACCAGGGCTTTAGCTCCGACATGAGTACGCCCGGCGGGCCGGTGCACTTGTCCCTGGCTTTCAACCCCTCGCACCTGGAAATCGTCAACCCCGTGGTCCAAGGTTCCGTTCGTGCGCGCATGGACCGACGCTCTGATCCCCAGGGTAAACAAGTACTGCCGGTGCTCGTCCATGGCGACGCCGCTTTCGGCGGGCAGGGCGTGAACCAGGAAACCCTGGCATTGGCCCAGACCCGTGGCTACACCACGGGTGGCACGGTGCACATCATCATCAACAACCAAATTGGCTTTACCACCTCGGACCCGCGTGATATGCGTTCCAGCGCGTTTTGTACCGACATCGTCAAGATGGTGGAAGCGCCAGTGCTCCACGTCAATGCCGACGACCCTGAGGCCGTCGTGCTGGCCACGCAGTTCGCGCTGGAATACCGCATGCGCTTTCGCAAGGACGTGGTAGTCGACATTATTTGCTTTCGCAAGCTGGGCCACAACGAGCAAGACACCCCAAGCCTCACGCAGCCGCTGATGTACAAAAAAATCAGCGTGCATCCGGGTACCCGCAAGTTGTTTGCGGACAAGCTAAGCGCACAAGGCTTGGGCGAAACCCTGGGCGATGACATGGTCAAAGCCTACCGCGCAGCGCTCGATGAAGGGCGCCATGCGGCAGACCCCGTGCTGACCAACTTCAAAACCAAGTTCACGGTGGATTGGGCTCCGTTTTTAGGCAAAAAGTGGACGGATGCCGGCGATACCGCGCTGCCCTTAAGCGAATGGAAACGCCTGGCCGAACGCATGACGACGATTCCCGCCTCGGTGACGCCGCACCAACTGGTCCGCAAAGTCTACGACGACCGCGCAGCGATGGGCCGCGGTGATATTCCAGTCGACTGGGGCATGGGTGAGCACATGGCATTGGCTTCCTTGGTGGCCAGCGGCTACCCGGTTCGCCTTTCCGGCGAAGACAGCGGACGGGGTACCTTTACCCATCGCCATGCCGTCATTCATGACCAGAACCGCGAAAAATGGGACGTGGGCACCTATGTGCCTTTGCAAAACGTGGCCGATGGGCAAGCGCCTTTTGTAGTGATCGACTCGATTTTGTCGGAAGAAGCCGTGCTGGGCTTTGAATACGGCTACGCCTCTAATGACCCTAACACCATGGTGATATGGGAAGCGCAATTTGGCGATTTTGCTAATGGCGCACAAGTGGTAATCGACCAGTTCATTGCCTCGGGCGAAGTCAAATGGGGCCGCGTCAATGGCCTGACTTTGATGCTGCCGCACGGCTACGAAGGCCAGGGCCCGGAGCACAGTTCGGCGCGCTTGGAGCGATTTATGCAACTGGCAGCTGACACCAATATGCAAATCGTGCAACCGACCACCGCTAGCCAGATTTTCCATGTGTTGCGCCGCCAAATGGTACGCAATGTGCGCAAGCCCTTGGTCATTATGACGCCCAAGTCACTGCTTCGTAACAAGGACGCTGCCTCTCCATTGAGCGAGTTCACCCGCGGTGGCTTCCAGACCGTGATCGGCGAAGTCAAAGAGATCAAGGCCGAAAAGGTCAAGCGCATCGTCGTGTGTTCGGGCAAGGTCTATTACGACTTGATGAAAAAGCGTGAGGAACGTGGTTCGGACGATGTCGCCATTTTGCGTATTGAACAGCTGTATCCGTTTGCGCACAAGGCCTTTGCGACGGAGATCAAAAAATACCCGAATGCGAGCGAAATCGTCTGGACCCAGGACGAACCGCAAAACCAGGGGGCCTGGTTTTTTGTGCAGCACTACATCCACGAGAACATGCTGGAGGGCCAGAAACTTGGCTATGCCGGTCGGGCTGCATCGGCTTCGCCGGCGGTGGGCTATTCGCACTTGCACCAAGAACAACAAAAAGCGCTTGTAGATGGCGCATTCGGCAAGCTCAAAGGCGTGGTGTTGACCAAGTAAGTCGCTACCCCGACACGCAAACACATTGAAAGAATCGTATGGCCATCTTAGAAGTAAAAGTTCCTCAACTGTCTGAATCCGTAGCGGAAGCGACCATGTTGCAGTGGAAGAAAAAAGTCGGCGACAGCGTCGCCGCAGATGAAACGCTGATCGAAATAGAAACCGATAAAGTCGTGCTCGAAGTCCCAGCACCTGCGGCTGGAGTGCTGGCCGAAATCCTGGTGCTTGACGGCGGCATGGTCAAGGCCGAGCAGTTGATTGCTCGGATAGACACCGACGGCAAAGTGGCGGCGGCGCCAGCTGCTGCGCCAGTTGCATCTATAGGTTCCGCGCCTCCTGCGGCCGTTGCAATGCCTGCGGCCAGCAAAGCCGATGTATTGATGCCTGCTGCTGCCAAGTTGATGGCCGACAACCAATTGGCCAGTGGCTCGGTGACCGGCACCGGTAAAGAGGGTCGCGTTACCAAAGGCGACGTGTTGCAGGCTTTGCAGACGCCCGTGCCCGCAGCGGTGATACCGACGGGTGTGCCGCAAACGGCTTTACCGCAAGTGTCAGCCCCGGCCAGCATCGGTCTGGGCGATCGCCCCGAGCAGCGCGTACCCATGAGCCGTTTGCGCGCTCGCGTAGCTGAGCGTTTGTTGCAATCACAGGCCACGAATGCCATCCTCACGACCTTCAATGAAATCAATATGGCCCCGGTCATGGAGATGCGCAAGAAATTCCAGGAGCGATTTGAAAAAGAGCACGGCATCAAGCTCGGCTTCATGAGCTTTTTTGTTAAAGCGGCGGTGCACGCCTTAAAGAAATACCCCGTCCTCAACGCATCGGTGGACGGCAATGACATTTTGTACCACGGCTACTTTGACATCGGCATTGCTGTGGGCTCGCCGCGTGGCCTGGTGGTGCCGATTTTGCGCAACGCCGATCAAATGAGTTTCCCCGATATCGAGAAAAAGATAGCAGAGTTCGGCACAAAGGCGCGCGACGGAAAGCTTGGCATGGACGATATGACCGGCGGCACGTTTTCTATCTCCAACGGCGGCACGTTCGGCTCCATGCTGTCCACACCCATCATCAATCCGCCGCAGTCCGCCATTTTGGGCGTACATGCCACCAAAGACCGTGCCGTGGTGGAAAACGGCCAGGTGGTCGTGCGGCCGATGAATTACTTTGCCATGAGCTATGACCACCGCATCATCGACGGGCGCGAAGCAGTGCTGGGTCTGGTGGCCATCAAAGAGGCGATGGAAGATCCTTCGCGCCTCTTGTTTGACATTTGAACGGGCGCACACCATGAGCACAGAATTTGACGTCATTGTCATTGGCGCCGGGCCCGGCGGTTACATCGCAGCGATCCGCGCTGCCCAGTTGGGTTTTAAGGTCGCTTGTATCGATGAGTGGCAAAACGCCGATGGTGGTCCAGCCCCTGGCGGCACCTGCACCAATGTGGGCTGTATACCGTCAAAAGCCTTGTTGCAATCGAGCGAACACTTTGACCACGCCAATCACCACTTTGCAGAACACGGCATTAGCGCCAAAGACGTAAAGATGGATATTGCCCAAATGCACGCCCGCAAGGACAGCGTGGTCAAGCAAAACAACGACGGTATCTTGTACCTGTTCAAGAAAAACAAGGTCACGTTTTTTCACGGGCGAGGCGCGTTCGCCGGTACATCCTCGGCGGGCTACGAAATAAAGGTGTCCGGTAAGACCGAGGATTCGCTGCACGCCAAGCACGTCATCATCGCCACAGGCTCCAGTGCGCGTGCTTTGCCCGGCACACCGTTCGACGAACTCAACGTGCTGTCCAATGACGGGGCATTGCGCGTTGGTGCGGTGCCTAAAAAATTGGCCCTTATCGGATCGGGTGT
>Ga0214919_10011281_pt1 | contig 11161 bp, 9 predicted proteins | sample LL1503_MetaG_FD_177994 | JGI IMG/M metagenome (GOLD analysis project Ga0214919, IMG submission 177994) | Freshwater microbial communities from Lake Lanier, Atlanta, Georgia, United States - LL-1503 | ecosystem: Environmental > Aquatic > Freshwater > Lake | place: USA: Georgia | collected 2015-03-15
TGGTTCGAGTTGCATCACTTCACCGCAAATTAGAAACTGGGGTAACTGCAAGAAATACCGCTGGTCACACTCCGCGCGAACTCATGAAAGAAATTTCTGCAAAGACAGAAGCGCTGATGAATAGACACTCTCATACATTTCATCAAAGCATCTTGCCTGCACTGGAAAAAGAGAATGTACGCATTGTTACCTGGGATCAGTTAGATCAGGAAGAGCGTGGATACGTCTCCAAATTATTTAGTGACCGAATATTTCCAGTTCTGACTCCTTTAGCAGTTGACCCTTCTCACCCATTTCCATACATTTCTGGCTTATCACTCAACCTTGCAGTTATTGTAAAGAACTCAAAAACAAGTGAACAATTTTTCGCCAGAGTCAAAGTACCGCCAATTCTTTCTCGCTTTATTCCAACCAATAGCGCAGGCTCTACTCGATTTATTCCGCTGGAAGAAGTTATCGCAATTCACCTTCAAGAACTTTTTCCTGGCATGGTCATTGAAGATCACTACACCTTCCGAATAACTCGAAATCAAGATTTAGAGATTGAAGAAGAAGAATCTGAGGATTTACTTCTAACTCTTGAACAAGAACTTTTACGTCGTCGCTTTGGACCACCGGTGCGCCTTGAAATCGAAAAAGGAATTGATAAGGCTCTTCTTGAAACATTAGCAGAAGAGCTTTCAATCGATATAGAAAATATCATTTCAGTTGCTACGCCCCTCGATCTCACCGATTTGAGTCGCATTGCAGATTTGGATTTACCGCACCTAAAGTTCCCTGCATTTCGCTCCCGTACTGCGCAAGCGTTAGCCGAAGTAGATATTGAAGAGCCAGAAACCTTCTTTTCAGCCATCAAAAGAGGTGAAATTCTCCTTCACCATCCTTATGAATCATTTACTTCATCCGTCGTGCAATTCCTGCAAAGCGCAGCAGAAGACCCACGCGTATTAGCGATCAAGCAAACTCTTTATCGCACATCGGGTGACTCACCAATTATTGAGGCACTCATTGAAGCTGCTGAGGCAGGCAAACAAGTTCTTGCTGTTATTGAAATTCGTGCTCGCTTTGATGAGCAAGCAAATGTGCGATGGGCAAGAAAACTCGAAGCTGCAGGAGTCCACGTTGTGTATGGACTTATGGGTCTGAAAACTCACGCAAAGCTTTCATTAGTTGTTCGCGATGAATCCGATGGACTGCGAAGCTATTGTCATATCGGAACTGGAAATTACAATCCTAAGACTGCGCGCATGTATGAAGATTTAGGAATCCTTAGCGCCGATCCTGTACTCACCGATGACCTTTCAAAGTTATTCAATCAGTTATCTGGTTTTGCTCCACAATCTACATATAAGAGATTATTAGTGGCACCTCGATCACTTCGAAGCGGGTTGCTTGAAAAAATTGATATCGAAATTACTAATGCAAAAGCTGGTAAGCCAGCAGGAATCCGCTTCAAACTTAATTCATTACTTGATGAAGAGTTCGTTGAGAAATTCTATGAAGCATCCAAGAGTGGCGTAAAGATTGAATTACTTATCCGTGGCATTTGCGCACTTCAACCCGGGATACCCGGAGTCTCAGAAAATATTCATGTGCGCTCAATACTTGGTCGATTCCTGGAGCATTCTCGAATCTTCCATTTTGTAAATGGTGGAAATAATGAGTACTGGATTGGTAGCGCTGATTTGATGCACCGAAATCTAGATCGCCGAGTTGAAAGTTTAGTTCGCATCCAAGATGCGGGGCACATCTCATCACTCGATCAAATTCTTTCAGAGGGTCTATCGCAAGAAAGTAGCGGCTGGACGCTAGAAAAAACAAAGTGGACAAGACGCAGTGAAGGTTTGCGTGATGTTCAAGCGATAACAATCGATAAGTTTCTGAAAGCGAGATAGCGATGGGTGAAGAAGTTGTTGTACAAGCTGCAGGGGCCGTTTTGTGGCGCCACTCAAAAGAGAAAAAAATTGAAATTGCAATTATTCATAGACCTCGTTACGACGACTGGTCACTACCAAAAGGAAAGTTAGAAAATGGCGAGAGCCACATTGGATGCGCTTTCCGTGAAGTTTTAGAAGAGACAGGTGTCACTCCAATCTTTGGACCTGAAATCGGTGAAGCAATTTACCGAGTGGGTGACGAGAAGAAGGTTGTGAAGTATTGGAGCGCAAAGGCAAGTAATGTGCCGTACGGTGAACCAGATAAAAATGAGGTCGATGAAATTCTTTGGTTAGATCCAACGGCAGCAAAGAAGAAACTAACCCTCGATGATGATCGCTCGATAGTTGATTTCTTTTTAGAGTTTGGTGTTGATACTCAAGTGTTAGTTTTGTTGCGTCATGCAAAGGCAATCAAGCGCGAAGACTGGGATGGCGATGATGGAGATCGTCCGCTCTCACATGTTGGCCAATTGCAAGCGAAGAGACTCTTTCCACTGTACTTTCCTTATGCAATCAAAGAGATTCATTCATCGGACGCGATGCGCTGTATTGAAACTATTGAACCAATGACTCGCACAATGCAACTCAATCCAATCTTTTCAACTGATTTGAGCGAATATAGATTTTCTAAAGACAAAGAAGTAGCACTTGATTATGCTCAAGATTTACTCAATAACGGTGTTGCTGGAATCATCTGCAGCCATAATCCAATATTGCCGAAGTTGCTCAAGAAGCTCATTGGCAAGAAGAATTTCAAACAATTAGATGGAAAACTTGAACCAGGAGATTCGTGGGTTCTGCATCATCGCGATGGTGAAATCATTGCAATTGATAGCGTTGAGAGGCCACAAGTAAAGGTTTAGCGCTCCATCCAATCGAGCCAGCGAAGAACTAATCCTTCGCGAAGAGCCCACGGGCAAATCTCTACTTCTGGAAGTTGTAGCTTTTCAAGTATCGCACGCGCAACGATTGAACCAGCAAGAATTTGGCTCGCTCTACTTGATGAAACTCCTGGGAGTTCACCGCGTTCTTTATTGCTCATTTCGCCCAGCTTAGGAGTCAAACTAAGAAGGTTCTTAGTTTGTAATTTTTTTGCATTCTCACCATTAGCTGTAAGGCGAGCAAGAGTTCTAAAAGTTTTACTAGTTGCCACAAAGTGATCGGCGCTATGTAATCTGATTTCATAGGGAAGTGAACCTTGTAATACTTCATCAACATATGTTTCAAGACTCTTAATTGATTTTGAAGAAAAAGGATCTCCTTTAAGAAAATCTCTCGTAAGTCTTGCAGCACCCAAGGGCAATGAGATAGTTGCATCTGGATGTTCATCATCGCCAATCGCGATCTCAAGTGAGCCTCCACCAATATCTACAACAAGTAGTCGACCTGCAGACCAACCCAACCAGCGACGTGCCGCAAGAAATGTCATGCGTGCTTCTTCATCACCACTCATAATTTGCAAATCAATTTCAAATTCTGCATTTATATTCTTGATTATTGCGGCACCATTTTTAGCATCACGAATAGCAGATGTTGCGAATGCAAGTATTTCTTCGGTCTTGCTTTCACGTGCATGCTCAACAGCACCCTTTATTGCCTCATGAAGTAAAAGAATTCCATCACTTGATATTTCACCACTGTCATTGAGGTGTTCAGTGAGGCGAAGTTCTGTTTTAAAGTTAGTTGCCGGTGTTGGGCGAGCTCCGGGATGTGCATCCATGACCTGCAGATGGATGGTGTTGGAACCAACATCCAAAACTCCCAATCTCATGCGTGTAACTTACCCTTTCATAGCCTGTTGCTCTCGATTTCAAGTTATCGCCAACTCCTGCCATAATTGCGCAACATGCTTTACGGCATGTGAGGCCTCCCTAGCTCAGTGGTAGAGCGACGCACTTGTAATGCGTAGGTCGTCAGTTCAATCCTGACGGGGGGCTCCATTTCAACAACACTCATATGAGCGATTGGGGGATTCAATGAAAGAGGGCCATTTCCCAAGTGATGCATTCAAGGACGCACTTGCTGCCAATGATGAATATGTAAAGAGCTTCAAATACAGTGAACTCACTGGTGTCGCATCTAAAGGTATCGCAATCGTCACCTGTATGGATTCTCGCATCAATCCTTTATCTGTCATTGGTATGAAATCAGGAGATGCAAAGATCTTGAGAAATGCTGGAGCGCGTGTAACTGAGGATGTTTTGCGCACATTGGTTCTTGCAACTTACTTACTTGGCGTAAATCGTATTTTGATTATGCCTCATACAAATTGTCGAATGGCAATGAGTGAAGAAGCAGATATTCACAACCTCATAGAAGAAAAATATGGTGTTGATACACGTAGCCTGGAATTTAGGACAGTGAGTGATCAAAACAAGGCACTAGCCACTGATGTAAATCGTGTGCGCTCATATCCATTTTTGCGTAAAGGTGTTGAAGTCGGTGGAGCAATTTACGATGTAGCAACAGGAAAAATTACTCCGGTTGATTGCTAGTTCGTCGTATTGGTGCTTTTGTCACCGGATAGCTTAAATCCTCTAAGAATTGTGAAATAATTGCATTCATCAGCGCTGGCTTTTCTTTTGGAACCATATGCGAAGTTCCCGGAATAATGGCCAACTGACCAAGGGGAAGCGCTTCAAAGAGTTCGATTGTATGTGAATGCTTGATTACGTCATCGTCGCCAGCTAAAACTAATACCGGACACTGAATTTTTGCTAAATCAGAGAGTGTTATATCTGGTTCGCTTTTCCAAATCTCGTGCATCTTTGCAATCTTTTTATCAAGTGTCTCTGGCGCATCTGGTGAAGTGCGCGCATATTCTTCGCGATCTTCATCTGAGATTGACCATGAGTCAAAAATTGGAGTTGCTCCGCTGAAATGATAATTAGCGCCTATTGCCACAATAGATTTGACGAGTTCGGGGCGCTCTATTGCAACTATCAAAGCGATAATTCCACCATCGCTCCAACCAATGAGGTGGGCTGCCTCTTTTACGACATCTTCTAAATATGCAATGGCTTCTCGGACTTGAAATTTGAAATGATAACTTTCTACTTGATCCGCGCTATAGCCGTGACCTGCACGATCGTAGGCATACACATGAAAATCTTCTTCAACACTTGGTAGAACTGTGTAATCCCAATGTGAAGTTTGGCTTGTTCCACCATGGAGAAGTACACATGCCTCACCATTGTTTTCCCACTCATATGAATAGATTTCTTCTCCGCGAAGATTTACATAGCCTGGCATTTTTATAGTGTGTCCATAATGTGGCGATTGCCTCTATCAAAAGTCACATAATTCCAAGTCCAGTCGGCAATCGTTCCAATTTTGTTACGTCCACCTAACAGGTAGAACAAGTGAAGGAATAACCAGGCATACCACGCTAGTACACCGGTTAGTTTGAATTTTTTGACTTCAACGATTGCCTTGTTGCGACCGATAGTCGCCATAGAACCTTTATCTCTGTATTTGAATTTCTTGAGTTCTTCACCTTGTGCTGCGCGCAAAATTTGTTCTGCAACAAATCTTCCTTGTTGCATTGCAACAGGTGCGACCATTGGTAAAAACTTTCCATCTTTGCCCTTAAAACCAGAAATATCACCAATAGCCCAAATATGTGGGTAGTGCGCAACTTGCAGCGTTTGCTCTGAATCAATTCGAGTTCCTGATAGCGGGAGATTGAGTAGACCTGCAGTTGGCTCACCCTTTACTCCCGCTGCCCAGATAGTTACTTCTGATGGAATTGGATCACCACTTTTTATAATGATTGAACGTGGTTTTACTTCTGCAACTGCAGTGTTGAGCAAAACATTGACGCCAAGTTTTTCTAAATCCTTCTTTGTTCGCTCAGATAATTTTGGAGAGAACATAGGTAGCAATCTTGGGCCTGCTTCAATCAGATTTATTCTCATATGAGCGGCGGCATGTGCTTGATCATTATTTAGCGGGCCTCGAACTAACTCAGCGAATGCGCCTGCCATTTCAACACCTGTTGGTCCACCGCCAACGACTGAGATTGAGAAAATAGTCTCATCTTCGAAGCGGCAGAGATCTTCGAATCGGCGCATTACTTCGGCGCGAATAAGAATTGCTTCGTGCACACTCTTCATTCCGAGGGCATGCTCTGTAACTCCTGTAACACCAAAATCTGCAGTTGCTGAACCAAGGGCAACTACCAAATGGTCGAATTCAAGAGTCTCACTGCTATCGAGTTTTACAGATTTATTTTTATGATCGACTGAAAGTGGTGAACCCATTCGAAACTGCACACCGCGATTGCGAAGCGCACCGCGAATTGGATGCGCAACATGATCGGCTGCAAGTCCAGCCGTTGCTACCTGATAGAGCAGTGGTAGGAATGTTTGAAAATTATGTCGATCGACAAGAGTCACATCCGCGCTTTTTCCAAGTGCGCGGGCCGCTGTTAGTCCACCAAAGCCGGCGCCAAGAATAAGAACGCGAGGCTTCTTAGATGTTGGCATGGCGGTACTCCTTTGCAACGAGCGAAAATAATGATGTAAGTCTAGGCTTTACACCATGAACTCGCCTCTCTATTTAGTAACTGGTGCGTCGGGCTATGTCGGAGGGCGCTTAGTACGCACTTTGCTAGAAAATGATTATCGAGTCCGTGTTTTAGTGAGAGATAAATATAAAGTTATTGGCCAGCCATGGGCATCACAGGTCGAAATATGTGAAGGCAATGCAGATAACCCTAAGGATTTAGTGCAAGCACTCGCGGGAGTTCATACTGCCTATTACTTACTTCATTCAATAAATCTTGGAAAAACATTTGATGACATTGAAGCCACAATGGCGCGATCATTTGCTCAAGCTTCTGAAGCCGCAGGCGTGGCTCAGATTGTTTATCTGGGTGGAATCGCAAATGATAAAAATATAAGCAAGCATCTTGCATCTCGAGCTAGTACTGGAAAGGAATTAGCATCAACATCTGTACCTGTTTTAGAACTTCGAGCGGGCATCATTATTGGTTCCGGGTCTGCATCATTTGAAATGTTGCGTCACCTCACTCACAGGCTTCCAATAATGACGACTCCAAAATGGGTTTCAAACCGAACCCATCCCATTGCGATTCGAGATGTGCTTTACTATTTGAAAAATGCTGCTGCACTACAAACTCCTGTTGGAAAGATTTATGACATTGGTGGTCCAGAAATATTGTCATATGCCGACATGATGCAAAAATTTGCAAAACTTTCTGGACTTCCACGCAGATGGATTATCAAAGTTCCTGTTCTTACACCTGGACTTTCTAGTCTCTGGATTGGCTTAGTAACACCAGTCCCAACAGCACTTGCTAGACCATTAGTTGGTTCTTTAATTAGTGAGGTAGTTGCCGATCCCGCTAAAAGCATAAATGGATTAATTCCCCCACCAAAAGAGGGTTTACTCTCTGTTGAAACTGCAATTACGTTAGCGCTGTCAAAGATTTCAGATCACGGTGTTGAAACGCGATGGTCTGATGCAAGTATTCCAACTGCTCCATGGCAAAAAGCTCAAGGAGATCCTGAGTGGGCTGGTGAAACAATTCTGCGTGATCGCCGCGAAGTAGTTACTGATAAATCTGCTGAAGCAATTTGGAAACAGATTGAGGGAATTGGCGGTGAACATGGTTGGTTTGGCGCAGATTTCTTATGGTTCTTGCGAGGCTTGTTAGATCGTTTTGTGGGTGGCGTTGGACTTAGACGCGGACGAAGAGATCAAGATCTACTGCGTATTGGTGAGAGTTTAGATTTTTGGAGAGTTGAAGAATTAGAGCGGGGTCATCGTTTGAAACTTTATGCAGAGATGGTCTTGCCAGGAAAAGCATGGCTTGAATTTAGTGTTGAAGAAAAGGACGGAAAAACTTTAGTCACTCAAGAGGCAACATTTAGTCCACGAGGACTTGGTGGGCAGCTCTATTGGTATACAGTCGCGCCTTTCCACGTATTCGTTTTCCCAACTATGCTGCGTAATTTGGTGAAACGGGCATAGCGCTAACAACTGCAACAACATCAAGTAATGCAAGTGCCATAACTGCAACAAATCGAAACTTCGTAGGCAACAAAAGTAATGAAAATCCGATTGCTCCGAGAATTAGCAAAAGTGTTTCTTTGGTAACAAAAAATAGTTGAATAGAAACTAATAAAAGAAGTAATCCGGAAAGCACAGTACTTTTCTGGGATCCAAGAATCTGTGGTAAACCCATTATTCCCGCTGCTCTATCGCGCTCCATATCCTTGACGACATTTGCGAAATGTGCTGAAACACCTAAAGATGCGCCAGATACTAATAGCCAAAGTTGAGGAGCATCACCACGACTCAATGTAATTGAGGCAGGCAGAGCTGCAAATGAAATTGCATATGGCAAAAAGGAAAGCCGATTTGATTTGAAATAAAAGTTATATGCAACCCCTGAGCCAACTCCTAATAAGTGAACTAATCCACCAGTAATTCCCATTGGCCCGAAGAGGGAAAAAAGTGTGACGAAAACTAGTGCAACCCACGTAGCTCGCTTGACGGTAGTTGGAGAAAGTTTTCCATCGACCATTGGTTTATTTGTTCGACCCTCTTTTTGATCTAAAGGTAAATCCACTAAATCATTAGTCCAACCCACAACTATTTGACCACAAAAGACCGTAATGGCAATTACATATGAAGGCCCTTCCCACCAGAAGCGCAGCGCAAGGAGAAAACTAACAAAAGTGACCAAAAGAGTTGGCCCTAGGTGAGATGTGCGCAGTAATCGCATATGAGAAGTCTGCCATTACGTGGCAGACTGCGCCACATGCATGAGTTCACCAAAGATGTCGAAGAGTTAGCGCAAGAAATTCTTGCCTACAGTCTTGAGCGATTAAAGAGCGACCCACCACTCGATGGACCACGCACCGCACAAGAACTATTTGATGAAGTTGGAAACACAATTACACCAGCAGGTTTAGGTGGCAAAGATGCACTCAAAGTATTTACTGACGTTCTTGCTAAAGCCTGTATCTCAACAGATCATCCGCGCAACCTTGCATTTATTCCATCTGCTCCAAGTGAATATGCAAACCTCTTCGATTTAGTAGTTGGTGCAAGCGCGCTCTATGGCGGCTCATGGCAAGAAGGGGCAGGCGCTGTCTTTGCAGAAAACCAAGCTCTGCGTTGGTTATCAGATCTGGCTGGATTACCACAAAGTGCCGGTGGTGTATTTGTTCAAGGCGGAACTATTGGAAATCTCTCAGCACTTGTGGTTGCACGTGCACAAGCACGCAAAAAATTTCCTGACACAACACGTTTTGCAATCGCATGTAGTGCAGAGGCTCATTCATCCATTGCATCTGCTGCCCAAGTGATGGATGTTGAAATTATCAAAGTAACCCCAGATGAAAAGGGACGCATGCAGGGCAGCGAGGTTGGTAAAGCAGTTGATGAATATCACCGCTCATCTCATGCTCGAGTATTTGCAGTAGTTGCTACCTCTGGCACAACTAATTTGGGAATTATTGATAATTTGAAATCAATTGCCGAGGTAGCGCATTCACGCGATATTTGGTTCCATGTAGATGGTGCTTACGGTTTAGCAGCGCTTTGTGCACCTTCTGTGCGCCCACTTTTCGATGGTGTTGAAGAAGCGGACTCATTTATTGTTGATCCGCACAAGTGGTTATTTGCTCCTTATGATGCCTGTGCACTTGTGTATCGAAATCCAGAACTTGCGCGTGAAGCTCATACACAACATGCTTCATATTTGGAAACACTTCATGATGATTCATGGAGTCCATCTGATTATGCAATTCAATTGACTCGTCGTGTCCGCGGATTACCTTTCTGGTTCTCACTCGCTGCATATGGCACTGATGCATATACAGAAGCAATGGAACAAACCTTAACGATTGCAAAGCAAGCAGCAGAATTAGTTCGTAAACATCCAAAACTAGAACTGCTTCGAGAACCAGAACTTTCAATTGTTGCTTTTACTCGCAAGGGTTGGAATAAAGATGATTATAAAAAATGGAGTGATTCTCTATTGGCTGACCAAATTGGTTTTATCCCACCTTCATCTCATCAAGGCCAACCAATTTTGCGTTTTGCGATAGTAAATCCGTGGACAAAAATCTCCGATATCGAAATGATTCTTGCCACACTTTAATTTTCTTCATCCCCCAATAAATCCCACACTTCTAATGCAAAATCCCTTACGATTTACCCATGTCAGCCGCAGAAGAGTCCGTAGTTCCAAGCGCCTTGAGCGATCTGGAGACAAAGATTCTAGATTTCGAAGCTAACTGGTGGCGCTTTGCAGGAGCTAAAGAGAGTGCAATCAAAGAACTTTTTGACCTAAGCGCTCCTCGTTATTACCAATTGCTCAATGACCTCATCGACCGCGACGACGCCCTTATGACCGCCCCAATGCTGGTCAAGCGGCTGCGTCGCCTCCGTGAGGCCCGTATGTCCGCCCGTAGCGCCCGCTAATTTTCAAAGGGGCAGCTCTGCCCTCACTCTCGTTTTGCACTCGGGGAATGACTCCCGTAGATTTGGCGTTAGCACTCTCGGGGTGTGAGTGATAAAACGCCCCGTTCAAGCACGATCAAACTCGAGGAGTAAAACTGATGGCAAAGCAGATTGCCTTTAACGAAGAAGCCCGTCGCGGATTAGAGCGCGGAATGAATGTACTGGCCGATGCGGTCAAGGTAACCCTTGGACCTCGTGGTCGCAACGTTGTATTGGAAAAAAAGTGGGGCGCCCCAACAATTACAAATGATGGTGTCTCTATTGCAAAGGACATTGAACTCGATGATCCATGGGAAAAGATTGGCGCAGAGCTTGTAAAAGAAGTTGCTAAGAAGACAGATGATGTCGCTGGCGATGGAACAACAACTGCAACAGTCTTGGCACAGGCACTCGTTCGCGAAGGTCTTCGCAACGTTGCTGCTGGCTCAAACCCAATGGCACTCAAGCGCGGAATTGAGAAGGCAGTTGCAGCAATTGTTACTGAACTTAGCGCAATGGCTAAGAGCGTTGATTCAAAAGAACAGATTGCAGCAACAGCATCTATCTCTGCAGCAGATGCAACTATCGGCGAGATGATCGCTGAAGCAATGGACAAGGTTGGAAAAGAAGGCGTTATCACTGTTGAAGAGTCAAATACTTTTGGTCTCGAACTCGAACTTACAGAAGGTATGCGATTCGACAAGGGATATATCAGTCCATATTTCGTAACTGATCAAGATCGTATG
>Ga0214919_10011282_pt1 | contig 11161 bp, 11 predicted proteins | sample LL1503_MetaG_FD_177994 | JGI IMG/M metagenome (GOLD analysis project Ga0214919, IMG submission 177994) | Freshwater microbial communities from Lake Lanier, Atlanta, Georgia, United States - LL-1503 | ecosystem: Environmental > Aquatic > Freshwater > Lake | place: USA: Georgia | collected...
AAAAGCTGTCCTTACCTCCACTAACAGGGATAAGACAGTCATAGTTTGAACCAGACTTGCTTTTTAAGGATTCTACTAACTCACCGAAAAGCTGTTCGCGCCGTACCCATTCATTTTTTGGTATTAAAGCTAGCTGTTGGGCACTCTTGCAAGCGCTGCAAACTCCATCTGTGATTTCAAGTTGAGCCGCTGTCATTGGATAAACACATTTCTCGCAATAAATCATTTCCTAAACTTATACTCTATCCTTGTTAATACTTGGAGGCCTTACCGGCAAACCTTGAGAAAATAGATGTTTTCTCGCAAGAAAAACACTCTGGTCTTGAAAATGAAAAATATTTGCAGCTGCCACTGCGTCCACGGCAGTTTTCGTCAAAACTTCAGATAGATGATCCCAATTCCCAGCCCCACCGCAAGCAATTATTGGGATTTCAAGAAGGGACGAAGCTTCATCCAGATATTCAATATCATAGCCGCACTTATTTCCATCCCGTGTTACAGAATTTAATAGAACTTCACCAGCGCCAGCATCTTGAATCTTAAGTAACCAAGTCGTTACGTCTTTATGTTTCCCCACAAAATCTTCATGATCTGATACGTACAATTTTCTTGACCCTTCGGCTTCAAGATAATCGACAGACACTACAATACACTGGCTTCCGAACTCTCTTGATGCTCTAGAAATTAATGAGGGGTCGGCAAGAGCGCCCCTATTAATGGAAATTTTATCAGCTCCGGCTTTCAATCTATTTTCAATGTCACTGAGGCTGCGAATCCCTCCACCAATGGTTACTGGCATTCGAGCGACTTTAGAGACTTCATACAATAGGTCGGCTAAGTCGGCATATTCGGGGGCGGCTGTGTCACTTCTGTTTGTTGTGAATGTTGGGGTGCTCGAAATATCTAGATAAATCAATTCATCAGAATCCCAATCACTTAATCGTTGTACAGCCATTTGGGCGTTCCCAAGCTTTTTATACTCATTAAAATTCTTACTCTGTACAAGCCAACCTTCTTTGAGCAAAAGTACAGGAATTACGCGCTTCTTTTTCATGCAAAAACTTCCACATAATTTCTTAGTATTAAATCACCATTTCTTTGACTTTTCTCTGGGTGAAATTGGATACCAATTAAGTTGTCTTTCACTAAAATCGCCGGAAATTCTACACCGTAGTCACATGTCGCTACGGTATAGTCGGGAGAAATATCCGTTACCTGATAACTGTGCACAAAATAAAAATCCGCCTCACTTTGAAGCCCCTTCAGGATCTTATGATTTTGTAATATTTTTATACTGTTCCAACCGACATGTGGAACGGACACAGTACTTGGTAGCACAATTACATTCGACCCAGGAAAAAAGTTTAAGCCCCGGCGTTGCTGAAATTCGTGTCCGTACTCAGCAAGTACTTGCAGGCCAACACAGATTCCAAGAAAAGGTTTTCCCATGGAAACTTGCTCTCTGATCTTGTCAATTGGCAAAAGTGCCTCAATTTTGTCCATAGAGGAACTAAACGCTCCAACGCCGGGAAGTATCAAATGTGTGGATCTATCTATCGCCAAAGGATCGTTTGAAACTATATTTTCAATTTGAAGTCTATCCAAAGCATTCTTTACAGACGTTACATTTCCAGATCCATAATCCAAAATACAAACTTTTTTATTCATCAATTCGCCGCCTATTTAACTCCGTAATTTGAGCTACGAATTCCCAATCCTCTTCCTCGTCAATATCAATTACTTCATGTCTCAAAAGTTCAATAAATGTCGAATTGCCTGACAATATAGACTTCTTACTTTTCCAAGCCTGAACCTTTCCAAAATAAAACTGTCCAGGGTCATAAAAAGTTTTTTCTATGTCTTGGGTTCTGACAGAAAGATAATCTGGTACTAAAAAACTTACCTTTCCTGATGTATCTTTTCGGAAGGCCCGCTCAATTGGCATTGTGTACTCGGATGCTGGGAAAACGTAATCCCATGTACCTGACTTTAAAAGTTCGTTTGCTTGCAAGAGTCGTTCAACTGAAAGTAAAGGGGTAATTGGATAGATGCAGCATAGAAAATCTGAGTTTCTCAGTTCAAGTCTATGAGCTGCATCAGAAATCACGTCAATAGTGGTAGCAAAGTCATTGCTCAATTCAGCACTTCTAATGAATGGTACCTCTGCCCCAAATGCAATTGCGATCTCAGCTATTTCTTGGTCTTCTGTGGTAACTATTACTCTTTCAAAAAGTCCCGACTGCAACGCTAGTTCAATTGGATATGCGATTGCTGGCTTTCCTGAAAGTTGGCGTACATTTTTACGCGGAATTCTCTTGCTCCCACCTCGAGCTGGAATGATTGCAACAGTAGTCATTTATCGAACTAAGCTCGTGTTCATATCTCTACTATCCGAACAGATCCCATGACACGGGAGTTCCGCGTGCGACATCCTTATTAACTCGTTTTCCTAGCAAATCTGAACGCAACTTAATCGCTAAACCCAACCCCGGACGGATTGCTCTCAAATTTTCGTCCGTAATCATATCCCCTTGCTTTAAGTCTTGAACAATGTAGAGAGATCGCCTATGGCTTGCCGAGAGATTTTCACGCTCACTAAAGCCATACTTGACAGACCCAATTGAAAGACGGACCGTCTCGCTTTCCTGGACCAGTAGCTTTAAATCATTTGGCTCCATCGAAAAGGGACTGTCTACGCCGCCGTCTTCCCTACTGAGAGTGACATGTTTTTCTATCACGGTTGCTCCATGTGCGATTGCAGCTAAAGAAACGCCTATTCCAAGGGTGTGGTCAGATAAGCCAACTTGGCAATCAAACAACTCTCTCATGTGGGGAATAGTCAAAAGATTTGCATCTTCTGGTGACGCGGGATATGAACTTGTGCACTTCAATATAATTAGGTCCGTGCAACCCGCGTCTCTTGCTGTGAGAACTGCCTCTGAAATTTCTGAAATACTTGCCATTCCTGTCGAAATAATGACGGGTTTTCCTGTTGAGGCAACTTTGCGAATTAAATCTAAATCTGTATTTTCAAAAGAAGCAATTTTGTAGAGACTTACACCTACACCTTCAAGGAAATCTACAGCTGTCTTATCAAAAGGTGTACTAAAAGGTAACAAACCTAATGCACGTGCATAATCAAAAATTTCCGCATGCCATTCCCAAGGTGTATGTGCTTCTGCATATAATTCATGCAGGCTTCTCCCATTCCAAATACTCCCCTGGTCATTAATATAAAACTCTCGATCTTTGATGTCGATAGTCATAGTGTCTGCAGTATAGGTTTGCAATTTAATTGCTTGAGCTCCGGAGCGTGCAACCTCTTCCACGATTCTTAAAGCACGATCTAGCGAACCTTTGTGGTTGCCGGACATTTCAGCGATTATGAATGGAGGTGAGTTTTTCCCAATACTTAAGTCACCAATTAATATTTGTTCATTCCGCATATCTCAATTCTAGTACTCTCTCGAGTCCTTCAAGGGTCGAAATGCGAAATTCGGCTTCAAATTCTTCTGGAACGTTCACTCCGGCATGCCATCCCTTTAAAACACGGATAGTTGTCACCCCTAAAGGCTTTAAATTCACAAAATCCTTTTTTGGGTCATCTCCAATATAAACCATGTCTTTCCATTCAACTCTTTCTATGTCCTTGATTTTTTGAAAACAATAGATGGAAGGTTTAGAGGCACTCAAGCCAAATGAGTGGGTGATTAAACTTCGTTCTAGGACCTTATCCAGCTTGAGCGCACTAATTTTGTTTCGTTGCACAATCCTATTCCCGTCTGTAACAACATACTTATGGATATCTGCGTACCTATTCAAAACTTTCTCTGCATCTATATCCAAGTGGATATCAGGTTTGTGTTTTCGATAGACAGCAACGAGCTTCGTGACCGACCCTTTTGGTAAATTATTTGAAGCTATCAGCCTTTGAAATGCATTGGCCCGATTACCTTTTTCAAGTGAATTTAGTAGAATATCTATTGTTTCGCTCACGGGCACCTTATAATTCGAAAAAACGTAATTAGCTACAGCTTTAAAGCCGCTAATTGCATATTGTTTTTCGCTGTACAACGTATCGTCTAAATCAAATATCAAAATCATAAAAGTATTCATCTACTGCAGTTCGGACTTGAAGAATCTCATGTATTCGCTCGAACTTACCGATTGGTCCAATAGATTCACCCAAGAGATAGTGCCTAATCATCTTTCTGAATACATTTGAGCCGGCTGCATTTGAAGCCGTACTTGCTCCTCCAATCCTAGGATTACATTCAATTATATGCGCAATTCCATGTTCATCAATAATTGCTTGGATTACAGCCGCACCGACTATTTCCAGTTTCTTAGCAAGGTTCAACAATGATTCTTCTATGATTGTGTTTCGAAAAATCTGAGTGACCTGTGACTCTCCCCCTACTACGACTGTTCGAAATCTAAGTACTATCGACTCAAAAGCATCGGGGAATATCCAAACATCTGCACTTATTTCTTTCCCGACAATTAGTGGTTGGAATATTGGGTTCATAAGTTTATGTGAATACTGTGCCGCCTCTTCGAAGTCCAGCCTGATTCCAATATTTAGGGCCCCGGAGCCATAACGCTCTTTCACTACAAATAATCCTTCCGAGGTGAGTGAACTCAAATCACTTGTAGTGTAAATCGTGTTGAACCCAAACTCTTTCGCAAATTCATAAAATTTAACTTTATCTAGACATATTTGTATTGTTTTGAAACTTGAGATCATCACATTAATTCCCTGATGGGCGAATTCATCCTTATGCCGTGCCCAAAATTCCAATTCTCCGTCTCTAGTTGGAACAATTAACCCAATTTGAGCTTGATGGCAGTAGTTAATAATTTGTTCCAGATTTGAATCTTCTGCTATCGGCATCTCCCAGAAGTGGTCAGCCACATATCTCGAAACGACATGCTTATTCGTATCCCCCGCGATAACTTTGATTCCCGGATCCAAAGTTTTGCAAACTCCACGAATTGCACGAATGAGCGGAGTCTTCTTTGCAGAACTTGTAATCAACACATTTAGAGTTTCGATTTTTGAATTCAGGTTCGGTTTGGATTTCTCGTAAGCGATAATTTCACCAATTGCTCTTTTCAAGCTATACTCAGGAACCCAATCAATTTCAGTAGCAAGCCTTGAAACATCTGCCTCCGAAGCCTCAAAAAGAGCATCACATTCTATGAATCGCGCATTCATATCTGGAAAATAGTCCTGTAGCGTTGCAACAACATCGGAAACTCGACGACTCTGACCCGAGCCTAAATTGATAACCCCAGCACAGTCAGATTGAAGCGCTAATTTCAATAGACCCTCTGCACTATCTTTTGCATATATAAAATCAAAAATACTTTCGGGGGCACAAACTGTGATTTCTTCACCTAATAACAATTCCCTTACCCATCGCGAGATTATGTCAAGTGAGCCTGGACCATAGCCAGCAAAGATTCTGACAGATAAGGAATTAAAACTATCTCGGTAGAAATGACTTACTGCGTCTAATTCTTTCTCCTGTATAAGTTTGGCTAATCCGATCAAACTGATGGGTTGAATAGAAGTTGACTCAGACAGTCGATGCGGTTTATTTTGAGGTGATTTGAACTTATATAAATCTTGATTATAAATCTGATAGCTTGAAGCAAAAACTATCCTTTTTAGGCTCGGCAATTGTTTTATAAGTCCAATTAAATGGTGGCTTAGCTTTAAGTTATTATCAAAATTATCATCCCAAAAATCCAAACTTCCTGATAAATCTTCATTTGTAGCAGCTAGATGAATAAATACTGTTGGTGCGAACCCCCTCAACTCGTTAATGGTCATATCATTTAAATCACCTTGCCAATACTCAATATTAGACGCAAGGGATTCGGGTTCAGATTTTTTATCTGCTGCCAAGACTTGGAGTTCTGGATAAGCCGCTATCTTAATTAGCATCTCTTTTCCTATTACTCCTCCTGCTCCGCTTATAAAAATTCTTTCTGCTCTACGCATTCAGATGAGATCTTTCACATAGATGATTCTTCTCCCGCTGATTATAGTTTCTCAAAGCATGCCTCTATCTTTTTCTTTATCAAATTAAATACTTAATTTCATGGCTAATTTAAAAGTATCACTGATTCTCTCGAAAAAGTGTGGGGATAGTATTTCAGGGTTTACCATCATGGGTAATGATATTTCTCGACTATAAAAGCGTCCAGCCTGAGGAGTGTCTGAAGCTTTATAGCCTCGGCTGACAAAAACTGGATGCCAATTGGCGGGTAAATAATTAACTTGGACCAAAAACCCATCCTCACGAAGTTTCTCGAAAACAACTCTCCTGCGGTCAGCGGGCACTCTAATTGGAAATAAGTGCCACATTGGGTCAACGTAACCCCTTATTGTCGGAAGCTCTAAATCACTAATGTCGCTAAATACTTTGCCATAACTCTTAAAAACTTCGCTTCTCTGAACCTTAAAGTTTTCTAACCGTTTGAGTTGCGAGATCCCCAATGCACAAAGCACGTCTGGCAAGCGGTAGTTGAGACCAAATTCATGGACTTCTTGGTGCCATGCACCTTGATTGGTAATTTTAAATTCATCCGAGTCCCGTACAAGCCCCTGCCTTGAAAAACGCTTGGCTTTTTCCAGCAATTCAGGGTGAATTGAAGCTACAGCTCCACCTTCGGCAGTGGTTAAGTTTTTAGTGGGGAAAAATGAGAAAGTAGTTAAATCTGCGATTGAGCCAACAGGTCTACCTTTATACGTTGAACCAATGCTGTGTGCGGCATCTTCAATAAGAAATATCCCATGGCGATCACAGATTGCCCGTAACTCATCGAGATCTGCTGGGTGGCCTGCGTAGTCAACGGCTACAATCGCTTTGGTGCGAGGCGTGATCGCGGCTTCGACTGCGGTTGGATCAATGTTTGCAGTGTCAGGTTGAACGTCAGCAAAAACTATTTTCGCTCCAAAAAGTGCCGCAGTAGCTTGGGTTGCAATAAATGTGATCGGTGGAGTAATTACTTCATCACCAGGCTTTAGATCAATTGCCGCATAAGCGCAATGCAATGCGGCTGTTCCAGAACTGACAGATACGCATGGTGCCCCTACAATCTTTTCAAGTGCAGCTTCGAATTCTTCAACTAACGGACCCGTAGTAAGCCAGTCACTTTTTAGCGCATTAACCACAGCCTCGACATCTGCATCATTAATTGAATGGCGACCGTATGGAATCATGAGAAATTAAAGTTGGTCGATAAATTTCTTAATATCGGATGCAGTCATCCACATATCATTTGTATCTGACCGGTATGCATTGCCTTCTGGCATTTGATCTCCTTTTGGTGGAACATAACCCCACTCTGCTACAACTGGTGTGACTACAAACCGATTCTGTAGAATTACTGTGCGCCGGCTGTCATCAGCTGAAATCATCTCTTCATGGAGTTTTTCTCCAGGCCGCATTCCTATTTCTTCCAATTTTGAGTTAGGTGAAACGGCATGTGCAAGGTCAATAATCTTCATGCTTGGTATTCGTGGAACGTAGAGCTCGCCACCGGTCATAATCTCGAGGGAGTCAATGACGAACTTGACTGCATTTTCGATGCTAATCCAAAATCGAGTCATTCTTAAATCTGTGATAGGTAATGGCTTTCCTTGGGAAGCTAATTCTTTAAAGAATGGGATGACTGATCCACGACTTCCCATAACATTTCCATACCTGACTACCGAAAAAGTTGTTCCATAAGTAAAACTATAATTATTTGCTGCTACAAAAAGTTTGTCAGCAGTTAATTTGGTTGCACCATATAAATTGATTGGTGACGATGCCTTATCGGTTGAAAGGGCAACTACTCGCTTTACTCCAGCGTCAATTGAGGCGTCAATTACATTTTGACTGCCAAGGACATTAGTCTTGATGAATTCCATGGGGTTGTATTCACCTGTATCAACTTGTTTGAGAGCAGCAGCATGAATTACATAATCCACACCATGGAAAGCGCGCTTAAGGCGGTCAAGGTCTCGAACATCACCAAGAAACCAGCGCAGCCTAGGATCGTCCTGGAACTGGATGCGCATATGCTGTTGCTTGAGCTCATCACGGGAAAAAATAGCAATACGGCGGACTTTGGTTTCATTGAGTAAGAATTCCACTAGAGATTTACCCAATGAGCCTGTTCCGCCAGTGATCAAAACGGAGGTTCCATCAAGCTGAGACATCCGTACCTCCCAAGTCTTAACGCAGCCAATGGCTGAAAATCAATGACTGGAGCATACCCTTATACCCTATGAGATTTGTATTTCGGGCCGATGCATCGCTGACTATTGGATCAGGGCATGTGATGCGCTCTTCCGCAATTGCCGAAGAGGGTATTGCTCGTGGATTCCCTGCTGTTTTTGTTGGAACGGCTGCCGACTTTCACTGGGTGAGTGAGCGTATTCAAGCTCTGGGGTTTACCGAAATAGTGGAAGTAGCCAGTGAATTTATGTCTGACCCCAATAATGACATTTTAATATTGGATTCCTATGAAATTGCAGTTGATGATAATTTTATTCAACCTTCTGGGTGGAAAGCCGTTGTAAACATTTTTGATGAATTGACACCTCAATATAAATCAAATTTACGGATACACCTAGGCTTAACTAATTCTTGGCCAGCGGTTACTGAAACTAAAACAATAGGAGGTCTGGAATTTTTTCCACTCCGTAAATCTATTAGAAAATCTGAACTAACTTTTGACCTAGATCCGCCGAAAATTATTGTTGTTGGAGGTGGCTCAGATCCAACAGGATTTGTGTCTGCCGTCTCCAGATCCTTAGCTAAATGTAAGGTACAATTTCAGGCATGTCTGTTTACCGCTTGGGGTGAGTCCCTTGCATTGGATAATAGATTTTCTGTCATTCCAGTTGGGCAAAGCTTAGATGAGATCGCCAATACATCTGACTTAGTTTTTACAACTGCAAGTACAACCAGTCTTGAATTCATCGCCCGCGGTTGTACGGTTGCAATTGGTTGTGCTGTAGATAATCAAGAACAGTATTACAAGGAATTAGGAGAGCAAAATTTTGCTGCTCCTATTGGCGAATTCTTAAATAATGAGTGGCACTTGGATGAGGAATTAATTAAGGAATTAGTTACTTCTAAATCTCTAAGGGCAAAGTTTAGGTCTAATTCTGCAGACCTAATAGATTTAAACGGTGCTAAAAGAATTATTGACGAAATTCTAAAGCTTTAGTCAACCCTCACAACACCACCAGGTGTCATCAAGTGCACTGCAACAATCCCAGACTCACCCTCGGTATCAGCTGGGCTCAACCACATAACCTCAACTTCACTGCCAAGAGCAGTTGCTAGATCATTTCCTAGCCAGTCAGTGATTCTCTTTTCATCTCCTGCGATTTCAACTTTAACAATTTTTGCAATTGCTTTGCCATCTGTGGACGGGTGATCAAGTGATTTCCATTCAATGAAAAAGGGGAGTTGTTTATCTTCTAGAGTTCCTAATACACCAATCTGCTTCCAAGAAAGATCATGGCCGTCTGGCTTTGTGCGATGGCCATCTACAGCTTGTCGCCCTAAACGTGCTTCAACCTTTGAGACATCATCAACTGAGACAACCCATGTGAGCCATCCGCCACCTTCTGCAGCACGCTTTGATACTGCTTTACCAAAAGGTGAAGCATCTGATGCTGGGTGATCTAGTGGACACACAACTTCGATGTAGTGACCGTTTTGTAATGGCAATGTGAAGTTACGTGTTCCAAAGCGTGGGTGAACGCCTCCATCAACGAAGGTGGAGCCAAGGCGTGAGCCTAGGCGTTGAACTGTGTCGGCCAGTTGATCATGGGAAGTTACATATGAGACATGGTCTAAGCGCATGGGTAAATCTAACCCTATGAAAAGGGGTGCTCATTACCATCCTGGCTAATTGGTTTTACGCGTGAAATAGAGTCGTTTTAGCCACTACCGGGCTAAAACACACATCAACGCTTCAACCGTAAGCAACGGCGCTGCGTTATGACCCAAATTAACCCTGGCCTCCATGATGGCGCCTATTTTGTTTATCGTTGCCTGCGGCTTGCTGTCAGCCGCATAGGTATTAATCTCATTTTCCAGCTCTTTATTTATCAGGCCATTGTTGCTCCCAGCCTGCACCATCATGACATCGCGGTAGAAAGTGGCAATATCTAACAAAGCTGCATCAAGACCATCGCGCACCATTCTCGTGCTGCGGGTCTTTTGTTCTTTTTCCAACTCCTTTATTGCTTTACTTCCACCAGATGCCATCCCTCTGCCAGTAGCACCTTTGCCATAGGCAAGTGATAAATCATCAACTTCTTTTTCATTGCGCTCATCGGCTGCCGCATTTGCTTGATCTGTTGCTAGATCAACCAGGGTTTGCGCTGCAGCAAAAGCAGAAGAGATGCCTTTTAAAGATAATGGCAGGGCCATGATGGTCTTTCTTGTGTTGCGCACCGATTCATTGTTAGCTAAATATCTAGCCCGGCCAATGTGTCCTTGGCTTATACGTGCTGCAAAATCTGCCATCGCTGGTGATATGCCATCGCGCTTTTGTAGTACTTGGGCAACGGCCGCATTCGATGGTGTGACAAGCTGTAGATGCCGACAGCGGGATCGAATGGTTGGCAAAACATCATGCAACGTTGGAGCACAGAGTAACCACACAGTTCTATTTCCTGGCTCTTCAATTGCTTTCAATAACGCATTAGCTGCAGACTCTGTAAGTCTGTCAGCATCTTCCATAACAACCACGCGCCAGCCACCCATAGATGGCGCCCAAGCAACTCGTGTGAGTAGCTCTCTTACTTCATCAATCTTTATTGATAGACCTTCAGTTCTTATGATTTCAACATCTGGATGTCCTCCACTTGCTGCAGATCTGCACTGATTACATTCCCCGCAGCCATCTTTAGGACAGATCAACGCTTGAGCAAAAGCAACGGCGGCAGATGATCTGCCAGAGCCTGGAGGGCCCGTGAAGACCCAGGCATGGACCATCTCTTGTGATTCTTGCCCGGTTCGTGTGGCAGCAACAGCTCCCTTAATAATCTCAACTACATGTTCTTGTCCTACAAGATTTTCAAAAACACTCAACTTTTTGTCTTCGCCTTCTTTTTAGGCGCTGCGCGCTTAACAGCTTT
>Ga0214919_10011283_pt1 | contig 11160 bp, 8 predicted proteins | sample LL1503_MetaG_FD_177994 | JGI IMG/M metagenome (GOLD analysis project Ga0214919, IMG submission 177994) | Freshwater microbial communities from Lake Lanier, Atlanta, Georgia, United States - LL-1503 | ecosystem: Environmental > Aquatic > Freshwater > Lake | place: USA: Georgia | collected 2015-03-15
AGCAATTTTCGCACTTTCAATTTCAATTGCTTCAACATCGCCTGGACTTTGATCGATGTACAACGACCATTCAACGCGTTGTCGTCCGATATCTGCTTGAGGGTCAGGAAACTTCGGCGAACGCAACAAGGTCATTGACAGAGCATTGCCTCGCACGTCGTACCCACGTGGACCGTCAGCCAAAATCGCAACGCCACAACCAGGTTCGCCAACATGGACATAGCGATGAGCGCAGACTTCAAATTTGGCAACATCCCACGACGTGTTGTGATGTCGAGGACGCCGCACATGTCCGAATTGTGTTCCGCATGTTGCCTCACGCGCTAACACAGCAGTCGGCAAATTCATCTGCAGACGATGTTCAGATTCGCGCCAATCGGCATCAAGGGCAACATCAAGTCGCGATGCGCCAGCGGCAAGAGACCAACGAACTTGAAACTTTGAAATTTGCGTGGCGAAATCGGCAACAACGACAACACACAATTCAGATGCCAACTCAACGCGTGGACCCCGAACAACTTCAACAGCGATCTCTGGCGAGTTCGCATCAGCCATATCAATATCCCAGGCGTCATATTCGGCAGGTGTGTCTCGGCGCAGCACGAACGAACTCACTTGATGATCACCTAAGAGGGAGCGTCCCGATTGGCAATCTCTGAGGTCGATCATTTCACCCTTCGAGTTCCATTTCACTTTCATGATTCCGTTAGTGAGTTCAAGCACACCCTCGGTTTCGGTACATGAAACTCGAGCCACATGCGAGGGAACTTCACTCGAAAAATGCTGGGTTCCCGACATTGCCGGAACCTCCACCCATTGCGCCATACCGTTGACATCGACCACGCCCGAAAGTGCAACTGGGGCTGGGTTCATTAACCACATTGAGCCGTCAGTTCGTGGACTCAATACCGAATCTAAGAGTTGCCCAACTTCTTGAGCAACGGCTGCGTGTTCGGCCTCGGCATCATCGTGCACCCAAGCAATAGATGAGCCAGGAATAATGTCATGAAACTGCTGGGTCAAGACTCGCTTCCAGAGCCCATCAATTTCTTGAACTCGCTGACCAGATATTGCTGACCAAACCTCGAGTTCATGTAGCAGGCGTTCACTATTTCGATTGCCTTGTTTCGTTCCAAGTTGCGAACTGTAGGCACCGCGATGCTTTTCAAAGTACATTTCGCCAACCCAAGTTTGGGCTTGAGCGCCATACTCGCTTTCAGCGTCAGCGAAGAAGTTTCCGATTTTTCCAAACGAAACTTGTGGCACGCCTTCAAGATTGTTGGCCAACCTGCCTCGATCAATCATCGTTTGAGTTGGGCCACCGCCACCATCTCCGTGCCCGTACAACACGAGTGATCGGGTTGAGCCGACATGATCAGCAAAATTTCTTTCAGCAAACCGCAGTTGTGAAGGAGTCAATAATGCGTTGTACGTATCAACTGGACTGAAGTGAGTAAACACTCGCGTGCCATCAATGCCTTCCCACCAGAAAGTGTGATGGGGAAATTTGTTGGTTTCATTCCAACTCAGCTTTTGCGTAAAGAACCAACGCCCTCCACCATGCTGCACAATCTGCGGAAGCGTTCCGGGATAACCAAAATCGTCAGGTAGAAACGCACCATCACAACGAACTCCAAACCACGACTGAAAAGCCCGTTGCCCGTGAATCATCTGCCGCAACAAACTCTCACCTGTCGGCAAATTCAGATCGGTTTCAACCCACATCCCACCCACAGGTTCCCACTGCCCTGATTCAACGAGTTTGACCACTTCAGCAAAAATTTCGGGAGCGTCCTCGCGAACCCACGCATAATGCTGCGCTTGGCTATGACTAAAGACGACATCAGGGTTCTTCTGTAACAAGTCAACGGCATTCGCAAAAGTGCGCACTGCCTTGCGCCGAGTTTCACGAATCGGCCACAACCAAGCCGTATCAAGATGAGCATGCCCAGCAGCAACAATCTGATGCGAATGACTAGATGCCTCTTGACCGAGCACAACCTTGAGTTCATCTAAGGCTGCCGAAGCCGTTTGCGAAACTTCGGCGACATTCAGTGCGTTGCCAGCTCGCTCGAGCGCTGCGAACAAGCGTGCGCGTTGAGGGGAATTTTCTTCAAGGTCGATTGCGAGATCAATCGCAGCATGCAAAGCCACCGCTAAAGCATTCACACCTGCGTCAAAAACCGCAATGTCGGCACGTCGCAATTGATACAAAGGCGCAGCGCCCGATGTTGCTGGATCGCCAAGTGGTGTCGGTCCATAACCAAATGCATGACCCGCGATGATCGGAGTTGCCGCAGCTTCAATCCATAGCTCAATGACTTCGCCCGCAACGCCCGAACCCAGGCGTACGAGTCGACGGTCGGGCTGAACTGCATGCACGATCTTCCCGTGCCGATACGCCAGGCCCTCAACTTGGAATCCATCACCTCGGCCGTTGAACCCAAGATCGATGGCAGCGACCATCGGTTGTCCCGCAAGATTGGCGGGAATGGTCGCCAGCAATTTGAACCACACGGTGTGCCACGCCTTCCCCCAGCGTGTTCCAACAGTGAATGGCGACATCGCCAGACTCTGCGCTTTTTCATACGAGACTGATTCGAATAATTCATCGGATGCGAAGACTTCGCAAGAAATCGCACTGTGTGTTACGAATGGCTGAACTCGTTGGTCAAGCAATCGACGTGCTCGTTGCATTGCTGGTGCCGTGACCCGATGTGCCATAGGTATTTCCTTTACAACGTCGGCGCAATGCCGATTGTTGGTTGAACCATACGCATACTCGCATCAAACCCCGACTCATACGGCAGCCAGCCGTTGCGATCGGGCCAGACCAACTGCAACATGTCGCCAACTTTGCCACGATTCCACTTGACTCCCGTCATAAACAGGTGCGCATTGGCTGTGACGTCAACGGTAGAAAACACACAACGCAGCTCGTTGTCGAGCAACCCCACCAGTGCAACATCGCGAGGAATGTCAACTCCCGATGTCACTTGCTCGATGACTAAGTCGATGAGTCCTTTGACAGCAACTGGTGCCAAACCAAAAATGACGATGTCCGGAAATGAAAAAGACTCATTGAGACCGATGGTGTAGGCATAACCAGGCAACGGCGGGTCCGAATCGGGCACCGCCGCTATGGGTTCAAGCGCCCAGCCATTGGTCTCAATCATCCACTCAATCTTTTCGGCATGCGGAATCTTGAAATCAGGAAGATCGATGTTTTCTGCCACACAAATAGAGTGCCACACCGTCAGCCAGAACGACACACTTGCGATACCGTGATCGGCGATGTATCGATTTCTTTTTCGACCAAAATGGATCGGCTTTCACCTACTGTGCGTTTTCGGAGTCGTCTTAATGGTCAATTTGTCCCTGTGGCAGTTTCACCGCTTAGACGATCGCAAGACATTCAATAGTGAGGTCAACGAACGTTCCAGCTTGAGCATGGTTGACGTCAGTACGCTTGATACGTCTGACCCGTTAGCGGTTGAGTGGCGTCCCGCCGGCGTCAAAGGTACTTACCTCGCCGACGAGCAGGTTCTCATTCTGAATCGCAGCCAAGGTGGCATCGCCGGAATGAACGTTTTGACTCCCCTGCTACTTGCCGATGGGCGGGCCATCATGATCAACCGAGGATTCATTGCTTTGAGCGCCACTCCGCCTCCGGCGCCCACCGGCACGGTTGAAATTGTGGGCACGTTGCGCGCCAGCGAAGAGCGCACAACTGGTCAAGCAACTGAAGCAAGTGGCGAACTCACAGAATTCTTCCGCCTCGACATCAACCGTCTCCAGCAACAAATTGACCCCGAGCTCATACCAGTTGCTTTGGTCGCTGAGCGTTCACAACCGGCCGACAGTTCGGTACTTACGCCGGTCACTCCACCAGAACTCAGCGAAGGCCCGCATCTTTCGTACGCCATTCAATGGTTAATTTTTGCAACCGCGGTCATTGTTGGTTGGGTACTCGCAGTGCGCAAGTCAATTGCTAACCGCGCTCTAACTGCGCCATCCGCCTGAACTGTTCGACGACATCGGGGCTTTGATGACCTGCATCGAGTGAGCGATAGGCCGTTTCAACATTGACGCTGATTCGCCCAGCTTCTCCCCAACTGGCAAACGTTGATCCAGTCACCGACATTTCACGAGCAATGTCACGTGCCGCATCAAATGCATCCATTCCCGATTCAAATCTTGCCGTCGCGCCTTGTTCGATAAACGACAAATAATCGCGCACCTGAACGATGCCTTGTTTATCGGTGACCGGACCATGTCCTGGAACCACAGTTTCAACTTCCATTCCCAACATCAGATCGCATGCAGAAATCCAATTTGAAAGTGGTCCCGCCCAAACGATCGGTGTTCCGCCGATAAAGAGCACGTCACCCGTGTACACAGTGCGCGCATCAGGAACATACGCGATCACATCGCCTTTGGTGTGAGCAGGACCAACCTCGATGAGTTCAATCAATCGTCCACCCACTTCGACATCGAGACGTGCATCAAAAGTTCGAGTCGGCATTTTCATGTCGATGTCGGCAAAGTCGAAAGCCCCGAAGAAACTGCGAAACAATTCACCAATTTCGCCTGGCGCGGCATTCAGCGCTGCCAACATCGCCGGGGGCACTTCGGTCATTTCATGAGCGGCAGCTGTTGAGGCAATAATTTCGGCGCCATCAACAAGTTGGTTGCCGTAACAGTGATCGCCGTTGGCATGAGTATTAACGAGAGAACGAATGGGTGCGGTGCGAGTAAACGGCGCAAGACTGTCCAACATGTGCTGGGTCAGTTTTAAGTCGAACAAAGTGTCGACGAGCAAAGATGCTCCGTCTCCCACAACAAGACCAGCGTTACTCCAACCCCAACTTCCGTCGGGTTGCACGTAAGCCAGGCAACCGTCGGATAGTTCAATTAGTTCAGGAGGCTTCGGCCGACCCGTCATACTCTTCTACCTTCCCAGTCGGTCCGCACCAGCGACACGACACCGACTCCAAATCGTCGAGGAGAACCTTCTCATCCTCAATCGACAATTCGCCGCCGGTTGTGTAGTGATAATAAGCCGAGGTTCGCTGCGTGCGGACAACATCAAATCGGGTCAAGTTTCCGCACAGGGTGCAGCGATAACGAGTGGACATACTGCGAGAGTAGGGCAACCATCCAAATCCCGAACATTCTGTGGCTTCACTTCTCGTAAAGACTTGACCCCCATAGGACTTGACCCCGAAAGACTTGACATAGAACATTTGTTCGGAAACACTCAGTGGGTGCAGAAATCTTTTGACGACATGGGGACACCGCTCAGCGATGTCACTTTTTGCGTCATCGACTTCGAAACCACGGGCGGTTCGGCCGAACACGACCGCATTACCGAAATCGGTGCAGCCAAATATCTCGGCGGCGAATGCATCGGCACTTTTCAGACCCTGGTGAACCCCGGGTGCTCCATCCCGCCATTCATCACGATCCTTACTGGCATCACCGAAGCAATGATCATGCCCGCACCCCGTATTGAATCGTTACTTGGCACCCTCAGCCATTTCATCGGCGACTCCGTCATCGTTGCGCACAATGCGCGCTTTGATGTTGGTTTTTTAAATGCCGCACTTGTTCGTGATCAACGCGATCCCCTCACCAACAAGATCATCGACACCGTGCCACTCGCCCGCCGCCTTGTTCGTGATGAAGTCACCGATTGCAAACTGGGCACGTTGTCGGCTCACTTCCGTTTTGCCCACCAACCAAGTCACCGCGCCCTTGACGACGTTTTAGCAACCGGCGACCTCCTTCACCTTCTGATTGAGCGCGCCGCAGGTTTCGGAGTTCTTGGACTCGACGACTTAATCGCGCTTCCCAAGCTTGGAACACATCCCCAAGCCGCCAAACTTCGTCTCACTGAAGATTTACCCCGTTCACCAGGCGTCTACATCTTCTCCGATGTTGCCGGGCGACTTTTGTATGTTGGCAAGGCCACGAACTTACGCCAACGTGTTCGTAGCTATTTCAGTACTTCTGAAACTCGCCGCAAAGTTGGACCGATGTTGCGACAAGTTCACGGCGTCGACTACATCGCAACTCCCGATGCGCTCACTGCCGAAGTACTTGAAATGCGCCTCATTCAACGATTGCTGCCGCAATACAACAAGGCTGGGACAACCAGTGATAAATACTGCTACGTGCGTCTGACTGTTGAAGAAGAGTGGCCTCGGCTCGTCATCACGAAAAATCCCGCCAAAAAGGGATTGCACATCGGGCCGCTCACAAGTCGCACAGCAGCACGACTTGTTGTAGAAGCAATTGAGTCAGTAGTTCCACTACGACGCTGCACAGTTCGCATGGGTCGCAATTACACAGCCACTTCCGATGCACCCGTGTGCTCAGCCGCACAATTGGGCGTCGCATTGTGCCCGTGTTCAGGAACCGCAAGCCCTGATGAATACGCAGCAATCGTTTCTTTCATCACGCATTCGTTAACTGACTCACCCTCGGCTCTCTTCGCGCGTCTCCACGAACGAATCACAGCACTAGCCGCCGCTCAAAGGTTTGAAGAAGCCGCCGAAATGCGCGACCGCACGCAGGCATTAGTACTTGCACTCAACCGCCAACGCCGATGCGACCAGTTGAGATCAGCAGGTTCGGTGAGCATTCGCTCTGGCGACATTCATTACGACATCGAGTCAGGCGTCTTGGTGAATACGCGTCGCGAAGATCAACTCTTTAGCCCGATTGCTGCACATCACAGCAAGGTCCTTCAGGGTGTTGTTGATTATCTGCATCCACACCAGCCCGAAGCTCTTGACAGCGGACCACTTGACCGTCAAATTTTTGATGAAGTGATGTGCATCGCTCGCTTCTTAGATGACGAAGCAACGCATCCAGTGCTTGAAGGCTGCAGCGGTCATTGGGCGTCTCCCGTTCAGGCAGTTCCCGAACTTCGCCGACTTGATTTTCATCGGGCCGCCTAGTTCTTTAGGCCGTAATGCTGCGCAATCCGAGACGATCAATGCAGAGAACTTTTGCGTGTCCATCGGGAAACTCTTGACTTAACGACTCTGCAATTTTCTCGGCACCAGATTGCTCAACAAATGCCGCAACTGTGGGACCAGACCCCGACAACCACGATGAGATTGCCCCAAGTTCAATCATGCGGTTCATGACCTCACGACTCTTCGGTGTTTCATCGAGCCTTTGGTCTTGGTGCAAACGATCGGTCATTGACGTGCGTAACAATTCAATATTGCCGGTTGATAATGCGATCACCATCTGCGTTGATCGTGCAATGTTAAAGACGGCGTCGGCCCGATCAATATTTGCAGGCAAGGTTGAACGACTTGACGCGGTTGAAGTTTGAAAAAATGGAACCCATGCAACGACTCGAATGTCATCAAGAACTTCAGCTGCTACCGGTACTGCAACAGTTGATTGAGGTGAAGCACTAACGATTCCGCCCGTCACACTCGCCGCAACATTGTCAAAATGACCTTCCAATTCAGCGGCAATTCTGATGATGTCGTCACGGTGCTGAGTAATAAAGAGCGGAAGATCCTTTTCGGTCACTCCAGTTTTTTGCGCGAGTCCAAGACATACGCCACCAACACGAACCGCTCCCGAGAAACCTAAACCCCGTCCAGACGGAATAGGAGAATCGACCCATAGCGCACCTTGACCACCAGCCCGTACAAAAGCTTGCATCGCCGGATGACCATCACTCACCGGTTCGGTTTCACCAATCGGACACTGAGCAACAGTGGCGTAGAGCGATAACGCCATACCTAAAACATCGAACCCCGGTCCGAGGTTGGCTGAGGTTGCAGGAACTTGCACAGCCAAATTCATTGCTGCACAGCCAGAAGTTTCTAAGCGCCGAATTCGGCGAGAGCAGCTTGCGATTCGTTAATGAGTTTTGTCAGTGTTTCGTTGGCGCGACCTGAGTCAATTGATTCAGCGGCCATTGCCACGCCTTCTGCAAGCGAACTTGCAACGTCGGCAACAACCAAACCTGCACCAGCGTTCAGCACCACGATGTTGCGATGAGCCCCTTGTTCGCCAGCCATGACTCGACGCACGACTTCAGCGTTGAATGCCGGCGCGCCACCGGTCAACTCTTCCGAAATTGCGGGTGCCAATCCCAAAGAGACGGGGTCAACAGAGAACGTTCGAACTTGTCCGCCGCGCAGCTCTAAAACAGTGGATGGTCCAGTCGTAGTGAGCTCATCTAGACCACCACCGTGCACGACCCATGACGACTTCGAACCATGAAGTCGCAACGACGCCAACATTCGTTCGGCAACCAATGGATTTGCCACACCAATTAATTGGCGCTTCACGCGACCTGGGTTAGCCATCGGTCCGAGCAAGTTGAAAACTGTTGGCACACCAATTTCACGCCGTGACGGTGCCGCAAAACGAAATGCGGGGTGATAACGCGCGGCTAGACAAAATCCCATGCCAGCGCGTTCAACACATTGCTTGACACCTTGTGGCGACAACTCAATGGCAACACCCAGTGCTTCAAGTACATCGGCAGTGCCACATTGCGACGAAGCAGCACGGGCGCCGTGCTTACACACCGGCACACCTGCGCCAGCAACAACGATGGCCGACATCGTGCTGACATTGATCGAATGACTGCGATCGCCACCGGTCCCCACGATGTCAATGGCGCGCTCACGAAGTGCATCGTCAAGAGGAACCAAAGTTGCCGCTTCAAGCACTGCGTCAAGCAATCCTGAAAGTTCTTCGGGTGTCTCACCTTTGGCACGTAGCGCAACAACAAATCCGATGAGTTGAGCGGGCGTAGCCGAGCCCGACAAAATATTGGTCATCGCCGCACGGGCATGGGCTGCATCAAGGTCTTGGCGATCAAGCAGCGAAGAAATCAATTCGGGCCAACCACCTATTGATTCAAGGGTGATCTCAGAATTCTGGGGTGCCTCGGCCATGCGTTTGAGGCTAGCGAGATGTACTACTGAGTACGACGGTCAGGCAATGCGCCGGCGTTGGCGAATGAGACGTCGACGTTCACGTTCGGTGGTTCCGCCCCAAACACCAACTTTTTCTCGACTGGCTAACGCATGCTCTAGACACGAGATGCGTACATCGCACCCGTGGCAGACCATTTTCGCAACATCAGCCTGATCTTCGGTTTCTGGAAAGAACATTTCAGGGTCAAGACCCCGACACGCTCCCAGTGACCGCCATATGACTTCCATTGGATTCCCCCAAGTGACATCGCTCCGATCATGGCAACGACTTCTCTTAGAGCGAGACAATAGAAGGCTCTTGTACGTTTGTGAATAGGCAATTTCAAATATCGCTCTGACCTGCCCCGATCGGGCAAAAAAGTCAGGTCAGGCGCGTAAATCGTTCAGGAATTCAGCCAAATTGGCTGGCGACAAGGTGATTTCTTCTAAATAGTCAGGGTGGGTGCAGGCCAGCACCGCCCGACCTTGCGCCAACTCTTCAATGTCGTCTGATGAGAAGGCGAACTGCAGATAATGCACGGCAGCAGTGACGTAATCACGGGTCAATTGACTCTCATGTTGAGCTTCGGTGATAGCCGCAACTTCACGACCGTCAGCCAATCGGAAAACGATTGAACTCTCGATACCCACCAATTTTGGTAGCCACTCTTGCATTTGTTCTTCACTCGTCAATTCAATGAACAATGTGGCGCACAACTGGCCAGGTTCAGGAATCATCGGATTGTAGATATCAATCTCACCTTGAATTTCTTCATCGGTAGATAGCCGCTCAACACGCGCCATCTCTTGAATCTGATAACGAATCGTGTCGCGATTTTCAAACATCACCGAAACGATCGTGCCAAGCGACAAGCGACGACGCTCTTTCAGTGCGATCACTCGATCTTTAAATTCAGGTCGCTCACGTTCGTAGGCACGCACATCAGCGATATCTGACAATGAGAGTTTGCGGGGGGTCAATGTGTTCATGACATTCTCCAGTTTTAGAATTACTTCAGGGGTTGTTCTTCTGGAATTCCGTACGCTCGCGCCACCAATTGAATGGGGTGCAAAGACACGCGCCCGGTTTGTTCGTTAATTGCTCCGTTGGCCAAGTGACAATCACCAGTGACGACATCGCTATCGGCCTTAATAATTTCGGCGCCAAGTTTTTTACCAATCGGAATCGAGAGTTCGGCATTTTCTGCACGAAGACCCCACATGCCGTCAATACCTGAGCACTGTTGAACAAGCTTGATTTTTGCGCCGGTGAGCTTCATCAGGTCACGGCTCTTCAAACCAATATTTTGCGCTCGCAAGTGACATGGAGTGTGATACGTAATGGTCTCAGGAACATCACCATTGAATTCAGTATCTAAGGCAGTGCCATCAGCCTTATGAATCTTCATCAGGTATTCACTCGCATCAAAGGTATGGGCCGCAACCAGTTCGGCATCTGGGCCACCGACATAATCGAGGTAATCCTTCTTCAAGACATAGCCACAGGTTGGCTGCGGCACGACGATGTCATTGCCCTTACGCACAGTGTTAGCGAGTGCCTTGACATTCTTCTCAGCGATCTTGGTGAAACTTTCGATGTCACCGCTGTGCAAGAACGGCGCACCACAACACTGAGTTGTGTCGGCCAACGAACATTCTATGCCGTTACGTTCGTACACCTTGATGAGGTCGTGACCCACTTCGGGGGCCTGGTATTCAACAAGACATGTTGGGAAAAGGGCAACACGTCCTTGACGCTTGCCGATCTTCAATTTGGGACGACGGTTAAACCATGTTGTGAACCGTTGTTTCGCAAAGGGCGGTAACACTCGTTCACTGGAAACACCCGAAGTGACTTCGATGGCTTTACGCACAAGTGAACCCGGCTTTGCACCCATCATTTTGTTCATGAGAGGCGCAGTCGTCACGGCAATTCTGCCAATCAAATCGGTGCGACCCATGACATTGGTTGTGACTTTGTCACGCAGCGACACTTGGTCGTTGGTATGGCGCATCGCATCGGCACGCAGCATCAAACGTGGGAAGTCAAGTTCCCATTCGCTTTGCCCGGGAATGTAAGGGCAGTTGACATAACACAATTTGCATTGGAAACATTCGTCAATGACTTGGTCTTGTTGAGCTGGCGTCAATCGCCCAGCATCTTGGTCTTCGTGTTGATCAATGAAATCAAAAAGGG
>Ga0214919_10011284_pt1 | contig 11160 bp, 15 predicted proteins | sample LL1503_MetaG_FD_177994 | JGI IMG/M metagenome (GOLD analysis project Ga0214919, IMG submission 177994) | Freshwater microbial communities from Lake Lanier, Atlanta, Georgia, United States - LL-1503 | ecosystem: Environmental > Aquatic > Freshwater > Lake | place: USA: Georgia | collected...
GTTATGTGAATTTAGATGACCTCCTAAAGAAGCTACTGGTGTAATAGGGGCATTATTCTGATATTGTCCATACCCTCCACGCTGTCGCTTTGTATTACGTCTTCGCCTGCCTCCTACGCCATAAATTCCACGATTATTACAACTGTTGCCTCCTTTCAATGACCTCCTAAGTTTTCTAATCTTTCGTCTAGTAGATTTGCGACCAGCCATTTTATATTTACGATATATTTTTTTTATTCTATTTTTAAGAGTACGCTTACGACTACCTCCTCTGGACGCATTTGCTGCAGCGGCATTGTTGCTATAGTTATTAGGTAATGTATTGGGGCCCTCAGGATATGCGATGCTTCCAAACGCGCCAGGGTCATGCGAATTTGTATAATTGGCAAACTTATTATCAGGAAAAATATATTGTTTAAAGTCGTGCATATATATTATACATACACTTTTAATAAGGGAACCAAGTAAGGGAACCAAGTAAGGGAACCAAGGTTCTTCACTTTAGGTGAGAACCCTCCTTCACTTCACTTAATGTGAGTGAAGAAGTTGGGTTGGCTTTGCCGAGGGCTTGCCCCCGTAAAGGTTTAACGTTGCCCACGCATTGTGATGCGCACGCCCCGTTCCGCTACTCTTGCCGGTACCCATTTTTTAAAACGCGTATTATATGTACATACCATATTATACGCTTTGTTTAAATACACAAATTTATCAATCGCATCATTTTCAAATTCTTCCTCATCATCACTTTCTTCCAATAAATCCAAATTCCTATTTTCCTTAATATTTCTAAATAACTTATTCATCATTACACTACTTTTGTATGTAGGAATATACGCTACATCATAGAATACATCTGCCGTTTTTGTAACAGGATTATACATATATAAATTATAAATATCTGCTTGGATATCTGGTGTCACTCTAAATACTAATTCCTGTAATTTATATTCTGGTTGTTTGAACTGTGGCTTAGAATATTCAGACTGTTTTTGCTTATAATCAGACTGTGTATGAGGCTTATAATCAGACTGTGTATGAGGCTTATAATCAGACTGTGTATGATGCTTAGAATAATCAGTCTTATGGTAATAGGTTGTATTAACGTTATTTAGCAAATCTTCACTATACTTAATCTTATATGACTTATTGTTTACAGTATATTGTATAAAATCTATTTTATACGGCAACACCTTAATTGTATTCATTAATGGATTTAATGATTGCGACATAATAGGTAGACCAAACACGACCATCTTAGAATTATATGCGACCTGCTTTAAATCATATTTAAATATATCCGCCAACAATAGGTGATTTGCCAATACATTATATTGTTGTTTACCCTTATACCATAATACATTTTCAATCGCAAAAAAGGTATTGTTGTCATACCTAAAGGTAGTTCCATATAAAACAGTCCCATACGCCAATTCGTCACAAAAACAAGTCTGTATGAAATAAGTCTTATTGAAGTTTTTGTTACCGACGTTAATTTCCATTATAACACACACATTTTGGTCATTATGCGAGGTAAACCATGCAAAGCATTTTTTCCCTTCTGGAATAGCTAAAAATAGATTAGCGCTTGTTGGAATCTGTTTATGTAGTTGTACATAAGGAGGTTCAATGTTAGGGAATGACTGTAAAATGGTATTAAAATGAGACATATTTTATATAGTTTTATATCTTTATACCCTTTGTGTTGAACTGTTTATTGATTTGAAAAATTATATTACTATTGCTTAGTTAATAATTTTATTATTAACATTATATATATGACAACTCTAACAGAAAATTATTTTTTTGATGTAGATTCTTTAGAAAAAAATGCTTTGCGTATTGATGGGTCGTCTATAGTCGGAACTTTTGCTGGAAAATTTTTCGGAGTACGATCTACATCACCTGTATATGATGTTAATAATAATTTAGTAGGCACTATATATTTTAGACGGCAAATATTTTATAATTTAAATACTAACGAACAAGAGTCTGAGAATTTTTTTTATATAATATTTAGGAACGAGTCTATAGTAACCTCTTCTGAATATGTTACATTAAATCCAGGGTCGGCTTTATATCCAATACCATTAGAACCAATTACTGGAATACACTCTGATTACGCTACTGGAATATACAAACAGTATTCAGCAATTATATATACTTTAACTTATTTGGGTAAAAAAGCACAAATAACCATGGAATTACTTCCAAATGGATATTGTCCTTGTCATTTTAACTAATATAAATATAATAAAATAAAAATATGTATTATATATATAATGTCACATGTGGGACCACGAATTGGTATGTATCCTGTTCCAGCAGCAGAACCTATAGTACAACAAGCGCCTGCGCCACCACCTCCACCTAAAAAAAAATGCCACAATTGTTTAGTCCAAACTTATTATTATGAGCTACAACCACTATTAAATAACAACAATCGCATAGATTTTTCTACAATTGATGGCCAGAATGATAATAAATTTTTAGCATTAAAAAGCGGTGCTCCATTAAAAACAAAGGATGGAAGAGTTGTAGGCACTATATATTGTAGACGTGAAATATTGCATACAGTTAGTACAAATAACAAAGTAGTAGATGCTTCATGGACCATAGTGTTCAATGACTCAGAGCAATCTAAAATAGCCACAAATTTAATCATAAGACAAGGCACTACTTCAAATTACTATTATTTACCTGATGAAATTAAATACCCAGAGATTACTGGAATTAAGGCGATTTTTAAGTCAGGAATATATTCCAAATATAACTCGGTGGATTTGAAGATTAAATTTTTAAATAACTTGCCTAAACGAACGCGAAAACTTACTATAACATGTAATCCTAATTGTACGTGTCACATGTAACTTTTATAATATTAATTATCTAATAATTTATATTATGACTGAAATAATGTTAAAGACGAATAACATTGAAGCCTTTGGCAATCATATTAAGGAATTATTTGTAAATAAGCATCAAGAATATGTAATTATAAGGGCGATTGATCCGGACATGTCATATGATGATATTATGAAATATTATACACAATTAAATCAATATATAGGCGCAATGATTCGTGTAGACAAACTAAAATATAATGAGCTAGACCAAGAAGATTATTGGGTAAATGTACAATACGATATACCGTCGGCCAAAACTTCTGAGCTAAAACCTTGGAAGCGCGACGAACATTTAAAACTACATACAGATAATACAGTATCTTCGCAAAATGCGAATTTGACTGAGTTAGTATGTATTTATCCATGTAAATATTCCGGCTTAACTACTGTTATAAGCAATACATTAGTAGTTGAACTAATACAATACATAGATTCCTTGCATCAAACCAATACTGCTTATATTCCATTGTTTGACCAGTTAATTGGTCGCGAGATTTATTTTTCTTCTGATAGCATCAATCATCATAAACGACAAATATTAGAATATAATCATCCATATTATAAGATTTCATTCAATTATACACAAGCCATAAAAAGCGATAAAAATACGCTGGATGATATAGCTATTATAGAACGATTTAATGAGTTTTTAGAAGAAAAAATAATTCATTCGCATTTAATGGATGAAATTAAGTTAGGGGTTGGCGACGCCTTAATATTTAACGACGACATGATAATTCATGGACGTAGATCTGTCATTGGACCTAGATATTATAAAAAATGTGGGATGTTTCTAAAGATGTAGGTTTATGGATGGTTCCTTTGCTGTAGCAAGTCCCTTTAAAAAGTTTTTTAATTCGGTTTTCATTAACTCTGGATCATTATCTGGCGGTAATAAATCCGAAATATTGGTGCTATAAGTATAATCATCTGTATAAGGATTCATATGGGTGTTAATATGAGTATTTGTATGCGTATTACTAGATTTAATCACATTAAACATATCTTCATATTTTTGAACTGGTGAGTTTACTAAATCTTTAATCTTAGGTACTGTTAGATTAGTCTTAAAAAAAGTAAATAAATGATGAACTAAAAATATTAATATAATAGACATAATTGTAATTTGTAATATTCCTGAAAACATATGTAGTTATATAATTATAAGATTATACAACTCAAAGTTTAACTTATACGGGGGCAGAGCCCACGTAAACCCCCAATTACGTTTAACTTATACGGGGACTCTGTCCCCCATAAGTAACGTGCATAGAGCTTCCTTTACAAAATAATTATCCAAACAATTGTCTACTCCATTTATTAACAATTCGCGGTCATTTAACGTAAAATAAAAATCAATAGGCACAAAATTCTTATATTTTTCAAGTGTCATATTCTTACTATTAATTATATTAAAGGCATTGCTACCACTAGTAGAAGCCGTAACATCACTATGTTCATAATACCCTTCAACATTCAATATAAGATTATTTAACGTATAAGTAAATATAGTATGCTCTATTATAAGGTGATTTAAAGGCACCTGAGAAAGCACTTCTTCCTTTATAGTATGGCTAACATCTATTAACAAACTCATGTTTGAATTATTGTAATTCGTTCTCTTAATAATCGGTTTATCTACCGTCAGAAGTTTATAATATTGTTTATTATCCATTACATATTGCCCATCGTTTGAATACAATTTAATATGTTTACTGCTTGTCTTAAAATGAGCATCCAATCTGCCTAAATGCGTCATGATGTTAGCAGGGGAATAGTTATCTATATATATTCTCATTTCAGAAGAAGACTATAATATAATAATAAAAACTATTTAAACCTTATTAAGATAATACATAATATGACAAGCATTATTATTATAGATAAAACAGGGACACTAAAAACATTGAATGTGAAGGATTATAAGGAGGAGGATTTATATAAGAAATGTGGGTTCAAGAAGCCCGACAATTTTACAAAGCAAACAGAGTGGTCTATTAAGTTAGAAGGGCAGAAGTATAGCGTAGCCGTTTATGCGAAGACCGAGGGTAAGGCGAATATGGAAAATAAATATGATTTCCCGCCGCCTATTGACAGCACCTTGTTTTTTGGTAGTTGTGCAGTCGTTAGTCAAATTAAGGGAGCGAATAACAAGTATACTCTTTTTTCTCTCACTATTCCTATTTGGAACAAGATTTATGAGAAATTATTTGGAGGATTTGAAGATTTAGCCGCAACCGCAGCAGAAGACGAATTTGAAGCAGATGAATTAGATGATGTCCCTTCTAATAAGAAGACGAAGAATGGGGGATATTTGAAGGACGGGTTTGTCGTAGATGACGATGTTGATGATGACGAAGATGCGTCTGATTATGATAGCGACGGGACAGTGTCGGATAACAGCGATGGTGAGGACGATATCGGAGGAGGCGATGGGGACCTAGAAGTAGAAGATATTGGGTCAGAGCTTAGTGAAGAAGAATATGACTATACTGGGGAATCACAAGTATAATACGGGGCAAGCCCCCGTAAAAATTGATTTCTAATTATTATTTAAATATAATTCAATATATTTAAATAAGATGAACACCATTGCTAATCCAGTTCAGTTTCGTGAGAATATCCGAACTAAATTAAATGACGTTTTAAAGCATCCGACCTACTCCTTGAATTTAGAAAAGGGAGTATATAATTATTCGTTAAAAGAAGCAACTAACCGTAAAGTAGTCAAGAAGTGGGATAATCCATTCTTCGTCCAAATTTACGCAGACAGACTGCGTAGCATTTATATCAATCTACAAAATCCTGAGCTATTAGAGCATATTATGAGCGGCAACATTAAACCGCATAATATTGCGTTTATGACGCACCAGGAGATGAATCCTAAGAAATGGGATACCTTGATTCAAGAGAAAATCAAAAGAGATAAAAATAAGTTTGAGGTGAAGCTGGAGGCAGCAACAGATACCTTTAAATGCCGCAAGTGTCATTCTAACAAATGTACATATTACCAGCTACAAACACGTAGTGCGGATGAGCCAATGACGACGTTTGTCACATGCATTGAATGTGAAAATAGGTGGAAGTGTTAAGGAATAATGCTAAAATTTGCGGAATACTCACGCATATACTGAATTTCGCGGTCTTGATTTGTAATGATTTTTTCTAAAAAGGGTTGAATGTTATTATTCTTTTCTAATAATTGCTTACTCATGTGAACTGCCATAGAATGATGCGGAATCATTCCTAATAAATATTGATTTTGTGTAACCATAAATTGTATTCTTATACACCAAAAATTAATGACAACTAAACCTAATCCAAATAAAAATGCGCTGGTTTCTTTGTAATACATTCCCATAAATAAAAACATCCATCCTGTCATCAATAATGTCATATAAAGGTCATTAATGCTAAATCGTATGTCTTGATACCGCGTTACCCAGACATTCATCGTTGATAATAATCCTGAAAGTATCATAATAAAAAACATAACTACGTAATGATTTTTATTCATTTTATCATGTATCATTTATAGAATCTGGGGATATTTTATTTCAAATATGGACATTTTGTAAGAATTATTACAATTTATTAAATAGTAATTTTTTAAGTATAATTTAAGTATAATTGTATTATATGAATAATTTTTTTAAAACATTAGATGTGACTAATGCAAATTTTCTTATTATAGATCCTCAAGTAGATTTTCATAAAGGAGGAAGTCTTGCGGTAGTGGGAGCAGACACAGATTCTACAAAAATCGCCAAATTTATTGAAACCAATTATTCAAAATTAAATGCTATTTTTGTCACACTAGATACTCACACTATGAATCATATTGGACATACAGGTTATTGGGAAGTTGTAGAGTATGATGAATATAACAATGAAGTCCTAGCAGCTGACCAAACTATTGAGTTTTATACAACATTTACTGTTGATGAAAATTCTAGGATTGTTGGAACATATAATAATAACACAAAGTATTTTAAACCCAAAAGAGATGAATTAAAAACATGGACAATAAAATATATCAAAGAATTGCCGTCTTATAATAAAGGTAGTCCGCTTATATGGCCGAATCATTGTATTGAAACCGGTGATGGTCATAGAGTGTTTAGTAAATTAAAAACAGTGTTAGATAGTGTGACCCCTCAAACTAAAGTTGAATATTATATAAAAGGGCAAAATGAAGCAACTGAAATGTATAGCATTTTTAAAGCTGAAATTCCAATAGAAGAAGTAATAACATATATAAACCCAACATATTATACAGGCTCTTTAACCACGTTTAAAAATGAAAGCAAAATAAATATAGCAGGAACTGATGTGCCTGACGGAGTGTTTTTAAATACTAAATTTAATAAAACATTATATAATTCATTGACAACGGACGGATATCCAATATTAATATGCGGCGAAGCATTAAGTCACTGTGTTAATTGGTCGTTGCGTGATTTAGTTGCTGAAGTATTAAAAGATAATAATACAAGATACGTTCAAAACAATAAATTAATTGATGGTAAAATAATTCTTCTTATAGATGCATCATCCCCGGTTAGTGGATTTGAAAATAATGTAAACAAATTATTAACTTTTTGTCTTGAAACAAATGTATCAATTAGGTATTTACTAAATGGCAATATAATTGAAATAGTTCCTGGAACATTTAACCCCTTGACGCCTCCAAATTGGGTACCTAATGGAATTATACCTAAGGATTTAAACATGGCATTATTGTTGAAATGTCCTCATCCGAAAAATATTTACCCACAGAAGCCAAAGACAATGATTGGGGCGTCAGTGCGAAGGAATAAAAAAATGAAGTTGCGCAGACGTCCTTTTTGGGTAACCCTTCCGCGGTTTTCTGGGAAAACGCGACCAACCCGGCAACTGTTGCTAAGATTGTACCAGTTCAGAAATTAATAACATATTGTAAAATTACACAACTTCTTCACCTAAGGTGAAGGAGGGTTCTCACCTAAAGTGAAGAACCTTGGTTCCTTTACATTAACCACACCTCAATCCCTCTCAGTTGCCCATCCTCTATATTTTTCACAGTATCATCATCAATGAATATATCCTCAACAATATATCCTTTCTGAAGCAAGAATTCTTTAATTTTTATAGTTTCAAATAAACAATATTCGTCTAATAAAGTAACAGAAGTATTATAATTCATAAATCCTTTTACAATTTTCATCAACGTTTCTTCAAATAGATTATTATGTATTATTTTTACCAGTTTATCTTTTCTTGGAAAATTCAAATGATTATATTGCATTAATTTTATAATCATTTTTATATTTATATCAAAATTTTCAAAATTATTTATGTTTTTTAGAACATGTTTTACAATTTTTAAACAGGCCAGGTATAAATTTGCCTTTTTTTATCATTTGTATTTCAGAGGTTTTAAGCTTTTTACGAACAGTGCCAATATGTTTTTTTTTATATTATATCATAATACATTTGCGACATATATATTATAATACAAAAATATATTAAATTTTGTAAAAGCAAAAAAACATCTGTTTTATTTCAAAATAACAAAATCTCTGAAAATTTAAATGAGATGATTATTAGTCGGGTTCATATGCCCTAATACAATTGCGTCAGGAAACTGAAGACCAACCTTCCTAATAAACATCGCGTATTTATTCCCCTTTAATAAATTTTTTATGACAGCAACATCCGGCGCACCACCATCAGTAAACGTGTGCGGGCTAGTCGGACTAGAACGCCTAGACCAGTCCGTTATATGCGTTGTTTCTCTCTTACATTCATTTAATTTATTATAAAACGAGAGAATAATTGCAAAGATGCTTTCGTTCGCCAATCCTCCGGCGCATATAAGTTCATACGTTTGTCTATGCGCCTTTACATACTGTAGGCATAAATCCACATCTGCCCTCCTTAAAACAAACCACGGATCATTCGCTAACCAGTATTCAGACCGCAGTTTGCGTAGATTGGCACGTGTATGGAAATCTATATTCCACCAGGCTCTTTTCCAATTCATAATAGTGAAATTATAATTCTCTAAAAACAGTTGTCTAAATTGAAATGGAGAGATAATAGGAGCGCATGAATCAGTCAGCATACAAAACCACTGATTACGCTCGTCCTTTTTTTTAGCATATGACATGATAGACATGTAAGCATGGGTAACGTGGAGATACGAGGTTTCTATAATAAAATTATGCGGGATACAATTCTCCAGAATCCAGGGCGACGATATTTCTCTCATATTTTTATAATGAAAATAGACATTGATAATATCTTTGTTCGGTTCTATCCATTTTCGCCATAGATGTTCTTTATTTAATATGTGTGTATAACTGATTAGAAAACATAAGGCTATTTTGCCTGGCGGCATTGCGTTAGCCATTGTTATGTATACCGACAAAAAATTGAAATAAACTACTTATATTTTAATGAGTATATTAGACATAAGAAAACATGACAGCAAGCATTCGCATTGGCAACATTATTTATAGCAATACATTGCCTCATGGTAATGTAGTGATACAATATGACAACTCCTCTAAATACGTTGGACAAGTAGATGGTAATGGCGAGTTTCATGGAATAGGGTATTTTGAGGATGAATTTAAGAATCACTATACAGGAGGGTTTCAGAATGGGAAAAAACACGGGACATGTAAGGAAAAATGGTGGGATATGTTATTTGAGGGCAATTACAATGAAGGAAATCGCGAAGGGTACGGGAAAGAGACATATAGGGATGGAGAATATTCTATTGGTAATTATATAAACAATAAACGTGATGGCGAATTCGTATTTACAAAACTAGATGGCACTACAACTACTAGGTCGTATGTATATGGCGAGTTGTATATAGATGGAGAACTGTGGTCATCTTCTATGTTAACTATTCACAAGTATCCGCCGACTAGAGCACCATTCCATTAATTCTACCTCTTGGACATCCACGCAACAAAAAAATCAGCCCCAGGAAACACAATATTATAATTCCCAGTATTATTATCATGATGCGCTCTATGATTATTTAATACCCATTTTACATAAACATTATCCTCATTAATATATTTTCTGGGAACTCCCTTTGGAATACATATTTCATACGCATCCATTCCATGAATATATGAATGAAACGTATTCCAAACTAAGACGTTTATCATAATAAAAAGTATAATAGTAGCCGAAATTGCGTAGGAAGACACGTAGTTATGAAATAGCATGTATAAGAACCCGTAATTAACTGTAAAAAGAACGACACATTGAACTAGGCCATCCATGGAAAAAATATCAAAACAAATATAATCCGGATTATTATCTATAATAGTATAATTTTTTTGTGTTTTTATGTGATGTAATAAATGATTGTCGTATATTTTTTTAAAAACATTTGATTTTTTATGCATAATGTATTTATGCGCTAACCATTCTTCAATAGTTGACAAAATGTACACACTAATAAAAAAAATGATATAATACATATTATAATACATATTATATTCTTACGTTGTTTGCTCTCATATATATTAATATATATATTAATATATATATTAAATTAATATAAAACAATTGTTATAATTTATATCAATTATGTCATAATTATTAATACCACAGCATATATCAAGGATAGGATTATATACAGGACAAATTGTTTTGGCAAATAGTATAGTTACTTTTTACTACGAATATTATTTAACATCCTTCATATTAGGAGTTCTTTATATAACAACAATGATACACTGGAATAAATTGTATCGTACAAGCGTTGTAAAAATGATAGACATTATATTTGCGTTGTCATCTATTATATCTGTCACGTTTCGTGATAGTAAACATTTTACATATGCGAATTTATGGTATAAAACAGTAATGTTATTTGTTACCATGTTTGTATTTAATGAATGTTTATTATATTATCGCTTGTCAAAATCACCTATAAATAAAGAACCCATATATTATACCTCTGTATATATTCATACCTTTTTTTTACACATTGTAGCAAATGGAATGTGTATAATATGCGTAATTGGTACCAATGAGTTTAGCGAATCAAATCTTATTCAAAAATAAAGTTTATTTACGGCTACGCAGAAAATAACTCAAAACTGACAAAATAATAATATATATATAAGATATAATATGTTTCAAGATCTGTTTCAAGATAAATTAGGAAGAACTGATATTAGGGGGGGGGGGGTGATATTTAAAGGATTAGCAGTGCTTATGTTATGCTATTTAACTTTTATGCGTA
>Ga0214919_10011285_pt1 | contig 11160 bp, 10 predicted proteins | sample LL1503_MetaG_FD_177994 | JGI IMG/M metagenome (GOLD analysis project Ga0214919, IMG submission 177994) | Freshwater microbial communities from Lake Lanier, Atlanta, Georgia, United States - LL-1503 | ecosystem: Environmental > Aquatic > Freshwater > Lake | place: USA: Georgia | collected...
GGAAGAATTAATATTTCATGATCCAACAACTGGTGCTTCTAATGACATTGAGAAGGCAACTAATTTAGCTAGAGCGATGGTTACGCAATATGGAATGACGCAGCGATTGGGCGCTATAAAACTTGGTATCTCAGATTCTCAACCATTTTTAGGTCGCGACTATGGACATCAACGAGATTATTCTGAAAATGTCGCAGCAATCGTAGATAGTGAAATTAGAGAAATGATTGAAAACGCACATCAAGAAGCATTTGATGTTCTGGTTGCTAATCGTGAAACTTTAGACCGATTAGTTGAAGAGTTGCTAGAGAATGAAACCTTAAATAAAGAAGAGATAGCAACTATTTTTAAGAGAGTTAAGAAGGTTAAGCCACGAGCGGCTTGGACAGGCTCACAAAACAGAACTCCATCTAATCAACCCCCAGTTGCACTAAAACCTGCAAAAATTAAAGTAGTTGAAGAGGATAAAGTAGTTAAGAAATCAGCTACTAAAAAAAGTGATAAAGACGTAAGTAAAGACGTAAATGAGTGAGGTTAACTCCGTATCAATGGGACCAAATGATGGTGGCGCCAAGCAGGAGTTTGATCAAGTACGTGCAGAAAAAGCTGTAACTGAGTTACTACATGCCCTGGGTGAGGATCCAAACCGGGATGGTTTAAAAGATACGCCAAAGAGAGTTGCTAAAGCACTAGCTGAAAATTTTGCTGGCTTGTGGCAAAAACCTACAGATGTGTTAACTACCACTTTTGATATTGGCCACAAAGAGTTGGTAATTGTTAGAGAGATTGAAGTTTTTTCTCATTGTGAGCATCACCTAACTCCATTTCATGGCGTAGCCCATATTGGCTATATTCCAGGAGAAAGCGGAAAAATTACTGGAATTTCAAAATTAGCGCGCCTTGTTGATTTGTATTCACGCCGTCCACAAGTACAAGAAAGATTAACTTCACAAATAGCTGATGCACTTGTTGAAATTTTGCAACCAGGTGGAGTAATTGTAATTATTGATTGCGAACATCTATGTATGTCTATGCGGGGAGTTAGAAAATCACAGGCACGCACAACGACAAGTGCAGTTCGTGGACAACTTTTAAATCCAGCAACTAGAGCTGAAGCAATCTCATTAATTAACCAAAGCAGGTAATTATGAGCCGCACGGTTGTAATGGGGATACTAAATATCACACCAGATTCATTTGCGGATGGTGGCAAGCATTTCTCTAAAGAAGATGCAGTATCGGGTGGTCGTCGTTTAGTAGTAGAAGGTGCTGACATTATTGATGTTGGTGGGGAATCAACTAGGCCAGGTGCTGAAAGAGTTAGCGAAGAGGAAGAATTAAATAGAGTTATTCCTGTCATTAAAGAATTAGTAAAAGATGGTGCGGTAGTCAGTGTCGACACTATGCGCGCTGAAGTGGCTAAACAAGCGATTGGCGTGGGAGCTGCATATATCAATGATGTAAGTGGTGGTCTTGCTGATGAGAAAATGGCCAATGTAATTGCATCAAATCCTAAGGTGCAATATATAGTTATGCACTGGCGCGGGCATTCAAAGAATATGCAAGAGCAGGCAATTTATAAAGATGTTGTTAAAGAGGTTAAAGAAGAGCTAGATGAGCGGGTTACATCTCTTCTAAAAGCTGGTGTATCTAATGAGCAGATAATTTTAGATCCTGGTATTGGATTTGCAAAAGAGAGTGAACATAATTGGCAGATACTGCAAAATATTGATCGTATTCAATTACTGGGATACCCACTTCTTGTGGGCGTATCTAGAAAAAGATTTTTAGGTGAACTAATTAACGCTATGGATCCAAATGAGCGAGAAGCTGCCACAATCGCATTAACAACTGAGTTAGCTCGGCTAAAAGTATGGGGTGTTCGAACACATGCAGTTAAAGCGCACAAGGATGCAATTTCAGTTATAGAGCGGATGCGTAAATGAGTGATCTAATAAAAATTACTGGATTAAGTGCAAAAGGTTTTCATGGGGTCTTAGAAAGTGAAAAACGGCGTGGACAAAAGTTTATTGTTGATGTTGAAATGAATGTAAGTTTTGCTAATTTAAAGGATGATGTGAATAAAACAGTAAATTATGCACAAGTAGCGCAACTAATTCACGATCAAATAACTGGAAAGCCAGTTAAATTAATTGAAACTTTGGCAGAAAATATTGCCAGGACGCTATTAAAAGAGTTTAAAAAAGTTAGAGAAGTGAAAGTAATTGTCCATAAACCAAAGGCACCCATATCTTTAAGGTTTATAGATGTATCTGTTGAAATAATTCGCAAAAGATGAAAGCAGTAGTTGCGCTAGGTTCAAATCTTGGTGACTGTAAGGAAAACTTAAACACTGCAATAAATCACTTAAAATTGATATTAGATGAACTAAAAGTTTCACCCTTCACTCAAACAAAACCAGTAGGAGGACCTAACCAGGATGACTTTATTAATGCAGTTGCAGTAGGCCAATGCCAATTAGCTGCAGTTGATCTACTAACAAAATTACATTCAATAGAGGATCAAATGGGTAGAGTCAGAGATGTTAAGTGGGGTCCTAGAGTTATTGATCTTGATTTAATTGTTTATGGCGATCAAGTAATTGACTTAGATTTTCTTAAACTGCCCCACCCACTAGCTAAATCTAGAGAATTTGTCTTATCTCCTTGGTATGAAATTGATCCAGATGGGGAAATACCAGGTGCTGGCAAGATTAAATCTCTTTTGGCATCTTTGAATACTCAGCGTTAAACTTATCTTCTAGCCCGGTACCCGGAAAGGACTGGAGCCATGATTGAAGTAATTAAATCTGCTGATGATTTAGCGCGCCAAAAATGGGATGTATTGGTTCCAACTATGGGCGCACTTCATATGGGCCACCAATCTTTAATTGAATTAGCAAAAAAAGAGGGTCAGCAGGTCATTGTTAGTATTTTTGTAAACCCACTTCAATTTGAAAAGAAAGAAGATTTGCAGAGTTATCCAAAAAGCTTAGAGGCTGATATCAAAATGGCTGAAGCAGCAGGTGCCAGCGCTTTGTTTATACCAAGTGAAGATGTAGTTTATCCGGGTAATATTGAAAAAATTTCGGCAGGAAAAATCGGTGAAATATTTGAAGGAGCTTCCAGGGCTGAACATTTCTCTGGGGTCTTAACAGTTGTAAAGCGATTATTTGATTTAGTTAAGCCAAAAGCAGCAGTATTTGGTGAGAAAGATTTTCAACAACTCTTTTTAATTAAACAAATGGTGAAAGAACTTAGTATTCCTATTCAGATTATTTCAGCTCCAACCATCCGCGATAAGTCAGGATTGGCTCTTTCATCTCGCAATATTAGATTAGGTGAAAATGGCGAAAAAGTTGCACAGGTTATAAGTAGAGCATTAGCAAAACAAACTTTTGAACAGATGCAAGAAGAGATTTCTAGTGAGCCAGGTTTTAAATTAGATTATCTTGAGGTCATAGATGAAAACAGTTTTGAAAAGGTGAAAACTACTACCCAAAACAAGCGGGTAATTATTGCCGGTTGGGTAAATCAAGTCAGATTGATCGACAATATGCCTATGGGTAATCAGCAATGAAACTATTAACTGGCGCACCTGGTTGGAGCACATCAGCTGATGTAATTGTGATTGGTTCAGGTGTTGCAGGCCTTACCACTGCATTAAATTTAAGATCTTATGGTTTATCTGTTTTATTAGTTACTAAAGCACGCATAGATGCTGGATCTACCAAGTGGGCACAAGGTGGTATTGCTGCCGCACTTGGACCCGGTGATACACCAGAACAACATAAGAAAGATACCTTGGCAGCAGGTGCTGGTTTATGTGACATTAAAGCTGTTGATGTTTTAGTTTCTGAAGGACCAGAAGCTGTTAGAAAATTAATTGCGCAAGGTGCTGTCTTTGATAAATCTGAGACTGGTGAGATTGCATTAACTAGAGAAGGCGGACATCTTAGAAATCGAATTCTGCATGCTGGTGGTGACGCTACTGGCGCTGAGGTTTCAAGAGCTTTATTGGCTGCAGTTAGAGACGATGCCGGCATTGAAATTATCGAACATGCACTTGTAATCGATGCGCTAAAAAGTAAAGCAGGAAAAGTTTGTGGTGTCACAGTGCATGTTATTGGAGCCGGAAGTAGAGATGGTGTCGGCAGGGCACTTGCTCGCGCAGTTGTTGTTGCAACTGGTGGACTTGGTCAGGTTTATTCACAAACTACTAATCCATCTGTTTCAACTGGAGATGGCGTAGCACTTGCACTTAGGGCAGGAGCAAAAGTAGGAGATGTTGAGTTTGTTCAATTTCATCCAACAGTATTTTGGCGAGATTTAGCAAATAGAGGTCAGCAACCGTTAATAAGTGAAGCAGTTAGAGGAGAAGGTGCAATATTACTTAATCATAAAAATGAACAATTTATGATTGGTAAACACCCACAAGCAGATCTAGCTCCACGAGATGTTGTTGCTAAAGAGATCTTTAATCAGATGCAACTAAGTGGACAACCACATGTTTGGCTAGATGCTACAAAATTAAAAGATTTTGTAGACAGATTTCCAACAATCTACGCTTCCTGCATTGCAAATGGAATTGATCCAACTAAAGAAAAAATCCCAGTAGCACCAGCATCTCATTACGCATCCGGTGGGGTGATCGTTGATTTAAATGGTCAGTCATCAGTACCAGGCCTTTATATTTGTGGTGAATCTGCATGTACTGGGGCTCATGGCGCTAATCGTCTTGCTTCAAATTCATTACTTGAAGGTTTAGTGTTCGGCGCACGAATTGCAGCTACCTTGGCGAAAGTTTTACCACCACAGGAAGAGCCAATCGAGGATGAAAAAACGATGCTACTTGATCCCAAAATATTGTTACCACTTCAAATTGCAATGAGTGAAGGCGCCGGAGTTATGAGATCTGAAACCTCACTTCGTAAAACCATGCAGACACTAGAAGAGTTATCAAAATTAACAAGTAAAGAACCAAGGATTGAAGCTTGGGAGGCCTCTAATCTTTATCTTTTAGCAACAGCTATAGTTAAATCGGCGCTAATTAGAACTGAATCTCGTGGGTCTCATTGGCGCAGTGATTACCCACAATCATCTGATAAGTGGTTAAGTAGAGTTATTGAGTCACTTGATAAAGATGGTAATTGGTATAGCGATGTGGAGGAGATCTAAGTGAATCAACTACGCGATAATTTAAAAAACTTAGGCTTATCTCCTAATCACATATTTCAGCAGGTAAAAGATGCAATTAGTGAGGATCTTGCAGGTGGGCAAGATTTAACCTCAGTTGCAACAATTACTCAGTCACAGGTTTCAACCGCTGACTTTGTAACTAGAACTGGAGGAGTAGTTAGCGGACTGCATGTAGTAGCTGCTGTCCTTGAATACTGCGGAGTTAATCACTATGAGGTACTAGTTGATGAGGGCGCAAAAGTTTTGGCAGGTAAAGTGTTGATAACTGCGCAGGGAAATACTCAAAAGTTGTTATTAGCTGAGCGAACTGCCTTAAACTTCCTATCTCATTTAAGTGGTATTTCAACTCTTACAAATCAATGGGTCAGTGAAATTTCTGGAACTAAATGTCAGATTCGAGATACTCGTAAAACCACACCAGGGCTTCGGATGTTAGAAAAATTTGCAGTCCGTATGGGTGGGGGAACAAATCATCGATTATCACTTTCACAAGCCGCGCTAATTAAAGATAACCACATTATGGCTGCCGGGAGCATAAGCGCAGCGTTTAATGCAACTAAGAAGATGTTTCCAGATAAATCAATTGAAATTGAAGTTGATTCAATTGATCAATTAAATGAAGCGGTTAAATTGAAACCAGATCTAATTTTATTAGACAACATGAGCGTTGAACAATGCAGCCAAGCCGTCTTAATTTCTGCTGGTTTGGTCAAGCTTGAAGCATCTGGTGGCATAGCAATAAGTAACGCAAAATCATACGCTGCAACAGGTGTTGATTATTTAGCTATTGGATCACTTACTCACTCTGCCCCAGCTTTAGACATTGGCCTCGATTTTAGAAAGGAAAAATAATGCTACTTACAATCGATGTGGGTAATACCAATACCGTCCTTGGAGTTTTTAATAAGGACAAATTAGAACAATCATGGCGGGTAAAAACTGATCCAAGAGATACCGCTGATGAGTTATGGCTGCAGTACTCAGCTTTAGTAGATAGCTTTGATATTACTGGTGTGGCTATTTGTTCCACAGTTCCAGCAGTACTCAGAGAGATTAGAAAATTACTTGATGAGCATTACAGCGAGATTAAAACAACAATTATTGAGCCAGGAGTTAAAACCGGAGTACCACTATTAGTTGATAATCCTAAAGAAATTGGCGCTGATCGAATTGTTAATTCATTAGCAGCTTTTGATTTGTATGGTTCAGATGGCCCAGCAATTGTTGTGGATTTTGGAACCTCAACAAATTTAGATGTTGTGTCACCAAAGGGTGAGTTTTTAGGCGGAGCACTTGCTCCAGGTATTGAAATATCAGTTGAAGCACTTGCTGCCAGAGCTGCCCAGCTTCGTAAAGTTGAATTAGTTCGACCTAAATCTGTAATCGGCAAAAATACAGTTGAAGCTCTGCAATCTGGAACGATCTATGGATTTGCAGGTCAAGTTGATGGGTTGGTTAACCGGATTATTGATGAGCTCGCAGATTTATATCCACAAGCAGGTGAAGTCGTTGTGATCGCAACTGGCGGACTTGCACCGTTAGTGCTTGGAATTAGTGAAACGATAGAGTTTCATGAACCAGATCTAACATTAATCGGATTGCGCTTGGTACATGAGCGTAATTAATTCATAACCATCACACGTCGCGCTAGGATTTAACTCATTATGGCTGATGAAGATGATCTACCCGAACAACTGCGAATCCGGCGAGAAAAAAGAGCTGGCATATTAAAGCGCGGTGCACAGGCCTATCCAGTCTCAGTTCCAAGAACTACTTCATTGCTTGCGATTCGGCAAAAGCATAAAGATTTAGCAATTGATGTTTCAACTGGGATTATCGAATCTGTAACTGGGCGAGTAATTTTCAAACGCGATACTGGAAAACTATGTTTTGCAAATCTGCGTGAAGGTGATGGCACTGAGCTACAAGCCATGTTCTCACTAGATAAAATCGGTGAAGAACAACTTGAAATATGGAAATCAGAGATTGATTTAGGTGACATTGTTTCAGTAACTGGTGAGGTGATTACCTCTAAACGAGGTGAGTTATCAATACTTGCTAATTCGTTCACTCTAGCTGCTAAAGCACTGCGCCCACTTCCAGTTGAGCACAAACCACTCTCTGAAGAGAGTCGAGTAAGAATGCGTTATGTTGATTTAATTGTTAGACCAGAGGCAAGGGAAAATGCCAGATTACGTCCGGCAGTTATGAGATCACTTCGAAATACTTTTAATTCTCGTAACTTTTTAGAGGTCGAAACACCAATGCTTCAGGTTATGCATGGTGGCGCAGCAGCTAGGCCATTTAAAACTTTTAGTAATGCCTATGAAATGGATTTATTCTTAAGAATTGCTCCTGAGTTATATCTAAAAAGATGTGTTGTTGGTGGGCTTGAAAAAGTCTTTGAAATAAACCGAAACTTTCGTAACGAGGGAGCTGACTCATCTCATTCACCAGAGTTTGCAATGATTGAAAGCTATGAAGCATATGGTGACTGGAACAGCATGGCTGAGTTAACTAGAACTCTGGTTCAAGATGCAGCTAAGGAAGTTTTTGGTTCCCATGTAGTTAAACATCATGACGGAAGAGAGTTAGATCTTGGTGGTAAGTGGAAAGAGATTTCACTCTTTGATGCAATTTCAGATGCGATAGGTGAAAAGGTAAGCGCTCAAACATCTAATGATGATTTAAAGAAGATCGCTACTAAATTAGGGATCAAGTGTGATCCAAAATGGGTGACAGGTAAGTTAGCTGAAGTCATATTTGAACATGCTGGAGTTGATAAGTTAACTGGCCCAACCTTTGTTAAGGGATTTCCAATTGACACATCTCCATTAGTTAGAGCTCACCGAGAAACTTTAGGAATTGCTGAAAAATGGGATCTTTATATCGAAGGTTTTGAATTAGCCACCGGCTATTCAGAGTTGATTGATCCAGTAATTCAACGCGAGAGATTAGTTGAGCAAACAAAACTTGCTGCAACTGGTGATTTAGAAGCGATGGGGCTAGATGAAGATTTCTTAAGAGCTATGGAGTATGGCATGCCACCAATGGGTGGAATGGGAATGGGTGTTGATCGACTATTGATGGCACTTACCGGTTTAGGAATAAGGGAAACAATTTTATTTCCACTAGTAAAACCAACATCTGGAGATGAGTAATGTCAGTAATAGTTAGGGCGGCTAAAACCTCAGATATCAAAAAGATTAAAGCAATTATTAATGAGTATGTTTCTGAGCGCAGATTACTTTCTAAAGAAATTGTGACACTTTTTGAAAGTGTTCAAGAATTCATAGTTGCTGAAGTTGATGGTGAAGTAGTTGGTTGTGGCGCGCTACATGTTCTTTGGGAGGATTTAGCTGAGGTTAGATCAGTTGCGGTAATTGAAAGTATGCAAGGAAAAGGTATTGGGCATACAATCTTGGAAAATGTTTTAGCTCGAGCAAAAGAAGTTGGTGTTAAAAAAGTATTTTGCTTAACTTTTGAAACTAAATTCTTTGGATCACATGGTTTTACAGAAATACAGGGATCACCAGTTGAACCGGATGTTTATGCCCAATTACTTCGCTCATATGATGAAGGTATTGCTGAATTCTTAGACTTAGAGAGTGTTAAACCCAACACCCTGGGAAATATCAGAATGTTGAAAATTCTTTAAAATTTCGGGCATAAATCCCCCAGTTATAGGGTTATAAGGCTGTAACACACCCAATATATGGGTGAGTTATTCACAGCCAAATCAAAGTGCGCAAGGTCCCCCCTTGCCATTAGGCTATTTACATCAGAGGAAAGGGTTGGCCAGATGTTTGAGCGCTTTACAGATCGTGCAAGACGCGTTGTTGTTTTGGCGCAAGAAGAAGCACGCATGCTCAACCATAATTACATCGGCACCGAACATATTCTTTTAGGTTTAATTCATGAAGGCGAAGGTGTTGCGGCTAAAGGTCTTGAATCATTAGGAATTTCTCTAGAGGCTGTTCGCTCTCAAGTTGAAGAAATTATTGGCCAAGGTCAGCAAGCACCATCTGGTCATATTCCTTTTACACCAAGAGCTAAAAAAGTTTTAGAGCTATCTCTTCGCGAGGCTTTGCAATTAGGACATAACTACATTGGAACTGAACATATTCTTTTAGGTTTAATTCGCGAAGGCGAAGGAGTAGCTGCTCAAGTATTAGTAAAACTAGGTGCTGATCTTTCTCGTGTGCGTCAGCAAGTGATTCAATTACTTTCAGGTTACCAAGGCAAAGAGGCAGTTACATCAGGTGGGCCAGCAGAGGGTCAAGCATCAACATCATTGGTATTAGATCAATTTGGTCGCAACTTAACTCAAGCTGCTCGTGAAGGAAAATTAGATCCAGTAATTGGCCGAGAAAAAGAAATTGAGCGGGTAATGCAGATTTTATCTCGCCGAACTAAAAATAACCCGGTTTTAATTGGTGAGCCAGGAGTTGGAAAAACTGCTGTAGTTGAAGGATTAGCGCAAGCAATTGTTAAAGGTGATATTCCCGAAACTCTCAAAGATAAACAACTCTACTCATTAGATCTTGGTGCTTTAGTTGCCGGATCTCGCTACCGTGGTGATTTTGAAGAGCGACTAAAGAAAGTACTAAAAGAGATTAGAACTCGTGGCGACATTATTTTGTTTATTGATGAAATTCATACTTTAGTTGGAGCAGGTGCGGCTGAAGGTGCAATTGATGCAGCTTCAATTCTTAAGCCAATGCTTGCTCGCGGTGAATTACAGACAATTGGCGCGACAACACTTGATGAGTACCGCAAGCACCTTGAAAAAGATGCAGCACTTGAGCGACGCTTTCAACCAATTCAAGTATCAGAGCCAACTGTTGCGCACACAATTGAAATTCTTAAAGGACTTCGCGATCGTTATGAAAGCCACCACAAGGTGTCAATTTCAGATGGCGCATTAGTTTCAGCTGCTACTTTGGCTGATCGATATGTTTCAGATCGCCACCTACCAGATAAAGCAATTGATTTAATTGATGAGGCTGGTTCACGTCTTCGTATTCGACGAATGACCGTGCCACCTGAAATTCGTGAGTTTGATGACAAGATTGCTGCCGCGCGAAAAGAGAAAGAATCTGCAATTGATGGTCAAGATTTTGAAAAGGCAGCATCTCTTCGCGATAAAGAAAAGAATTTAATCACCGAAAAAGCTGAGCGAGAGAAGAATTGGAAAGCTGGAGATCTTGATGTAGTTGCTGAAGTTGATGAAGAGTTAATTGCTGAAGTTTTATCAACTGCAACTGGTATTCCAGTATTTAAGTTAACTGAAGCTGAAACAGCTCGGTTACTTAAGATGGAGGATGAATTACACCGAAGAGTTATTGGACAAGATCAAGCAATTAAAGCGCTTTCACAAGCAATTCGCCGAACACGTGCTGGGCTTAAAGATCCAAAACGTCCTGGTGGATCATTTATTTTTGCTGGTCCTTCTGGTGTTGGTAAGACTGAACTTTCTAGAACTCTTGCTCAATTCTTATTTGGTGATTCAGATGCATTAATTCAATTAGATATGTCTGAGTACTCTGAGAAACATACTGCCTCTCGTTTATTTGGTGCACCTCCTGGTTATGTTGGTTATGACGAGGGTGGTCAATTAACTGAAAAAGTTCGCCGCCGTCCATTCTCAGTTGTGCTATTTGATGAGATCGAAAAAGCACATCCAGATATCTTTAACTCACTACTACAGGTGTTAGAAGATGGTCGCTTAACTGATGCACAAGGGCGAGTAGTTGACTTTAAGAACACAATTATCATTATGACTACCAACCTTGGTACTCGTGATATTTCTAAATCACTATCACTTGGATTTGCAAACGTGGCAGATGCTCAGGGAAGTTATGAGCGAATGAAGGCAAAGGTAGGGGATGAGCTTAAGACTCATTTCCGCCCTGAGTTTTTAAACCGTATTGATGACATAGTTGTATTCCATCAGTTAACTG
>Ga0214919_10011286_pt1 | contig 11159 bp, 10 predicted proteins | sample LL1503_MetaG_FD_177994 | JGI IMG/M metagenome (GOLD analysis project Ga0214919, IMG submission 177994) | Freshwater microbial communities from Lake Lanier, Atlanta, Georgia, United States - LL-1503 | ecosystem: Environmental > Aquatic > Freshwater > Lake | place: USA: Georgia | collected...
GGTACTTTTCTAACTTCTCAGGCTGCTCTGCCGCATCTTCGCAAATCAGCTGCCGATGGTCGTAATCCTCATATTTTAAATCTCTCACCACCGCTATCAATGAAGCCTGTTTGGTTTAAAAACCATGTTGCATACACAATGGCCAAATACGGCATGAGTATGTGCGTATTGGGAATGGCTGAAGAGTTCAAACGTGATGGCATTGCGGTAAATGCACTGTGGCCAAGAACAGTTATTGACACTGCCGCACTTCAAATGATCCCAGGCATTGATGCCTTAGCTGGACGCAAGCCTGAGATCTTGGCAGATGCTGCACATATCATCTTTAATCGCAAGGCAGCAGAGTGCACAGGCAATTTCTTTGTAGATGATGAAGTATTAGCATCAGAAGGAATAACTGATTTAGAAAAGTATTCTGTTACTCCAGGGACCAAGGATTTCCTTCTCGATTTCTTTCTTGACTAAGATGGATAAATGATTAAGAAAATTCTTGTACTTGCAATTGTCTCTCTTTTCTTTTTTCCTACAGCGGCCTTTGCTCACGGAGAAATGGTCCAAGCAGTTCCGGCTGCAGATTCAAAAGTGCTCACAGCACCTGCTGAAGTTTCAATAGAATTTGATGGAAAGCTGCAAACAATAGGTAATGCCGTAGTCAATTTGATTACAGTTACTGACAACCAGGGTCAAGTAGTTTCATCTCCAACATCAGTTGTTGAGGCAAATAAGATTTCAACAAGACTTCAGCTCACTGACATCACTGGGTTAGTTTCAGTGCACTATCGAATAGTGTCAGAAGATGGTCACCCAGTTGAGGGCGATTACAGTTTCACGGTAGGTGAAAACCCAACACTGACTAGTGCTCAAGATGAAGAAGCCGCTGAGGCAGAAGCAGGAATCTCTGAAGAAAGTGGAAGCAACCTACTTGTTAATGGGGTTGGAATACTACTCATCATAGGCATTGTTTTTGCTGTAGTTAGGCGCATCAAGAAGTAGACTTTCGTAATGCCAATTTTTGAATTAGAACTCAACGGTCCCAACCTGATTCAAGAGTCAGAGCGTAAAGGTTCAGCTAGATCCCTTTTTTGGCCATGGTGCGGAGCTAATGTTTCACTCCTAGCTCTCTCTTACGGTGCATTCTTCTTAGGTTTTGGAATCTCATTTAGGCAGGCAACTGTGGCCGCCATTATTGGAACAGTTTTATCTTTTCTGGTTGTTGGTTTTAGCTCTCTAGCTGGCAAAAAATCAAATGCTCCAACAATGATTTTATCCAGAGCAACCTTTGGCGTTAAAGGAAATATTGTCCCGGGAGCTCTCTCTTACTTGATCTTTGTCGGCTGGGAGACTGTTCTAGTTTCACTAGCAACTCTTGCTACCGGCACCGTATTTGCTCGCTTGGGCAACATTAATCATGACCTTTCTCTTGTTATTGGTTTTGTTATTGCGGTCTCACTCACTGTTATTGGGGGAGTACTTGGTTTCTCAACAATAATGAGGATTCAAAAGTGGTTAACCCTTGTCACTGTTGTTATGACCATTATTTATATTGCGCTGACTTTCGATAGTGTTAATTGGCTAGCGGTAAGTGCGATCAATGATGGAACATCACAAGGTTTTATTGGCGCATTAATATTTGGCATTACTGGTATTGGTTTAGGTTGGGTCAATTCTGCAGCTGATTATTCGCGCTATTTGCCTCAAACAGTTTCCAGCAAGGCCGTTGTTGGGTGGACAGTATTAGGTGCATCCTTGGTTCCAATTGTTTTAGTTATCTATGGATCAGCTTTGGCTGGAAGTAGTAAGGAGTTAAGTGATGCAATTGCTATGGATCCAATTGGAGCCCTCACTACCTTGCTTCCAACTTGGTATCTGATTCCATTTGCACTAGTTGCAGTGCTTGGTTTGGTGGGTGGTGCAATTCTTGATCTTTATTCTTCTGGATTAACCCTTGTTTCTATCGGTTTACCGGTCAAGCGCCATATTGCCGCCTCAATTGATGCCCTCATCATGTTGGCTGGAACCATCTATATTGTTTGGTTTGCTGATAATTTCTTTGCGCCATTTCAAGGCTTTCTTATTACCTTAGGTGTGCCAGTTGCGGTGTGGTCTGCAATTTTTGTGGCTGATGTGATCATACGAAAGAATCCTTACTCAGAGCTTGATCTATATAACCCAGTGGGTCGATATGGTGCGTGGAACAAAAAATCACTTGCATTAATGGCGATTGGTTCAGTTATTGGTTGGGGATTGGTCACAAATACTTTTGCTTCCTGGTTATCCTGGCAGGGCTATTTACTCTTCCTTATTGGTGGCAAAAATGGAGCTTGGGCTTATGCAAACGTTGGAGTCATTGCGGCTCTGTTCATTGGTTTCATAGGACACATTCTCTTATCGAGAAAATCTATAGCTGAGCAGGAGTCCTTCTAAGCCAAATGTATCCAGCTAGGCCAGAGATAATCGCTGAAACAAATAACCCTAAACGCACTTGATCTAACTCCACTTCAGAGCGTGCAGCGATATCGGCAATTACTAAAGCAACTGTTAACCCCATACCGGCCAAGGTAGCAATGCCAGTGATCTCCTTAATGCCGATATTTGCATGACCACCAAAGCGCAAAGCTAACCAGGCAAAGAGGGTGATTCCGATGATCTTTCCAATAGACCTTGCGATGATGATGGCGATGGTTGTTTGTGAAGTGAAGGCGCTGATATTGATATCAAGGGGAATATTAACAATCACAATAACGGGCACGATGAAATAGGTTGACAGTGGTGTTAAAACTTTGATCACTTTGTGGAGTGCATGAGTGCGCAGCGGCAGCAGGAATCCAATTGTGGCTGCAACTAAAGTAGTAAGGGCCTTAATCGGCTCTAAATCATCGCCGTAGAAGATTGCCAAGACAATGAGAGAAAAGAAATCATCAGCAATAGCAAGGGTTAATAGGAATAAGCGCACATGTGGGTTGATCCGCTTGCCTAACAAGGAGAGCACACCTAAGGCAAGTGCAATATCTGTTGGCATGGAAGCAGCCCACACATGAGAGCCAGGATTGATGAGCACATAGATTGCGGCAGGAACTAGCATTCCACCTAAAGCGGCAACCATTGGAACTAGAGCTGTCTTGAAATCCTTAATGCCGTTCTTAAGCTCTAGACCAACAAGAAAGAAGAAGATTGCGATTAAGGCATCTAGGAACATGGTGGAAATCTACTATGTCTGGATACAACAAAGCCCGCACCAATTGGCGCGGGCTTTGCCTTAAAGCGGTTTTTAGATGTCGAAATACAGCTCGAACTCAGCTGGATGTGGACGCAAACGAACATAATCAACTTCTTGCTTGCGCTTGAATTCAATCCAAGTGTCGATGAGATCTTTAGTAAATACTCCACCCTTGAGCAAGAACTCATGATCGCGCTCTAGATTGTTGAGCACTTCATCGAGTGATCCTGGCACCTGCGGAATTGCAGCAGCCTCTGCTCCAGTTAATTCATACAAATCTTTATCTACTGGGGCAGGTGGTTCGATCTTATTGATGATTCCATCAAGACCGGCCATCAACATCGCTGCAAATGCCAGATATGGATTTGATGATGGATCTGGGCAACGGAACTCAATGCGCTTTGCTTTTGGATTGGATCCAGTAATTGGGATACGGATACAAGCGGAGCGGTTACGAGCTGAGTAAACAAGGTTTACTGGTGCTTCATAACCTGGGACTAAGCGACGGTATGAGTTAACAGTTGGGTTAGTGAAAGCAAGCAATGACGGTGCGTGCTTTAGAAGACCACCGACATAGTAACGGGCCAGGTCTGAGAGATCGCCGTAGCCATTACCGAAGAACAATGGCTTGCCATCTTTCCAGAGTGATTGGTGAACGTGCATACCTGAACCGTTATCACCAAAGAGTGGCTTTGGCATAAATGTTGCAGTCTTGCCGCCCTGCCAGGCGGTGTTACGAACTACGTACTTAAACTTCATTAACTCATCGCCTGCATGCAAAATATCTGTAAAGCGGTAGTTAATTTCCATCTGACCTGCTGTACCAACTTCGTGGTGTGAGCGCTCAACTTGAAGGCCAACTTTTCCAAGTTGTATAACCATCTCATCGCGAAGATCAGCAAATTGATCTGTTGGAGATACAGGGAAATATCCACCCTTGATGCGAGTGCGGTATCCGCGGTTCGGAGTTCCATCTGCATCTTCTTTAATTCCTGTATTCCAAGCACCTTCATAAGAATCAATTTCATGATAAGCAGTGTTGATGTCAGTCTTAAAGCGAACACGATCGAAAACATAGAATTCTGCTTCTGGTGCAAAGAATGCTGTGTCAGCAATTCCTTGAGCACGCATGAAGTCAACTGCCTTTGCAACAACACCGCGTGGGTCGCGACTATAAGCAGAGTTATCACCTGGGTTGTGGACAGAGAAGATGATGACAAGAGTCTTCTCTTTACGGTATGGATCGATAAATGCAGATTCTGGAACTGGTAAGAGTTTCATATCTGATTCATGGATTGACTGGAAACCGCGAATTGATGAACCATCAAACATCAGACCATCAGTAAAGACAGCCTCATCAAATGATTCAACAGGAACGTTGAAGTGGTGCTGAATACCTGGAAGATCTGTGAAGCGCACGTCAATGAGCTTCACATTTTCCTTTTTGATATATGCAAAAATTTCTGCAGAGTTCTTAAACATGCTTCTCCCAATTCACATGGATACATAGATTGTGTATCAGTGCAGATTTTCTCGACTTTGAGCTCTCTGCTTCGTGGCCCAAGAATAAGTCGCAAAAGGCAAAATGGCCTAACTGCCCTGTTACATCCATGTTAAGAATTTAGGGGGCGATAGGCTTAGCCCCATGAGCTACCCATTCATCCGAACCACATACGGACGCCGCATGGGCGCCCTAGCCCTTGATTGGTTGGCGTGCATGTCAATTGTTGGGGCCTTTTCTGGCGGTTTGTTTGCAGTGGACCCGCTTAGACCCATCTGGATTTTCCTATTGTTTTTTCTACAGATGTGGATTTTCACCGCTTTGAAAGGTGGAACTCTTGGTCATCATCTCTTTGGAATGAAGGTTGTTCGATTTGAGGATGGTGGACCACTCTCTCTACAACAGGCGCTGATTAGAACAACTCTGATGATGCTTGTGGTCACTGCAGTTACTTTTGATGAGAACGGCCGTGGAATCCATGAGCGCTTGAGCGGATCAGTACTCACAAGAAGCTAGATTAATTTTAAATCAATTAAGTTAACTCCGCGTACACTTATCGGATGAATGGCTCATTGGCACTTGTTGGTTCGGGTGAATATCTACCCGCCATGGCCGAGTTGGAAAAATCACTTGTTCAAGATGGTGTTAAGAACGGCAAAGAATCCAGATATGTTCAAATTCCAACGGCTGCTGGGCGAGAAAGTGTTGATCGTTTGGAATACTGGAAAGAACTTGGTTTGAGACAAGCACAAACGATTGGTGTTGAAGCAACATATCTTCCAATCTATACCCGCGAAGATGCCTTCAATCAGAAATATGTTGATTCAGTAACAAATAGTGCCCTGATGTACATGTCCGGGGGAGACCCGCATCATCTGGCAGAAGTTTTGATTGATACTCCGCTCTGGACTGCAATTGTTGAGAATTGGAAGACCGGAGCATCACTTGCAGGATGTAGCGCTGGTGCAATGGTACTGAGCGCACATATCCCTAACTTTCGATTGCTCAAGAAAACGGCAACGCAAGGTCTTAATTTACTTCCAGAGATTCGTGTGATTCCACACTTTAATAAGTTTTTTAAGTGGATTCCAGAGAGTGCTGCAAAGGTATTACTGCATGTGCCGGATAACTCAATTTTGATAGGAGTTGATGAACTGACAGCTATTGTGAAGCGATCAGGGGATACGGAATGGGTTGTAGTCGGAGCGGCAAAAGTGCACGTATTAAAAGGATTGCCCGATCAACAACTGCATGACGGGGAGAGAATTAAACTTCCTTCCCCTTAATTGGTGAGTCTTAGCGGACCTTTGGGGCGCGAGTTGGCATCGGACCCTTTGGTATTGGCATGGATAAACCGCCAACTGCCTTCAGGCGAGCTCGTACTTCACGCATTTGATGCGCAGTTAATTTTTTAGGTAGCTTTTGTAAATGCTTTTGTAGTTTACGAAGAGAGACTTGACCTTCTCCATCACCAACAATTACTTCAATAACTGGCACCCCTGGAGCAAAGCGTTCGGTCTTTTTATGTTCATCCTGCAGCAATTGGCGAAGAGTACTGGGTGATCCTTCTCCGGTAAGAACAATTCCTGCTCGTCCAACACTGCGGTGAACCATGTCCTGATTACGTGAGACTGCAACAGCTGGTGTTGTCGTCCATCCTTTGCGGATTGCCATCAAAACGCTTGCGCCTGCACCCATCTGACCTTCAATGGATGAATATGCTGCGCGACCTGCGACTCGGGTAAAGAAAAGAAGAGTGGCCAGAAATGAAAGTGGAGTAAAGATAAAGCCAAAATAAACCGGGTGATCTACCGCGAATCCAATGCCAATCCCAATTAAGAGTGTTACTAGGAAGATTGCAACGAGTGCAATACCAATCCAAGGCTTTACTTGCTTAGTAACTGCATATGCATCACGGAAGGTTTGAAAGCGTGGAGTCCTGATCTTCTTTTCTTTAGCTTTTTTCTTGAACATGGCTTTAGTTTAGTGGGGCAGGGGCAGTTCCACCAAGGCGTGCTGGCGCCCAACGTTGGCCTACATGGCTATCAGGGTAGTTCTCTTGCACCTGATACAACATGGCTAGCAAAGTTTGACGCAGATGTAACTCTGATTTCTCAACATCCCCACCGCGCTCATAAAAAATCGGCTCACCAAAAGCCACGGTGACAGGGAAATGATTGCGCCTAAGGTTTCGCTTAATTCCCTTAGTCCAAATTCTCTGACTTCCCCAAATGATTGTTGGAATAATTGGCACACCAGCACCCATCGCTAATCTGACAGCTCCGGATTTAAGTTCTTTGATCTCAAAAGAGGTGGAAGTTGTTCCTTCAGGGAAGATGCCGATAATTTCGCCAGATTTAAGAGCTCGCAAAGCTGCAACGAATGAAGCAGAACCGTTACTGCGATCCACATTGATGTGGTGCATACCGCGCATCAATGGTCCAGCAATTTTGTGATCGAAGATTTCTTTTTTTGCCATAAAGCGCACTAATCGACCTACAGGAAGTACGGCTGTACCAACGATTGCAAAGTCTAAATAACTCACATGATTGATAGCTAAAATTGCACCACCTTTTGGTGGAATGTGTTCGTCACCGCTAAAGTCAAATTTAAGTCCAAGATATTTCCATAAAGTTTTTATAACTACAATAACTGGGGGATAGACGAGATCAGCCACGATCTACCTTTGCATCGATTGCCTGCTTATAGAGACGACCCGCGCGATAGCTAGAGCGAACAAGTGGACCACTCATAACTCCGAGGAATCCAATGTCTGTTGCCTCTTTTGAAAGCTCAACGAACTCTTCGGGTTTAACCCAACGCTCTACTGGATGGTGGCGATTTGTTGGGCGCAGATACTGAGTAATGGTTATTAAGTCACAGCCTGCATCGTGTAAATCGATAAGTGCTTGAGTAACTTCTTCTCGTGTCTCTCCCAAACCAAGGATAAGATTCGATTTGGTAACTAAGCCGAAATCACGTGCCATTGAAATGACAGTTAAGGATTTTTCATAAGTAAATGCTGGGCGAATTCGCTTGAAAATGCGGGGGACTGTTTCCAAGTTATGGGCAAAGACCTCTGGGCGGGTTTCAAAGATTTCATTGAGCAAGTCTGCTTTTGCATGAAAATCAGGAGCTAACATTTCAACGCCGGTACCTGGATTTAGCTCGTGGACCATTCGAATAGTTTCTGCATAAAGCCAAGCTCCTTCATCAGGTAAGTCATCACGTGTGACACCAGTGATGGTTGCATACTTAAGTCCCATGGCTTTAACAGATTCTGCGACCTTGCGCGGCTCTTCGCGATCTAGGGCATCAGGTTTACCTGTATCAATATTACAAAAGTCGCAACGACGCGTGCACTTATCTCCACCAATTAAAAAAGTCGCCTCTTTATCTTCCCAGCACTCAAATATATTTGGGCATGCTGCCTCTTGACAGACGGTGTGTAGACCTTCTGATTTAACAAGGTTTTGTAAACGGGTGTATTCAGGGCCCATGTGAGCCTTGGTCTTAATCCATTCCGGCTTTCGCTCAATAGGTACTTCAGCATTGCGTGCTTCAATGCGAATGAGTTTTCGGCCTTCTGGGGCAAGTGTCATGCGCATACCTTCTTTAAGGATTCAAAAATATGCTTCTCAACCAATGGAGAAACCTCTTCAATGCTTATGTTACGACCAAGCTCTCTAGCAATAGAAGTGACATCAGCATCTGCAATGCCGCAGGGAATGATCTGATTGAAGGCGCTTAAATCTGGGCAGACGTTGAGTGCAAAGCCATGCATTGTCACACCTTTGCTCACGCGAATTCCAATGGCTGCTATTTTGCGATCGCCTTTTTCATCAATGACCCAAACCCCAGAGCGCCCTGAAACGCATGTTGCTTTAATCCCTAAATCTTCACAGACATTTATCAGTCCACGTTCAATTTCACGTACAAAGCCGACAAGTTCATGTGGTTGAGAAAGTCTTACAATGGGATAACCAACAAGCTGTCCAGGTCCATGCCATGTAATTTTTCCGCCGCGATCTACTTCAATCACAGGGGTTCCATCCTGTGGTTTCTCTGAATCTAAAGTTCTGCGACCTGCGGTATAGACAGATGGATGTTCAAGTAATAACAAAGTATTAGGACGCTTTCCCTCAGAGACTTCTAAGTGAATTGTTCGCTGCACTTGCCAGGCTTTTTCATATTCAATAAGCCCATGGCGGGTGAGGGCTATTGCACTCTGGCTAGGCTGGGTTACAACGGGCACACCACTAGCCTAAAGGTAGGATTGCCTCCTTACCAATTGGAGCCACATCAGACCTTTAAGGAAGGCCAACTTCGTTATGTCCTCGCAATCAATTCAAAAGACCCGCAAACCCTTCGCCATTGCCCTCTTAGTGGTAATAGTTTGGTTTGGCATAACCGGCGTCATGGGTCCTTTGTTCGGCAAACTTTCTTCAGTGCAAGAAAATAACAACTCTTCTTTCTTGCCTAAAGGTGCCGAGGCAACAAGGGCTGCAGATGTGATCGCTACCTTTTCTGACGAGAAGAGTTTCAATTTTCCTACTTTGATTCTATTTGAAGGCACATCATCACCAGAGACTTTTGCTGCAATTAATGACCATATTTCAAAAGTTGGTGCGTTAACACTAGACGGAACTAACGCAAAGATCTCTGATTTCTTAGCTCCTGATGCGCAGATAAGCGTTTTTCCATCCCAAGATGGAAAAGCGATTTTGGCAAACATTCCATTGGATGGAAACTCACTCACCAAAGTTCTTCCCAACGATAAGCCAGTTTTACCTGAACTCATCGCAGCGCTTCGCGCTGATATTGCACCAATTGCTAAAGCAAATGGTCTAGAGCCTTATGTAACAGGTCCAGGTGGTTTGCTGGGCGATCTCTTTGGCGCATTTGGAGATATCGATTCCAAATTGCTTTTGACCACTCTTGCAGTTGTTGCAATTATCCTGATTTTCGTTTATCGCTCACCAATTTTATGGATCATCCCACTCTTGTCTTCACTGTTTGCATTATCTACAGCAGGTGGAATCGTCTATCTTCTAGCAAAAAATGACATCATTGATGTTGACGGACAATCTCAAGGCATTCTTTCGGTATTGGTTATAGGTGCTGCCACCGACTACGCACTTCTACTTATTGCTCGATATCGCGAAGAGTTACATTTACATGAAAACCGATTCGATGCGATGAAGAGTGCTTACAAAGGCGTTTGGGAACCTATTCTTGCGTCAGGTTCAACCGTTTCGATTTCTTTGCTCGTGTTGCTCTTTAGTCAGCTAACCAACACTGCAGGCCTTGGCCCAGTTGGTGCAATTGGAATTGTATGCGCAATGCTCACAATTTTGACTTTACTACCAGCACTTCTTCTACTCTTTGGTCGCTGGATATTCTGGCCAAGACGTCCTCTCTTTGATGGCGATGATCATGTGATGACTGGTGGGTGGTCAAAGATTGCAAATGGGATTGGGCGTAATCCTCGAAAAGCATGGGTCGTTACAGGTTCAGTCCTACTGCTTTTTGCATTCGCATCAACAACGCTAAAAGCTGATGGAATCGGAACAGTGGACACATTCACTGGCAATCCTGAATCAGTTGTTGGACAAAAGCTTCTCGTCACCCACTTCCCAGGAGGAGAAGGTGATCCAACTCAGATTGTTGTGGCTGTTGATAAAATTGATGCGGTAACAGCAGCCGTTCAGAACGCACCTGGCGTCACTGGAATCATTCCTTTTGTTGATCCAATGACGAAGGTAATGAAAGTAGTTAATAACAAAGCCATTTTGAATGTGACGCTAGACAAGGCTCCAGATAGCGTGGAGGCTTCAAATGACATTCCAAAGATTCGCGAGATGGCACAAGTTGCTGATGAGACCTCATTAGTCGGAGGCACAAGTGCGGTCTATTACGATGTTCGAAAAGCTAACGATAGAGATAACAAGACGATTATCCCGATCATTTTGCTCGTGATCACAATTATCCTTGGATTGTTGCTTCGAAGTATTTTGAGCGCGATAGTTCTTCTCGGCACGGTACTTCTTTCCTACTTTGCAACTCTGGGGGTATGTGCCATGGTCTTTAATAATGTATTTGGCTTTGCCGGAGGTGATAATTCATTCCCACTCTTTGCCTTCATCTTCTTAGTGGCACTTGGAATTGACTACAACATCTTCCTTATGACTAGAGTGCGAGAAGAAAGCGCCAGGATTGGTACGCGTGCAGGAATCATTAAGGGAGTAACAGTAACTGGCTCAGTTATTACATCGGCCGGTGTCGTCCTGGCAGCAACCTTTGCTGTTCTTGGACTGTTGCCGTTGGTGCCGCTAGCTCAGATTGGCTTTGCTGTGGCCTTTGGAGTTCTCCTAGACACCATCATTGTTCGTTCAATCTTGGTGCCAGCAATGGTCCATGAAATCGGTCCAAAGATCTGGT
>Ga0214919_10011288_pt1 | contig 11158 bp, 4 predicted proteins | sample LL1503_MetaG_FD_177994 | JGI IMG/M metagenome (GOLD analysis project Ga0214919, IMG submission 177994) | Freshwater microbial communities from Lake Lanier, Atlanta, Georgia, United States - LL-1503 | ecosystem: Environmental > Aquatic > Freshwater > Lake | place: USA: Georgia | collected 2015-03-15
GACAGATATATATGATATTTTTAATCTTTGATTTGTATCGATATCAACACCACATCCAGTAGAACTACCTCTAAAAACAGCAGTAGGTTTTTTAGTATCCCAATCTGTATTGAAGTCATAATCAAAATTAATATGAGATTTAGAGAAGTATTTATTCTCCTTTAACTGAACTCTGCCCCAATCTTCATGTGATGGTATCATAATATCCGCATAATTTTCCATTTTACTCATAGATAATATAGGTATATATTTTTCATAATTATGAGACACTAATGGCTGATCTTTTGTATCCCATAAGTGAAAATATGGTTCTGTTCCATTTTTAGTTAAAAGAGGAAAATCACGTCTATTTATGAATAATTCGATATCTGGAACCTTCCTATTTGAACATAACTCAACTAACATGTCTTTAATATTAGATATATTTGTGTCACTCTCTCTTACAGGATATTCATATCTAACTAAACAATTATTTCCATACCAAGTATTTATAAAATCATTAACTCCGTTTTTATTAAAAGTTCTACCTTCAAGTTCATTTGTGTGTTTTATAAATTCATATAGATTATCGACTTTTATATTATCACTCCACTCATTTACAAAATTAACATTCGAAAAAGGTAAAAATACTTTTAATTCATTGTTTATAATTTTAACAAATATACCCTTCTTAAATTTATTAAATAAATATCTAAAAGTTTCAAGTGTGTTTGTTGCTTCTAAATCTTTATAACCAATCCAAAACTCATTTTCAATGTCTTTAAAAATATTTTCATCTAAAGAAATATCGGGTTGGTTTAAATATCCATTTTTATCATATCTATATCTTTGAAACTGTTCTTCATCTCCTGCAGTAAAATGTGTTTGGGTAAAATTCCTATAACGCAAGTTAGTTTGTTGTTTATTATGAAAAGATTTATTACAGTCTTCAATAGAATTGAAATAATCAGGGTTGGTTTGAAAATGGGATGTTGTTGTTGTCATTCTATATCTAATTCTAACAAAGAATCTTTTAAATTCATTTTTTAATTAAACTATAGTAGTCATTTTGATCTAAATTTATATATAAAATAAATAAAATAAAAAAATTTTATTTAATAAAACAAAATGGATACTAAAATATGTATTTTTATTATTTTAACAATATTTTTGTTAGTTATTTTTATAATATTAAATTGTAATAATTGCAATAATTCTAAGAAATGTTTAGATTATAATGAAAATTATATTGAAAATTTTAATGAAAGGTTAATTAGAAATGGCAGTAAAAGAAAAATACTCAAAGATAAATTAAGAAAAGAATTTGTTAGGTCCGGAAGAAATTCAGTATCATTTTTATATAATAATTTGAAGACAAGTAATTCTAAACAATTATTTAGAAGAGGTCCTAATTTACGTTTAACACCTGAACAAATACAAGATATTATTAATGCTCTAAAAGCTGATAATACAAATAGTCCCGCACATAATCATACAAGTGGGTCGCAAACTTATGTGCAAATTGCATGTAGCGCATACGATGTGTTACTACCTTTTTTGAAAAAAGTTCCATGGCAATTATTTTCTCAAATATATGGGGATTCTGGAGGATTAGATAGCGATAATCCGCAAACAAGAATAAACTCTGAAAAAGCAATTGGACTTGACCTTTTAAATTATGGACTTGGTTTAGCAGGACTTGGATTTTTAGCAGGACCGTTATCAAATTTTCTTGGTTTAACTTCAACACCGGTACCACAACCATCGGACGCAGTTATATTTGCAAAAATTGTAAATGATAGTTTAATTTACACTTCAATTACAACTTTTATGGGAAATCAAAATGGTTATTTTACTCAAGTAAATAATTTTATAATAGATTATACAGAAAATAAAAAATATAATCAACAGATAGTATGTCCGTACCCAATAGGATGTCAAACAGAAGGAAGTGGAAGTGCAAAAAGATGCGATCCTGATGCGCAAAGATCAGATACTATAACTTGTATGTTAAGTCCATTTAGCCAGGATCCAACTATTCGATATGATCCAAATATTTTATATTCAACTATGCCTTCGCAATTAGCATCAAACTCTAATGATTCTAGTATTACAAAAAGAGCTTACTTAAAACAAATATTAACAGATCCAACTAATGCTCTTTGCGCGTTAGTGACAGCAACTACTTCTAGTGGTGCTGCTATAAATGCCGGAATACCAGCTATGATGTCGTTAATAAATACTGTGAATTCTCAGGGTCCTCCTGGATCTGCATTAGGTTTATGTATTGGATTTCTTAAACAACTTATAATTATTATATCATATACAATAGCTTATTATCATGAATTAGCTTTATTAGATGAGACAATTTTATCATCTCAACCAGGATATCGTAATCCATGGATAAGTTATGCTATAGGAGACACAAATTGTTTATATAATGCTAGTTCAGGTTGGCGCTCTCAGCCATTATCACAAACTCCAACTAATTTATTAGGAAAATTACAAGACATATGTAAAAGTTTTCAAAATTATATAGATACAACATTTGAGATATATTTTAACGGTCTTACTGTTGTAGATAACCAATATAGAGATAATGGTTGTTGCTGGCCACAAAATCCATATGCAATTGGCAATTGTTGTAACAATGGTGGAGATGTCCCTTTTTGCGTGACTGATTGCGATCAATGGTATATATTTCATATTACTGATACAGCAAATTCGGGTTTACATCCAGTTATACCTAATGATCCTAGTGCCCCTAATAATACTAAAGATTGGTATGGAGCAATGAGAACAAAATATCCATCTTATTCTTTTTATTATCCAGATAGTGGGGAAGTTACAATTACCCCAACATTAGATGGTGGAGCTGCATTAGTTATTTATATGAATTGTTTTAGAGAATTTTTAAATTTTCCATATAAACATTTTCTAGATTATTGTAAAATGGCTGGTTATGCTGTTCCTGCTAATATAACCGGCGACCAACTATATTATAATATGTTAAATAGACTTTTACCAAATAAAAATTATAATCCGCTAAAATATGGTATTCCTGTTTCTATACCTTTTGATTTAACTGATACAGATACGTTTAATTACGATATAAGTGGTGGATATCCTTTTGGTTTAAAATCGCCTAGTTTTAGACAGGGTATTCAAAAATGGTTAAACCCAAATCAAATAGTTTTATCAGATTCTTCATCATTAGTACAGGATACCTATGAATTCAATACATACTGTTCTCCAATAATAAATGTTACACCTGGACAAATGTACGATGCCACCATTTTTAATATAGAAGGAGATGACGCTTCTCAACCATGGGACCAGGCAGCATGTCAATGGATTCCAGATTCAAGCGGTCATACAGTAGGAATGGTATCATGTCTAAAAGGAGGTTTATTTCCAGGTACTTCAAATAATATAAATCCAAATAGTAGGACTGCATTTTGTGTTGATATATCTGGATCGGGTTCTACTTATAATGCACGTGCATCACCGTTAATGAGAAGTATATCTGGAAATGTTGATCCATCATTTATTATACAAAATATCACAACATTCCCCGCGGTTATTACATATACAGGAAATAAACAAAGATTTACGTTACCAAGTAATGTTACAAAAATAAATTTTTACTGTTGGGGAGCAGGAGGTGGTGGAGGAGGATTATCATTGAGCCCTGCTTTAGGTGGAGGAGGAGCTTGTATTTCTGGTACAATAAATTATAATCAAGGAGATATTTTAGAAATAGTTATAGGACAAGGAGGTATAGCGCCACAAAATAATTCTACATATCCAAGAGCTTTCGTAGGAGGAGGGTTGGGTGGAATAGGGTCTAATACTCCTGGTGTAGCACTTTATTCATCTGGTGGGGGAGGTTATTCGAGTATTGGAGTTTTTAACGGAAATTTATTTACTATTGTTGGCGCTGGAGGAGGATGTCAATCTTTTTCACCAAGTACAATTGGTGGGTATCCAGCAATTTCAAGTTCAACTCCGACATCTACACAAAATGCAGGTGGAATGTCTACGTATCAAGGAGGAGATGGAGGCGATAATTCAGAAGGAACATCTAGTGGAGGAGGAGGTGGAGGAGGTGGATATAACGGAGGAATCGGTGGAAAAATAGCTGGAGGATTAGGAGAATTACCATATGGAGGAAATGGAGGTACGTCTTTTGTTGATACAACATCTGTAAGTAATATAAATACATATGATGGGGGTTTACCTAATAATACATCTATACCTGGTGGTGTAAATATTCCTCAATATATTAGTTATGGTGCGAATTTAGGAATAGGTTTTGGAGGAAGCGGAGGTTTTGATATGAGCAATCCTACAAATGGGCCTTATTATGGAACAAATGGTGGAAATGGTATGATTATTTTAGAAATTGCTCAATGATCATCCTTGTAAATTTATAACATGAAAATTTTCTTAACCCTAATTTTAGGTTAAGAAAATATACTTTTAAAATCCAAACACTAGTGATTAGTATGTAATTTTATAAATTTCTTTATCCACAATTATGATTAAGAAAAATATAAATCTAAAATAATCTAAAAAATAATATTTAAATTCATTTTTATATTTAACTAATATAATAAATGACATACTTATTATTAATACTATTTATACTATTTATACTATTTATACTTACTATAATTGTTATTTGTATATTATTTCATAGATTTTTCAGACACAAATGTATATTTTTAAAGAAATACAGACATAATAATAAAATAATAATACAAACAATGGGTGGTTTAGGAAATCAAATATTCCAACTATGTTTTGCACATGCATTATCAAAGAGAAATGAAATAGTATTATCAATAATAAAATCGAAATCAATACATAATAAAGATTCTAATGATTACTATAACAATATTTTTAAAAATTTTCAGAATGTAGATAAAATAGACCCAACATGTATTGAAACTTATCACGAACCAAAAAATAATTTTTCAACATTTAATCCTGATATAATAGATATAAAAAATTATAATAAATTTGTGGGGTATTTCCAAAATGAAAAATATTTTATAGATTATAAAGATGATATAATAAAATTATTAACGAGTAACTCAGTATATGATAAAATTTTAAAATTTAAAAACAATTCGTATTTTATACATATAAGACGAGGTGACTATGTAAATCATAATGTTCATTACATTAATTTAGATATATATTATTCAAATGCTATTAAATATATAACTAATATAGATAAAAATCCTCATTTCTATATAATTAGTGACGATGTAACATATTGCAAAAATTATGATGTAATAAAGGATATAAATAAAACTTTTTATGAAAATCCTAATGAAGTAGAAACGCTTTATTTTATGTCTTTATGTTCTAAAGGGGGTATATGTGGTAATAGTACATTTGCATGGTGGGGGAGTTATTTAAATACAAATCCAAACAAGATAGTTACATTTCCAGATAAATGGATAAATTTTGAAATCGATAATGATATATACTATAATAATTCAGCCGTATTACCAACTCAAAAAACTGAAATGACTGTTGTATCAGGATATTGGATTATAAATAATAAATATAATAATAAATATGAAAATTGGTTTAAAAATACTCTTAATATAAATTGTCCATATGTATTTTTTGGAGATACAGAAACTATAAATATGGTTAAAAAATATCGCAAAAATTTTCCAACATATTATATAAATTGCAAAATAGAAGAATTCTATACTTATAAATACTATGATAATATAATCACAGATAATTATCATTGCCCTTCTAAGGAATTAAACTTGATATGGAATGAAAAAGTATTTCTCATACAAAAAGCTAAAAATATTAATCCTTTTAATAGTAGTTTTTTTACATGGATAGATTCTGGAATATGTATATATAGAGATAAAAATCCTCCTACAAAAATGTTTCCAGATAATGAGAAGATAAAAGGCTTACCATACGATAAATTTATATTTACAACTTCAGATAGCGACACATTTAAAAAGGATGATATAGGAGTTTCAAATCATTATATAAGCGGAACATCATTTATGACGCATTTGAATTTTATAGACTCATTTGTTGATATATATAAAAAATACTTAGAAATATATTTGACTAGAAAAGATAAAGTTTATACAGATCAAATTATCCTCACACTAATTTATGCAGAAAATCCAGATTTATTTTATAAAATAGGAGATGGATATGGAAAATTAGTTGAAATACTTTATTGATAATAACTCATTTTTGCAAGTATAAAATTTAGCCTCCATTTTCGTTTAAATTCACATCATAAAAATAAAAACCGAAAATCTGAAGACTACATGATAAAAACCACATAGACATTCTTCTCAATTTTATTACCCAATTTTATTACCCAATTTTTATTTATATTAAAAAATATAATTATAAAATTATTTTATAATATAAATAAATGATAAAGCTAACTATAATATTATTTTTTTTAATACTTATTTTATCTTTAGTTATATATCTAATTGTAGTTTTAATAGATTATAATACAATATATAGTAATAAAATATCAGGAAAAACAATACCAGGAAAAACAATACCAGGAAAAACAATATGGTTATTATGGCTTCAAGATTGGGAAAATGCGCCTTTATTACAGAAAAAAGTTAAAGAATCGTGGATTAAACATAATCCTGATTGGAATATTGAATTAGTTTCGTATGATAATTTAGAAGATTATGTATACATTCCATATATATATGATAAAAATAAAAATATTAGCCCACAGGCATTATCTGATATTATAAGATTAAATTTATTGCAAAAACATGGGGGTGTATGGGCCGACGCAACAATGTTATGTATGAGACCATTAGATGAATGGGTTTACGATGTATTACAACCAAATGGGTTTTTTATGTATCGTGGTTATGAAATTGATGGTAATGGCCCTGCATCATGGTTTATAATTTCTATGGACGATACATACATAATAAGAAAATGGAAAAATAAATGCGACGAATATTGGACGTCGCATAAAACTGCTCACGATTATCGTTGGATGGATTCTTTATTCCTTGAATTATATGATAATGATAATCATTTCAAAAAAGAATGGGGAAAAGTTCCATATTTAAACTGTGAACTTTTAGGAGAAGCTCATATGTTAGCAGGTATATGTAATAATAATGACGATGAAAATCTTAAAGATGTTCTCAAAAAAAATCCTCCATATGCCCTTAAATTATGGAAAACTTGTGATATAGAAAAAAATAACTATTCTAAATTTGCAATCGAATTAGCATTACAAGGTAATAAAAAATACGAATTACATAAAACTATTTTTTCATATAAAGAAATTTTTCATAATTATGTTATGGTTATTTCAGATTGCAATAATGGAGATATTAATATATTTAATAATTTATGTAAAGATCATAATATTCAACTTGTAGTATACGATAAATGTAATTTTGGTAAAAATATTTCGAATAATATATACATTAGACCTTTAGAAAATATTGGACGTGAACAAAAAACATTTTTATATTTTATAATTAAAAATTACGATAATTTACCTGATACTATGATATTTAGCGCAGGTAATTTAAAAAGACATCCTATAAGATTCGATATAATAAAAAAAATGTTGAAGTCAAATAATAATATTTATTTAGATCATTGTACCGGATTAAATGAAGATAATATTGCTGATTTTACAATTGATAATTGGAATAATTCTGGTTTAATAAAAGCAGATGTTAGACCATTTAAAAAGTGGTATGAAAAATATATAGGAGAATGGAATGTAAATAATAAAGGTCCTTGTTATACTGGATTAATAAAAACAAATAAATTTCGTATTTTACAAAAACCATTATCATTTTATATTAAATTATATAATATAATTAATGATAATAATAGTGAAGTTGGTCACTATATCGAAAGAAGTATGACTTCTATATTTTAATTTAGAATGTGTTTCTTAACCTAAAATAAGGTTAAGAAAATTTTTATTCAAAAGTGTATGTTACATTATAACTTAGACTTCTATACATAATGATTTATCTCTTATATCTTCATGGTTAAAATCCCAACTTGTCGTCCGAAACCTTTTTAACGTTGGAAACTTCTTCCAATTTATATACAACTTTTTTGATCTGTCATTCAGTATAATTAAATTTTCCGTATATACCTCTCGACCTGGATCTATTTTACCCGTCGTACAGTAGTTAAAAAATACTGTTTTTGGCCATTCTCCGATCCACCACTGCGCTTCGTGTAAATACATAAGACAAATAGAATTAAGTGTTCTTCTATGTTTTCCTGTTTGTATTAAAAAATTATGAGGATTATTGTACATTGGTGTTATTTTTATAAATTTAAGATATCCATGATTATACAAAGTATTTTTAAAATACCTACAACTCAATACTAAATTTATACATGTATTATTGTCTGGTATGTAATCTATTATTTTAAATAATAACTCATCGGGAATCATTTATTTTGAAAAATTTATATATTGTTATAATCAATTTTTTATTTGAAATCCATAAAATAGAAACGTATAACATAAATACAAATATAATACAATCGGAATATAAACTCTCATAATAGGTAAAGATTTTCTAAATTTTACATGACAAATTTATTTTAATTTATTTTAAAAAATTATATGATTATAATAAATGTCTAAAATACCAAAAGAATTAAAATCAAAAATGAAATCACAATCTAATAAAGAATTCCCGATAAAAGACTGCAAGGATGATGAAATATTTAACCCAGGGACTGGTAGATGTGTTAAAAAAGAGGGTCCTACAGGTAGGAAATTGCTAGAAATGTCTAAAAATAAAAGTAATATCTCTAAAATATTAAGACCATCATTATCAAGTTTAGATGAACCCGATAAAACAAAAATTGAACCTTATAAAGTACTAGATTTGAAAGGATTGCGTCAACCATTAGAATCAGAAATTTCAGCGCATATACATCTTGACGAAAATAAAGAGAATCCATATCCATGTTTAAATGAATCATGCGAAATATATGAACGCGAATACTTAAATCTTATATCAAAAGAAGTTAATTATAATACTATTAAAATACAACTTGGTTATTTTGCAGATAGATTCTCGTCAAATGAAGAAAAAATATCACAATCAAAGACTACTAATATTAAAGTGCGTACAGATACTTTTTTAATCAAGGAAAAAGATTATAAAGAGATCATTAAAAAAATTTTATTCAAGTATAAAACACAAGAAATAATTAAATACATAATTTCTTTATATTTAGGTCAATATTCCCTTACTTTTGTGGAATTTTATAATAAATTCCTTGATGATGTTGGAATATTCGAACAAATTGTTAAATTTAGAAAAGAACTTGCTGATGATTATAAAAAATTGCAAAATGAAGCTTATAAAGATATTGTAAATTTATTAAGTATAATAGGAAGCAATAACCCTATTTATTTAAGTACAATGAACATTGTTTTGGAAACCCTAAAGAATAAGAAGATATTGCTTAAGTTCTTGAAAGAATTTTTACAACAAACGTCTAATACATTTTCCGAATTCTATGAAATATTTAATAAAGATATCAATATAGTAATCAAACCCAAAGCAGCTATAGGTTTAGAAGTTCCAAATGAACCGGAAATAGTAGTTGAACCTGAAATAGTAGTTGAACCTGAAACAGTTATTGAACCTGAAATAGTAGTTGAAAAACCCGTGAAAATAAAACTATCCGAAGAAGAGGTTAAAAATAGATATCTTATGTATTCTATATTGCCTTGGATTCCAACTGATATAAAAACAATATATATTGCTGAAGCAGATACAGATATCTCCAAATATATTATAAAAATATTACCCCCTATAAATATAGATGGAAAAGATTGGTATAAAGTAAGTAAAAAATACTATGAACTCCAATCTAATCCAAATTATACAAAAATTCAAAATGGAGATGTTTTAAACTTTGTAAACGCTGTCGGCCATGCTGAGGTAAATTTTCGGATATTATACGAGCCAAAGAGAAAAGGAGATAAATTATTATATCAAGATGAAGCACTATATGAAAAAGAACTTATATATATAGAAAAAATATATAAAAAAAAGGATACAGATGTAATTAAAGATATTGCGACTGAAAATATTTCTATAGATGTTGAGAAAATAGCTAATAATATACTTAAAATTTTCTTAGGTACTATTGTTACTGATGATTATATTAAAAAAATTACAGAATCGGTATATAAGACGAGCTCAACTGTTGATGAATTTACGACATATTTAGGTGAAATTGCAATATATTTAAACCCTGTTTTAAAGAACATGATATATGGAATCTTTAAAACCCGGATTGAAATGGGTTATTATAAGCCCGAAGATCTAATAAATCTTAAAAAAGAAGATAAACTCCCCGAAATATTCGGGAAAGATAGTGTTAATATAGATCCAAATGAAAAGAAAGGAATTGAAAAATATTTTAAGAACAGTTTGCAAAACTTCAAAGATGATTTTATCGAGTCTATATTTGTATATAGAAATCCTAACAGCGGTTTCAAACATAAAAATAGACTAGCAAATAATAATTATTACTTTAAATTACCAAATTGGATTGAAGATTGCAACGATAATGTATTAATTAAAGTTAGAAGTATTCTAGGATTTGTTAAGAGATATAATTTTAATGTAGAAAAAATACACAGAGAATTAGATAAATTTAAAGATATTGGAAATCAAATATATTCTTCTTTCATTTTGCAAATTTTAAAAACAAATGATCTTGTAGATATTCTCAACAGTATAGATGATTTTTTAAAAAATAACCAAGACCCATCCCTTGACAAAGATGTAAAAAGAAATGATCATGGCTATTATATTTCATATACTGAAAATGGAATATCATATTGTTTAAAAATATTTGATATATTAGACAGAATAGATAAAAATGATCTAACAAATCCTTTTACCGGTAATAAATTCTCCGATGATTTTCTTAATAAAATTGATGTTTATAAGGAATTTAGAAAAAAAGATATTTATAAAGAAACAGAAAATATTAAAAAGGATGATACAAAAGTAAGTCTTGCACCAGGTTTATTAAATTTTATAAGAATGGACATCAATAGAATGCGGGAATTGCAGTCGAATCCAATCCAAATGACATTTGATCCAGAAAATAATAGTAT
>Ga0214919_10011289_pt1 | contig 11158 bp, 8 predicted proteins | sample LL1503_MetaG_FD_177994 | JGI IMG/M metagenome (GOLD analysis project Ga0214919, IMG submission 177994) | Freshwater microbial communities from Lake Lanier, Atlanta, Georgia, United States - LL-1503 | ecosystem: Environmental > Aquatic > Freshwater > Lake | place: USA: Georgia | collected 2015-03-15
TCGAGCGCAATTCACGCAGCCAACTCTGAATTTCCCGATTGTCGGCCAAGGGGCCGGCTGAGGTCTTACCCGCCGTCGTGGTAATTTTGGTCTTACTGTCGATAAAATCGGCAACGGCGTTATAATTGGAGACAAACGCTTCAATCTTAGCTTTTAGGTCACTCGTACTGGAGGCGACCGTGATGTTTTCCGTGCCGACCGCGTCGGCCTTGATGCTCAAACCCGTAATCCCGTGATCGGTGGAGTCCAAAGTGTTATTGGAGCTGGTAAAATCGAGACCATTGACTTTGAAAACCGCCAGCGAACCCGTGACGTTAGTGGTCGGGCTCGTGAGGCCCAAACTGGTCGCGATGGCTGAATCCGTATCACCCGCCGCATTCTTGCTGGAAACCGTGATCGCGGTCGCGCCCGTATCGCGGTTGGTGAGTACAATGCGGCCAACCCCACTGGCGGCCGAGGCGCTGTAAATGGCCGTGACGCCGGCATTCGAGTTATTGATCGCCGAAATCACACTCGCCACGGTTTGATCGGCGGTGATGGCGATATCCGTACCATTAATCGTCAACGAACCGGCCGCCGTGGGCGAACTCACAGCGCCGCTCGTCAAACGACTGGCGGTGGCCTTGCTCACCACCTGGACCTCGTAGTTACCTACAGGCGTAGAATCCGTTACCTCAGCGGTCCATGAGGGACTGCTCGATTCAAAGGTAGCCTTGCGCCCCGAACTGAGACTGGTGCTGGAAAGGTCGCTCATTGCCGTGCGCAAAGAGGCCAACTTTGTGCCCAGATCCGTCAGCTGCGACTTCTTGGTGTCGTTCTTCGACTTTTCTGATTCCAATCGACGCGCAGGGGCGCGCTCCAGATCGATCACGCTATCGGTGAACGTTTTCCAGTCAAAACCGGAAGCTAAGCCTGCAAGTTGGATGGCGGCCATGAAGTTTAAACGATAAATAAGTTACCTACGTAGCAACGACACGCGGGCGCGCCGGCTAAATGAAAATCATACCGGCGACTCGTTAGGGAGCCACTCGCCGGAAACATCAAAAAAGCACTCAGGAATAAAATCATACTTTCGCCCCCCGATAATTTGCGACCATCTGCCGGTAGCATCTTTCTAGCTTGCGCGTGAAGCCCTCGGCATCGCAGAGCACCGAGGCTTTCATCCGTTCGGCGAGGCTCGTGCGCAGCTGCTGCAACCGTTCTCGATCCGCGGCCAATTTCACGGCGATAGCGATGTAGTCCTCGCGTTGCTCCGCGACGAGATCAGATAAGCCCACAGCATTGAGCAGGCTTACCCCAACCCGCGCGACATGTGAACTTCCCGCTAGGCTCACGACCGGCACACCGGCGGCCAGTGCTTCACAGGTCGTAGTCGTGCCGTGGTAAGGGTAAGAATCGAGCGCGATATCCACCTCATTATAGACCGCGAGGTGATCCTTGATCTGCGGCTTATGCGACATGAAAAGCAGACGATCTTTGGCGATTCCGGCGCGTGTGAATCGCGTCTCCCACTCAAGCAAGATCTCGGGATCAAAAAAGGATTTGGCCTTAAGCCTCAGGCGCGATTCGGGCACCCGCTGCAAAATTTCGACCCATAGGTCACACAGCGGCGCATTGAACTTCGCGATGTTGTTAAACGAGCCAAAGGTGATGAAGCCATTGCGCTTCACCGGAGGTGCATCCTCAAAGGTCTGCGATTCCTGCATCACGGGCTCATAACACCAACCGCAATCGGGAATCCTAATCAACTTCTCGCAGTGGTAAGCATCGGTCAGGCCCACGGGGTCAGCCCAAGCATCCGTGAGTCGATAATCGATGGTCTTTAAACCCGTCGAGCTTGGATAACCCAAATAGGTCGCCTGGATCGGAGCTGGCTTCAAAGCACACACTTCGAGCCGATTGCCCTGCGTGTGGCCGGAAAGCTCGACCAAGACATCGAGTTGATCCTCGTAGATGATTTGGGCGGTCTCGGCGATGGTCTTGTGCGCGACATCGCGCCAAGCGAAGACCTGGCCTTTAATCGTAGCACTCACGGCGTCATAGGACGACGACGTAGAGTAGGCAAAAATTTCAAACTGAGCCGGATCGTGATGCTTGAACACGGCGCCGATAAACGCCGTCACCGAGTGTTGCCGCAAATCCGCCGACATATAGCCCACCCGCAGTTTCGCGCGCTTCGCGTGCGCATCGGGCCGATGCTTGAAGCGCGAAGGGAATTCTTTGGAGATTTTCGCGCCCCATGCCAAATGCCGATCAAAGATTTTTGCCGGCGTGGAGCTCGGCGCAAATAGCAGCGTAAAGAGATAATTGCCCCACATGGGATCAAAACAACCCACATATTCATACTTGTGGGTGGGATTTTTGCTCACCTCAATAGCCCGCTCGAGCAAAAGAATCCCTTCATGAACGCGTCCCGCATCCTTAAGGAGCTTAGCCTTGTTGATCAGAGCCGGAACATTGTCGGGACTCCCCGCTAAGATGGAATTGAGTGCTTCCAACGCGGGCGACAAAATACCGAGCTCCAGGCACAGACCCGCTAAATTACCCAAATAAGTAACATTTGAAGGATCCAACTTAAGAGCCTCGATGTAGGAGGCGATGGCACCGGTTTTCTTGTTAAAATGCGTGAGCGTCTGCGCTTTATAAGCATGAATCTTAGCCGTCACCCAACCGCGTTCGATCGCGTTATTTATGGCCCGGATACAGCCTTGAAAATCTTTCTTATGGTGCAGGTAAAGCGCCTGCTCCTCGTAAAAACACCCCTCGGCAGAATCTGCCGCTATCGCTTGATTCACCCAGTCCAGCGCCCGATCGAAATCGGCCATCGCAAACCAAGAACGCGCACCTTCGTAGGACAACCACGCCTCCGCTGGACTGAGTCCTTTGGCCAAGGCAAAGACTTCGACTGCCGCTTTATGTTGTCCATTAGCGGCATAGCATTTACCCAGCAAAAATAAGACCTCGAGGTTATTAGGCTCAAGGGTAGCCGCGCGCTTAATGTGCTTGAGGGCATCCTTCGAACGGCCCCGCTGGTGCAGACCTTGGCTATAGCCCAGTTGGGCCGAGAAGGACGAAGGAGCAAGTACCACCGCCCGCTCCCACAGCGGCCAGGCAGCATCCGACTTGCCGGCCAGAGCTTTAGCCTGCGCCAAGGTAGTAAGAGCTGACGCCGAATTGGGCTGAAGCGCCGCGGCCTGTTGAGCCCGTTCCTCAGCAAGATCAAACTGACCACCCCGAGCATAAACCCGACTCAAATCACACAAAATCGACAGATCATTAGGGGATAACAAAAGGGCTGTGTTGAGAAAATCAATCGCAGATTCCACCTCCAATGATGGTAATCGTCCTAAAAAATGCCAGGCCCACGAAGTCTCAGGTGCATCCGTGAGAACACATTTGCAGCACTCTTCAACCTCGCCAAAACGACCTGCCTTGAAGGCGAGTTCGATTCGTTCAGCAGTGACGGGCCTAGGAGTTAAAAGTTCCATAAAAAGTAAAGTAGCAGGATACAGGCCAAATTTATAATTTTAATATATATATATCTAGTTCAATAATTTATAAAGTTTAAATAAATTGAAAACAAATGATGTTAATTCACTCAAGAAAGCAAAGATTCACTTGATAAAAAGAATTTGACCTATTCAAGCTGTAGTAGAAGTTGCGATTATTTCAATTTCTATATGAGTTTATCTTAGAGGAGTGGATATAATTGAATTTTTGGGATAAGATTTGGGTATTTCCTAGCTGAGCGGTTTTAAAGAGAGATTTTTGAGTAATACTTTATAAAGATTATCACGACTACGATTCCAACGCCATTGGCTTTCGAGGAGGTGGCCCAAGAAATGATCTTTGCGCAAGCCACGCATCTTGGCCATACGGAGTTCTGCAAAGCACCAAAACGATTCAATACCGTTCAAGTGGTTTCTCCCACGAGCTAACTCATTTTCATGATGATGAATTCGATGATGGCTGTAACCGTCGAGGACCAAGGTATCATAAGACCTCCTGCAGTCCGTGTAGACCGTGCTATAAGTCAGAACTAGGCCTTTAATGATGGGCTCCAACGAGTCGCGAGGCAGTCATCGACAATTTTGACGTACACACACCCAGCTCGTTTAAGCAAACCTACGACCAGAATCTTGCCACTAGCGCCACGTTCACGTTTGCCGCTTACTCAACTCGCTCCGAAATAGCTTTAATCAAGCTGAACCTCCCAATTGAGGGCTTACTTTGATCCAACGTCAACTGGACGACTCTAGCAGGAAATCATCCGTAAAAGTTAATAAGTGGGTCTTGTTAACCCCTGCCAGTTCAGCCGCGGTAAGGGCACAAATATCTGAACAAAACATGCGTAAATATCACTGAATAAACTCTCGGAAACACGTGACCTGAATTGATGGTTATTTTTCATTGTCCTTCAGAGACTAAAGCAGATTTCGATCTGCTCGGGCAGAAACCCTAGAAAAAATTCGGGACCGACTAACAATCAAAATCAAATGCTTATACGAAGCAATTCAAAAAAAACGAGGAGAAGTTTAGAAAACACAATATTGCAACAATAAACCTAGAAATTATATGACTAACTTAAGACCACACTGAAAGCAATAGTCATGATGCAACTAAGATTTAGTTTTTTTTATATAAAATTGGTAACCAACATGCACAAACTCAATTTTCTGCAAAAAAATATTAACAAATGAATCGATAGCTGGCTTAGGACGCAATAGTATATCCTTAAAATCACCCCACAAATAATCGTCGAAACCCATAACACCACCAATTTTCAGCAGTTTGAATCCCAGCAAGGCATCGATTAAAACATCAGGGGCTTGGTGAGACCCATCTATGTAAATGAAATCAAAATAGTTAAATTTTCCTTCATCTAGAAGCTTCACCATCATAACATCAGAATGGCCCTTATGTTTGTGTAACCGACAGTGAGGAGCTCCTTCGAGAGCCTCAGTAACATTATTATTAAAAAAATCCTCCACTTGGGCCATATCTATATTTTGACTAACGTGTTCCTCACCGCCCGCCCAAGAATCAATACAGTAGATTTCACGCTCCTTATCATTTGATAGATTATTGAGTAAATAGACAGTAGCCATTCCTTCATAGGAACCTACCTCAAGAATCTTCTCCGGATCCAAACTTGGGAGAAGTTTGTTCCAAATCGGCATTGCAGTAGCTTCGAACCAATTAACCGAAAATTTCATAAGGAAGGCAATATTCAGTACGCCGAATTGTCAAAAACAATGAATTATTACACACTAAGCCCCTGAGCTGAAATCAAATATGCCTTTATTTTTAAAGCCTGACTACAAATTGGATCAAAAGATAATGCCTTTTCTATCCATATAATAGCATTAACTTTATCATTTAAACCGATCATTGCAAGGGCTCCCTCACAATAAATCAATGACTCATACTTAAGTAACTCAACTACTATATTAATACTGATTAAGGCTTCGTGAAAAAAACCATGAAAATTACAACATTTAGCGTGCAAGTAATAAGCATCTGGAGAGACTGGTTGAAAATCCACCGCACGGCGCAATACAAGAAGAGCCTGATCCACTTGTTCATCACGCAAAAGCATCCCACCAAATCCGGCCAAAAGGCTGGAAGTTGACTCAGTAAGCGATAGGCCATGTTTATAAAGTGAAATCGCAGAACCGCGATCGCCCATTAACTCAATAACTGAGGACAAAGTAAAACAGTACTCAGAATTTGCAGGTTCAATACCAAAAGCCTCTAATGCTTGGGGTAAAGCCTCAGCGATGTCACCATTCTCCAGCAAAAATTTAGCTAAATCATGACGAAAAGAAGAATTAGTCGGAGAAAATTTTATAGCTGTTCTGAAATACTCAAAAGCCTCAAGTGGAGCTGATACAATAACGATATTACCCAATAAATTCCAAGCGTCAGAATAAGAAGAATACTGGGTCAAAAGCTGACGACAAAGTTTCTCCGCGCAAACTAAATCACCAGAGGAAAACGCGTTCTTAGCTTTGCGCATTATTACTGCAGTTAGGTTATTTTTCATTAATGTTCATTAGCCAAATGCACGCCATTAAAGTCCATAAAATCATTAATCTTTGTCAATCAGGTATTTAGTTGGTTAAATAGATCAAGTCAGCAAATTTTGCCTACAGGACAGGATTGGAATTAAATTCAATATTTTCAAGTATAAATACTTGTATTTCATTAATTTATATAAATTTGAAGAGTATTGGCGCAGTTAAAGCTAAAATGAGATATGCAAAATTCAATAGCGGATCATACCGAAACCCGACAAAGAATCGGATTAATCCAGTCTAGGGGTCTAGGTGATATCATAATAGCCCTTCCCATAGCCAAATGGTACCACCAACTTGGATATAGAGTACTATGGCCTATAGACGAAAAATTCCACTCTTCGTTTAAAAATACAATAGATTATGTTGACTTCATACCATTTAAATTCGAGGCGACGTTAGCAGGATTTTACACGAATCCATTAAAAATATTGCACGAAAATAAATGCGTTAAAATAATTACATTATACAGTTATTTAAGCAAGTTTCCAATTCACAGGATTGATTTATACGCGTCGCTAACTTTCGATCAATACAAATACGCGATTAGCAATGTTCCATTTGAAGAAAAATGGCATTTGATTATCAGGCGAAATAAAAACCGAGAAGATAATTTATTTAATAAACTAGTCGACCAAGAAAATTACATTGTAATACAAGAACAGGGGTCAAACTTTAAGTCAAATCCGATAATACCCAACGAATTCAAAAATTATAAAAAAATATATATAAATGAATCAACTGATTCAATTTTCGATTGGCTTAAAGTTATAGAAAATGCAAAAAGTGTATTTTTAATAGACAGTTGCTTTGCAAATTTAGTTGAACAACTCAATCTTAAAATAGATAAATATTTTATTTTTCGATCACAATGTAATTTCACCCCAATAATGAAATCGCAATGGAAGTTTATCAATTCAACCTAAAACACCTTATGAATATACCAAATATAACATTAATTTGTATAGATTGCGTAAACTATGAAGCAGCGATTCGAGCAATTAATATCAGTACGTCAAAAACCGAATTCAGTAAGGTCATTTTTATTACAGACAAACATCCGGAAAATCCACCTAAAAGCATTGAAGTAAAAATTATAGATAAAATTAATTCCCGGGAAGAATACTCAAAATTTATACTAAATAAATTAGGTGATTACTTCACAACCGAACATGCGCTAATAATACAATGGGATGGATATATTATAAATGAAAAAAGCTGGGATCCCGAATTCCTGAATTACGACTACATAGGGGCCAAATGGTGGCATAAAGACGGTTTAAACGTCGGAAATGGAGGATTCTCACTAAGATCAAAAAAATTAGTCGAATGCATAAAAAAATTAAATATCGTCACAACAAACGATACTGAAGACAATATTATTTGCCGAACATATAGACGTGTACTTGAGACTCGGTTTGGAATAAAATACGCAGATGAAAAAATAGCAGATAAATTTGCATACGAACGAGGATATACGCCAATAAATGAAATGCCCTGGGGCTTTCACGGATTTTACAATATTCACAGGCATGTGAAAAAAAATGAACTCGAGGAAATAATAAACAACTTACCAACAAAAAGCGTCCTATCGTCTGAGTTCAAGGAATTGATTTCGAATCTTCATAAAATATCTCGAAATGAAGAGTGTGTAATGTGCTGCACTAAATATTTAGCAAGTAATAGCAATGATTTAAACATCCTTAAATTATTGTACGTTTCATCAATAGCCACGCGCAATTATTGGGTTTCAGCTATGGCGATACTTCAGTTAAGCCATAAAGAACCCAGCAACATTACATTCAAAGATGAATTAAAAAAATTTCATATGTTTTATTAGTACCTACACCATGAAATTAAAAATAATATATCGAACATGCGAAATCGTGAAATCTATGCACGGGACCGATAGACCTTTTAGCATGACAAAATCCGAAATTATTGATGCATGTTTCGGTTCGCTTATTAATTCAGCTCAAAAATCCAGCACTGACTGTGAAATAATTATAGTTGGCGACAGACTTTCAAAGGAAAGGATTAGTTTCTATAAACCCTATGCCTCACATTTCGTCCTCGGTGAATTCGGAAACGGGAAGTCAATTGAAAAAACTTTTAATGTAGCTGATGAATCAGACGATAAATCATGTATTTTCTTTTGCGAGGACGACTATTTTTTTACCCCAAATGCCATTGACTACATGATGGATTTTATAATTAAAAAAAACCAATACCTCCCAGGCTTTGAGGAAACAGAGCTGTTTATTCACCCCCCCGACTACCCGGATCGCTATAAATTTCCTGATCCTTTCACTAAAAAATCTTTTAATACGTATTTTTTGTGTTTATCGAATTATTGCCATTGGAGACAAATTCCCAGTACTACATTTACAATATTATGCGAAAAAAAATCTTACAGTAAATTTAGGAATATTTTCTACGCAAGCGCGCCAACATGGAATGATCAATTATTAAGCAAAGAAATCTACAGCAGAAGCTTATGCATAAGCCCAATACCCGGGCTAGCTACACATCTGCATGATGTTGCCATGACACCAATTGTAGATTGGAACAAACTTATTAAAAATTCATTTAATTTGTAAATATCACACATATCAGCCGACAAAACTTAAATTATACACATTACGCATACAATATGTAAAGTATCGCAAATCCGACGCCGCAAGCATGCAATAATATAGCATTTACCATTTAATACGTATCGAAAATATGATCATATTTATTTAATCACATTTATAGATAAACTAGAAGTCCGTTACGAAATTACTATCCCTCACTTGCGTGTTTCGATATAACGACACATATATATGAAAAAAAACATGATAAGCATAATCACTCCTATTGCATATGATTATAAATATGCATTTAATTCTATTGCATGTTATTACAATATTGCAGATGAAATCATCCTAGGGCTAGATAGGGACAGGATAAGTTGGTCTAATAATTTATATAAATTTGACGATAATAAATTTTTCGACACCATACATAAATTAGATACGGAAAATAAAATATCTGTTATTCAAGATAACTTCCACTTATATGAATCACCCATTCATAATGATACATACGAAAGAAATTTTTTATCCAACAGCTGCAAACAAGGGAATTGGATTATTCAAATCGATTCCGACGAATATCTTTTAAATCCTAAAGAATTTGCAACTTGGCTAAATAACACGGATACAAATTTCGATATTCATGCTGAATGGATTACTGTTTATAAAGTTATAGGGGATCATTGCTTAATTATAAACGAACCTAATAATTCGATCCCCATAGGCACCATGACGAGGAATTCATACGTATCATGCCGCGACACTCAAAAAAGAAATTTAAAATCGAACGCTAAGTTGCTTCATTATTCATGGGGTAGATCTCGTGACGAACTGCTTGTCAAATTGAAGAATTGGGGCCACTCAAAAGATTTCGATACACAAAAATATTTAGATATATGGGATTTAATTAATCTTGAGAATTACACCCAACTTAAAAATTTCCACCCATTATATGGACCTTACTGGAGGAATCTTCAGGCGCTTCACTTGAAGCTTTAAGCACAATTATTGATTGTTCAATAACTCCAATATGCCCAAAATTAAATATACTATGAAACCACGACATGCATTACCGTCTATAATTGCAAGCTTAGATGACGACACCTCAACACAAAATTCACAGCATCTTATTGAGATATGCTGTAAGGCGGCTATCGCAGCAATCAAAATCTCAATACCAGTTGATCACGATAAACCGGACGCAATTTATTATAATGTTTTCCCTGGTGAACATTATAAATTATTAGCAGGCTTGCTGGAAGTCATAAACCCAAAACTAGTCATCGACATCGGAACATTTACAGGCATGTCTGCAAATGTAATGGTCAACCATAGACCAAAGCCCATCGTACATACATTCGATATAATACCATTCAATGATTTCAATACTCATTTAAAATCTAGCGACTTCGCAACGAATGAATTTGAGCAACATATATGCGATCTCAGCAACCCGTCATTATTTAATCAATATGCTCATCTGATCGACAGATCAGATCTTATTTTCTGCGACGCACCAAAAGATAGTGTGTTTGAATATAAATTCTTGAAATTATTGGCGGGCATGAATTTTACAAATAAAAATAGATACTTAATACTAGATGACATTCGCTTTAATAATATGTTTGAAATATGGAGATCCATAAAATCTCCCAAACTGGATATTACATCTATTGCACACTGGAGCGGCACTGGTATTGTTGACTTAAGTAACGGTTTCAGTTTTTGAATAGAAGTAGTTTAGGTTTTCTTCTTCGTGATCTGAATTACATTATTTTAATTCATGAATGTCGCTTTAAAATTCTAAATCCTCCCAGACTAGAGGATCCTAAATTTACACAAAATAGGGGCTTCAAGCATTGCTCGAAGCCCCATTATACTAACGTTTTATATTAAGTCAAAGTACCGTGACTTAACGTAAAAGCTGAAGAGCACTTTGCGTCGAACCGTTAGCTTGTGCAATCATCGAAGTACCCGCTTGCACAAGTGTATTCCACCGGGCCAACCGCGTTGATTCCTCTGCGACATCAACATCCATGATGCGACTTACAGCCGACTCTTGGTTGATTTTAGCCGAAGATTGCAACTCGAGTTGGAATCCAAGATTGCTTTGCGTCGCACCGTTGGTTGCTCGTAGCGAAGCTAGATCCTGAATAGCTGTATTCAAGTTTGTAACAGAACCCGCACCAGTGATGAGGAGTTTTGTGGCCGTGGCACCACCGATCGCCGCACTTAATCCAGCTGAGCCGAAATCGACGAAATCAGCTGAGGTCGACAAGCTATCATTAATAGACACCTTTAGATTGGTGCTAGAAAAAATCGAATTGCCGTTAATTGAGTCATCAGTCATGCTGGTGAGTGAATTCGTCAAGGCCGAAAATTCCGTGGAATAGAGGGTCTTGTCATCACTAGACTTGGTGTTATCGGCATAAAGCGCCTGAAGTTCGCTCATGCGCTCCATGATCTTGCCGACGGTTTTGAGGGCGGAATCTTGGTGCTGGAGGA
>Ga0214919_10011290_pt1 | contig 11156 bp, 8 predicted proteins | sample LL1503_MetaG_FD_177994 | JGI IMG/M metagenome (GOLD analysis project Ga0214919, IMG submission 177994) | Freshwater microbial communities from Lake Lanier, Atlanta, Georgia, United States - LL-1503 | ecosystem: Environmental > Aquatic > Freshwater > Lake | place: USA: Georgia | collected 2015-03-15
GGTAATCCTCAAAAGCCTGCGCAGCCCATGTGGAACCCTGTGTTTGCTTGTCATGCAAGCATAGATATTGAAGTGCCAATCCACGTAAAGCCCTGGTACCACAAGACTTGGCATCAATGTGATACGTGCCTTGGGGTGCGTGCGTCTGATAAGCCCATACCCAATCTTCCATCAATGCGTGGGCCAATTGTGTGCGCAGATGTTGTCTGATGGAATGGATTTTTTGTGGGTCTACCATTGCACATTGCTCGGCAATGTAGGTTTCACTGGGCAGGGTCAGTACCAAGTCTTTGAATGCCGCATCCAGTTGCGAATCTCGCAATACAGACCGTAAACCCACAACCATGTCTGGGGGCAAAGTACTTTCCAACGGTGTGGGTGAAGACAAGGCAGTCAACAGCACATTCATATACAAGCGTTGCGCTGCCTCCCAACGGTTAAAGGCATCTGTATCGTGGGCAAGTATGACAAGCAAATCTTTGTCTTCGTAGGGGTATTGCACCTCTACAGGCGCACTGAAACCGCGCAGCAACGAGGGAACGGGTTGTTGGGTGATACCTTCAAACACCACGCTTTGTTCAACCTCTGTCAAAACCCATTTTTTATGCTCGCTCAGTACGCTGCCGTCCGGGCCAAGCAAACCCATTTCTACAGGAATGACAAAAGCTTGTTTAATGGGTTGGCCTGGAGTGGGTGGGCAACTTTGCTTGAAATGCAAGGTAAAGCGTTGGGCCGCTTCATCGTAAACCCCATGCACATCAAGCCGAGGTGTTCCTGCTTGGGCATACCAGCGTTTGAATGGTTCCAAATGCATAACCAAGGCAGATTCGGGATTGGCGTCCGCAATCGCTTGTGCAAAATCGTCGCAGGTGACGGCTTGTCCATCAAAACGCTCGAAATACAGTGACAGTCCTTTGGCAAAGCCTTCTCGACCGACCAACGTCTGCATCATGCGAACAACTTCTGCACCTTTTTCATAAACGGTCACGGTGTAGAAATTGTTGATCTCCATATAGGTGTCGGGGCGAACAGGGTGAGCCATGGGCCCAGCGTCTTCCGCAAATTGGATGGTTCGCAACAAGCGGACATCTTCAATGCGTTTGACCGCACGTGCAGAGTCCGTGCCGGCCAAGTCTTGGCTGAACTCTTGGTCGCGAAAAACAGTCAGACCTTCCTTGAGTGAGAGTTGAAACCAATCACGGCAAGTGACTCGGTTACCGCTCCAGTTGTGGAAATATTCATGCCCAATCACACTCTCTATGTTGGCAAAGTCTTGATCGGTGGCTGTGGCTTGGTTGGCCAGTACATACTTGGTATTGAAAATATTCAATCCCTTGTTTTCCATGGCGCCCATATTGAAATCGGATGTCGCCACAATCATGAATCGCTCGAGGTCTAGGCTTAAGCCAAACCGGTGTTCATCCCAAGCGACGCTGGCCATCAAGGAATTCATGGCGTGTTCGGTTTTATCCAAATCGCCGGAGCGGACATAAATCTGCAGCAAATGTTCTTTGCCGCTTCGCGCCACGATACGTTGTTCACGGCATACCAATTGCCCAGCCACCAAAGCAAACAAATAACTGGGTTTTTTATAGGGATCCACCCATTGGACAAAGTGTCTTCCATCGTCGAGCACACCTTGGTTGACCAGATTACCGTTGGATAAAAGCACGGGGTAAAGCGCAGGATCTGCACGCAAGGTCACGCTGAAACTGGCCATCACATCTGGGCGATCTAAAAAATACGTGATGCGTCTAAAACCTTGGGCTTCACATTGGGTGAACAAGGATTGTTGACTGAGGTAAAGCCCTGACAGTTGGGTGTTTTTGCTGGGGTTACAAGTGGTAAAGACTTCCAATGTGAAAGCTTCATTGCCTTCAGGGAGATTCTCCAGGACAAGTTGCTGATCTTCGATTTTGAAACTGGTGCCTTGACCATTCAACAGCACCCTTGAAAGATTCAGGTCTTCACCATCCAAGCGCAAGGCTTGTGGAGGACTGGCAGGGTTGCGCCGTAAAGTCATGGTGTTGAGGACGCGGGTTTTGTTCGCATCCAAGTCAAACACCAAATCCACGGTGTCAATCCAAAACCCTGGTACTTGGTAATCCTCACGGCGAGTGACGGGGGACTGTCCTTCACGCATGGCGTTTCTCCTGATTCATGGCTGGACTGCTTCGCTGCGCTCGCAGTGACAACAAGTTTGGCAGTAACGACAAGGTTGGCATTGACATATCAAACACCTTGCTTGAGTGAAGCTTCGATGAACGCATCCAAATCGCCATCCAGCACTTTTTGGGTGTTGCTGATTTCGACATTGGTGCGCAAGTCTTTGATGCGACTTTGGTCCAGCACATAACTGCGAATTTGGTGACCCCATCCCACATCGGTTTTGGTGTCTTCCAGTTTTTGCTGCGCTTCCATGCGCTTGCGCATCTCAAAATCGTACAAGCGAGAGCGCAGACGTTTCCAAGCCACATCACGGTTGCTGTGTTGGCTTCGACCGTCTTGGCACTGAACCACAATACCCGTGGGTATATGTGTCAAGCGCACGGCCGAGTCGGTCTTGTTGATGTGTTGTCCACCTGCGCCGCTGGCACGAAACGTATCGGTTCTGACGTCGGCTGGGTTGATGTCGATCTCAATCGAATCATCAATCTCAGGGTAGACAAAAATACTGGCAAAACTGGTGTGACGCCCGCCTGCAGAGTCAAAGGGTGACTTACGCACCAAGCGGTGAACGCCAGTCTCTGTTCGCAGCAAACCGAATGCGTATTCGCCTTCGATTTTCAAGGTGGCACCTTTGATACCCGCCACATCACCTGCTGACTCGTCTTCGAGGGTGGCTTTGAAACCTTTGCGCTCAGCGTATTTCAAGTATTGACGCAACAGCATGCTGGCCCAATCGCAGGCTTCTGTGCCACCCGCACCCGCTTGAATATCCAAAAAGGCATTCAGTGGATCCGCAGGGTTGTTGAACATTCGGCGGAATTCGAGTTTTTCAACCTCTGTGACGATACGTTGGGTGTCTTCCTCTATGGTCAACAGACCTGATTCATCGTTATCGGACTTACTCATTTCAAACAACTCGGTGTTGTCTGCAATTTCTTGTCCCAGCCGCTGCAAGGTGACAACAATATCGTCCAGCGTTTTCTTTTCTTTGCCCAGTTCTTGGGCTTTTTTAGGGTCATCCCAAACGCTGGGATCTTCTAGCGATGCGTTAACCGTTCTCAGACGTTCGGATTTGGTATCGAAGTCAAAGATACCCCCGAAGATCTAGCGTGCGCATTTGCAAGTCGTTGAGTAGATTGCCAATTTGGTTGACGCGTTCTGCTTCCATGGTCGTGTCCAATGATCTAAAAGTGTGATTATCCTCTGTACTCAGGAGGAGGGCAGGGCGGTTGCATAGATGGAATGCTCAAATACGTTTTCACCTTCTAGCGTGGCAAGGGCTTTCAGCACATCCCCCACCACAATGATGGCTGGACTGGTGATGCCAGCCAGAGAGAGCAATGAATGCAAAGCACCCAATTGACCGATGACACACTGTTGGCTCGCTATGCTGGCGTTTTGAACGGCTGCAACAGGCGTGTCCGACGGCATGGACTTGAGCAGTGCTTGTTCTATATCTTGTGCGGTGTTGACGCCCATGTAGATCACCAAAGTCAAGCGGCAGGCATGCGCTGTTTTACCCAACAACACCCAGTCCACGGCAGGAATGTGGGTTTGCGCGGAAGGCGAGTGGCCCGTCACCATGACCACACCATGCGCAAAATGACGGTGCGTCATCGAAAGTCCTAGGCTGTTTGCGGCTGCTAAGCCTGCAGTGACACCATTCACCACCTTGACTTGAACGCCATGCGATTGAAGGTAGGTGATTTCTTCGCCAGCACGCCCAAACAGCAAGGGGTCACCGCCTTTGAGTCTGACAACGTTTTCACCGGCCAAGGCTTCTTGCACCATGAGTTTTTCAATGAAGGCCTGAGGCGTGGACTGACACCCACCACGCTTTCCCACATGCACAATGCGTGCATCAGGCCTTGCATGTTTCAAGACCTCAGGATGAACCAAATCATCCACCAATATCACGCTGGCTTGGCCAATGGCTTTGGCTGCTTTGAACGTTAAAAGTTCTGGGTCACCTGGCCCAGCACCTACCAAGGTCACGATGGCGTTTGGCTTCATGAGATTCATTTGGGCTTGGTTCTCGAAGTCTCTTGTGTGCAGGCCAAAGACAAGCGATTTATCACATCGATTTGTACCAGCAAAGACGGTGGAATGGCCAGTTTGCCTGACAGCAGGTCATTCATGAATTGCATGCTTTGTCGGGTATCCATACCGGTTGGTAAATCTACCGTTTGGTGTTGTACGTCTGCTTCTATGTGAAATTCAGGGGACATTTCGCCGCTAACCAGGCAACGCATACTGGGGGTTTTTCTAGGATCAGCAACGGGTTCGCCCTCTGTTCCACGCAACAACATCGCATGGGCATGCATACGTTGCAAGGTTTCTTGCATGGAGATAGCGTATTCAGGGTGGGTGTAGCTGGCCACTTGCAGACTAGGACCAGCGACAGGATTCAGCAACTTGACCAAACTGTGGCCAGAGTTGCGCAAACCTGTTTGACGACGCACTTGCAACAGCGACCAAAGCCCTTGTGACAACAAAGCTGTAGGGACAAAAACCACTTCACCGGGTTCAATTGCGCTTGTTTGCGATGCTGGTTGTATGCCTAAGGCAGGTAGCAAGTCTTCAGAGGTGACGCGGGCGTCTTCGCTTTGGCATCCGTGAATCAACACACCATGCCCTTGTTGCGCTAACAGTTTGGCCAGCAAAGGGGTCAGCAAGGGCAAGCGACGTGATCCGTTGTAGCTGGGCAAAACAACCACAGGTTTGGCGTGGGTGTTTTTAAAAAAAGTCAGCTGGGTGTGAATCGCATCTAAAAATCCCAGCATTTCATCGGCAGTTTCTCCTTTGATGCGCATAGCCACACAAAAAGCGCCCAAGGCCACAGGCTCAACGCTCGTCTTCAAAACCTGCAACATGAGATCGCAAGCTTGCTCACGGGTCAAATGTTTGGCCCCTTGCTTGCCGCGTCCGATTTCGCGAATGTAATGCGCTATGCCCATGGGTCTATTGTCGGACAAGCTAAATGACTTGTGGTTATGACATGAATGAAGCAGGGATAAACTCAGTCCCATGTTGATCTTAGGAATAGAGTCCTCATGCGATGAAACAGGGGTGGCCTTGGTCCAGACCGTGGATGGGCAACAGTGGCCTTGTTTGTTAGCGCAGCATTTGCATACCCAAGCGGCCATGCACGAGGCCTTTGGCGGTGTTGTACCCGAGTTGGCCAGTCGTGATCACATTCGACGCGTCATCCCTCTGATTGAGCAGGTAATGGCGTCGGCTCAGCAAAACTTGTCTGCTATTGATGTGATTGCGTTTACCCGCGGACCAGGTCTGGCTGGCGCCTTGTTGGTGGGCGCAGGCACCGCTTGTGCTTTGGCCGCCAGTTTAGGCAAACCGGTTGTGGGCATACACCACTTAGAGGGCCATTTGTTGTCTCCCTTTTTAAGTGATGACCCACCTGAGTTTCCATTCGTCGCTCTTTTGGTTTCGGGCGGACATACCCAACTCATGCTCGTCAAGGAAATTGGCCATTACGAGTTACTGGGCGAAACCATCGATGATGCAGCAGGGGAGGCCTTTGATAAGTCGGCCAAGTTGCTGGGTTTGGGTTACCCAGGTGGGCCGGCCTTGTCGGCTCTGGCCAAAGAAGGTAAACCAGATGCATATGCCTTTCCTCGCCCTTTGCTTCACCAACACAATTTAGATTTTTCTTTTGCAGGACTCAAAACTGCAGTGTTAACCCAGTGCAAAAAATCGGGTGAAGATTTGTCCCGACACCGGGCAGACATCGCCGCATCCACCCAAGCTGCGATTGTGGACGTTTTGGTAAAAAAATCTTTGCGAGCCCTCACACAAACCGGCATGAAGCGCTTGGTGGTGGCCGGTGGTGTGGGTGCCAACAGGCAATTGCGAAACCAGTTAAGCGCTGCTGCGCAAAGAATACAAGCCACCGTGCATTACCCGCAAGCAGAGTGGTGTACGGACAATGGGGCCATGATTGCCATGGCAGCAGCCATGCGTATGCAAAAAGGTCTTGCAAAACTTGATACGAGTTACGCTTTTGATGTGTTACCCCGTTGGCCTTTGGCCTTTGTGTAACTTCTTTTGGGGTAGAGCCAGCTATGCGACAAGCCATACAACAACTTCAGGCCTCCAAGATACGTGAATTGGCCAATGCAGGCCTTGGAAAGACCAATGTATTGGCGTTTTGGTTTGGTGAAAGCGATGAGGTCACGCCTGACTTCATTCGACAAGCGGCTATCGATTCATTGAATGCGGGTGAAACTTTTTATGCCCATAACTTAGGCCTGCCAGGGTTGCGAGAGGCCATTTCAGCAGAAATGGGTAAACGCCATGCGAAAACCATTCACACTGAGCGCATAGCTGTCACCTCAGGCGGGGTCAGTGCCTTGATGCTGGCCATGCAGGCTTTGGTCGATTCAGGCGATGAGGTTTTGGTGGTGACGCCTGTGTGGCCTAACCTAACGGCTCAGCCCCAAATTTTGGGCGCTGATTTACGAACCTTGAGTTTGCAGCCTGTTCACGGAAGATGGGAGTTGCCCATTGAAAAACTCTTAAACAGTATTACGTCTAACACTCGGTTGTTGGTTCTCAACTCTCCCAACAACCCCACAGGTTGGACCTTGCGTCGTGACGAGCAAGAGGCTATTTTGGCCAAATGTCGCTTAACGGGCACTTGGATTTTGGCGGATGAAGTTTATGAAAACTTGTATTTCCTGCCCTCAATCAATCAGTGTGCGCCAAGTTTTTTAGACATTGCGACACCTGAAGACAGGCTGGTGATTGCCCACAGTTTTTCCAAAAGCTTTTTGATGACAGGATGGCGCTTGGGCTGGCTGGTCATGCCACCTCACATGGGTGAACACATGGGCAAATTGATTGAGTTCAACACCTCATGTGTCAGTACGTTTGTTCAGCGAGCAGGTGTTGTCGCTCTTCAAAGGGCTGATGAAGTCACACCCCGCGTGGTGGCTCACCTCAAAACCTGTCGCGACACCTTGGTGGGCGAGTTGCAGCAGTTGCCAGGTCTGGAATTGGCTACGCCAGATGGCGGCATGTACGCTTTTTTCCGCCTGCCAGGTCATACAGATGCTCTGCAAACCGCCAAAAGATTGGTCGCCGAGGCCGGTTTGGGACTGGCGCCAGGGAGTGCCTTTGCCCCTGAGGCCGAGGGTTGGTTACGCTGGTGTTTTGCCTCTCAAGACTTGTCCCGATTGACCCAAGGAGCGGAGCGGCTGAAGGCTTGGCTTGCCAAGCTATAATCTTTTGACTTAGGGTCATCCGGCTTTGAGTTCACGCCATCTGGCATTTCCGGCTGTTGGCGCATGTCAAATTTTTTGGAAAACACCATGACTACTCTCAATAAAGCGGAGGTCGTAAAGGCCAATGCACGTTCCGCCAACGACACAGGCAGCCCCGAAGTGCAAGTTGCCATTCTGACTGCACGCATCAATGAACTGACCCCCCACTTCAAAACCCACGCCAAAGACCACCATGGTCGCCGTGGTTTGTTGCGCATGGTCAGCCGTCGTCGCAAATTGCTCGACTACCTCAAATCCAAAGATGCTGAGCGTTACTCATCGCTCATCGCCAAACTGGGTTTGCGCAAGTAATTTTTCACCCCGACCAAGCCCGGCCCAGATTGATCGGGCTTGGTTGCATTGAAAAATCTACAAAAACGCCGATGCAGATCGAAGCTGTGTCATTCCAAAAAAATCGATTTTTCTGGAATGGCATCGTAGTCTGACAAGTGTTTTTGGGCTTTGGTGAAGTGGCCTTCACTTCCCGCCTTCTATCAGGAAACACCTATGTCCTTATTCAATAAAGTCACCAAAACCTTTCAATGGGGCCAGCACACGGTCACCATGGAAACCGGCGAAATCGCCCGCCAAGCCAGCGGTGCTGTGCTGGTCAACATCGATGACACCGTGGTGCTCGCCACCGTCGTCGGCTCCAAAAACGCCAAAGCCGGTCAAGACTTTTTCCCCTTGACCGTCGACTACATTGAGAAAACCTATGCCGCCGGCAAAATCCCTGGCAGCTTTTTCAAACGTGAAGCCAAGCCCAGCGAACTTGAAACCCTCACCAGCCGTTTGATTGACCGCCCCATTCGTCCTTTGTTCCCCGAAGGTTTCTATAACGACGTGCATGTGGTCATACACACCATTTCCTTGAACCCTGAAGTGGATGCCGACATCGCCGCCATGATTGGCACCTCTGCAGCGTTGTCGATTTCTGGCATCCCGTTCAACGGTCCCATAGGCGCAGCTCGCGTGGGTTACATCAACGGCGAATATGTGTTGAACCCTGGCCAAACCCAGCGCAAAGACAGCGTCATGGACTTGGTGGTAGCGGGTACCGAAGCCGCTGTGCTGATGGTGGAGTCTGAAGCACTCCAACTGTCTGAAGAAATCATGTTGGGCGCGGTGGTGTTCGGTCACGAGCAAAGCCGTATCGCCATCAACGCCATCCACGACTTGGTGCGTGACGCTGGTAAACCGGTGTGGGAATGGACTGCACCTGCCAAAGACGAACCTCTGATTGCCAAGGTGGGAGCATTGGCCGAAACCAAATTGGCTGCTGCCTACCAAATCCGCAACAAACAAAGTCGCACCCAAGCCTGCCGTGAAGCCTATGCGGCTGTCATGGAAGGCCTCAAAGCCGATGGCGTCGAGTTCGATGGCGTGAAGGTTGAGAGCATGTTGTTTGATATCGAAGCGCGCATCGTCCGCAGCCAAATTTTGGCCGGTGAGCCCCGCATCGACGGTCGCGACACCCGCACCGTGCGACCCATTGAAATCCGCAACAGCGTGCTGCCCCGTACCCACGGCTCGGCCTTGTTCACCCGTGGCGAAACCCAAGCCTTGGTCATCACCACCTTGGGCACCGAGCGCGACGCCCAGCGCATTGACGCGTTGGCCGGCGAGTTCGAAGACCGCTTCATGTTCCACTACAACATGCCTCCGTTCGCCACCGGCGAAGTAGGCCGGATGGGCTCGACCAAGCGCCGCGAAATCGGCCACGGCCGTTTGGCCAAGCGTGCTTTGGCTGCATGCTTGCCTACCAAAGAAGAATTCCCTTATACCGTTCGTGTGGTGTCTGAAATCACCGAATCCAACGGGTCTTCATCCATGGCGTCGGTTTGCGGCGGCTGCTTGTCCATGATGGACGCAGGCGTTCCCATGAAAGCGCATGTGGCGGGTATCGCCATGGGTTTGATCAAAGAAGGCAACCGCTTTGCCGTCTTAACCGACATCCTCGGTGATGAAGATCATTTGGGTGACATGGACTTCAAAGTGGCCGGTACCACCAACGGCATCACCGCTTTGCAAATGGACATCAAAATCCAAGGCATCACCCAAGAAATCATGCAGGTTGCTTTGGCTCAAGCCAAAGAAGCCCGCATGCACATTCTGGGCAAAATGCAAGACGCCATGGGCGAAGCCAAGACCGAGGTCAGCAACTTTGCACCCAAGCTCTACACCATGAAGATCAATCCGGAAAAAATCCGTGACGTGATCGGCAAAGGTGGCGCGGTGATTCGTGCCTTGACCGAAGAAACAGGTTGCCAAATCAACATTGAGGAAGATGGCACCATCACCATAGCCGCTACTGACGGCGCCAAGGCCGACGAAGCCAAGCGTCGCATCGAAGAAATCACGGCTGAAGTGGAAATCGGCAAGGTTTACGAAGGACCAATTACCAAGATTTTGGACTTCGGTGCCCTGGTCAACCTGCTGCCGGGCAAAGACGGTTTGCTGCACATCAGCCAAATCAGCCACGAGCGCATTGCCAAGGTCACCGACGTATTGGCCGAGGGTCAAGTGGTGCGTGTCAAAGTGCTGGAGACAGATGAAAAAGGCCGCATCAAGTTGTCGATGAAGGCTTTGTTGGACCGACCTGAAGCGCCTCCTCAGCAGCACCACTCCGACGAACAACCTCACCAAGAGTAAAGACATGGCGCGTAAATTGATCGTGGGCAATTGGAAGATGAATGGCAGCTTGTCTGCCAATCACGACCTGCTGCACGCCATCAATGCAGGTTTGTCATCGGCCTCTTGCCAAGCCGCTGTGTGCGTCCCCGCGCCTTATTTGGCACAGGGTCAACAGTTGCTTCAGGGGGGTGCTTTGTCCTTGGGCGCACAGGATGTATCGGCGCACGAACAAGGCGCCTTCACTGGCGAGGTGTCTGCGGCCATGCTGCGTGACTTCGCGGTGCGCTATGCCATCGTTGGTCACTCGGAGCGTCGCCAATACCATAGAGAAACAGATGCTGTGGTGGCCACTAAAGCACAACGTGCCTTGGCGACGGGCATCACGCCCATTGTCTGCGTCGGGGAAACCTTGGCTGAGCGTGAGGCTGGGCACACTGGCGAGGTGGTCAAGCGCCAATTGGCTGCGGTCATCCATACCAATGGTCACTGCATCAGCGAAATCGTCGTGGCTTACGAGCCTGTGTGGGCAATAGGCACAGGCAAAACTGCCACCCCCGAGCAGGCGCAAGAAGTACATGCGCTGTTGCGTGCGCAGTTGGCCGCGGCCACTGCCCACCCCGAGCGCATTGCTTTGTTGTACGGGGGCAGCATGAATGCTGCCAACGCCGCCAGTCTGCTGGCGCAGCATGATATTGACGGCGGTTTGATAGGAGGCGCGTCTCTCAAAGCCGCCGATTTTTTGACCATTGTGGCTGCGGCATCGCAATAATTTATTTGGAGTCTTGATGAACACATTACTGAACCTCTTGTTGGTTGTTCAAATTCTTTCTGCGCTTGGCATGATTGGTTTGATCTTGATTCAGCATGGCAAAGGCGCTGATATGGGTGCGGCTTTTGGCAGTGGTACTTCGGGAAGCCTGTTTGGCGCCAGCGGTGGAGCCAACTTTTTGTCACGCACCACAGCGGTTTTGGCATTCATCTTTTTTGTGTGCACTTTGGCTCAGGCTTATGTAGGTAACTTGCGCACTTCCCCTGTATCAGAAGGCAGTGTTTTAGAGCGCTCTCAACCCG
>Ga0214919_10011292_pt1 | contig 11156 bp, 7 predicted proteins | sample LL1503_MetaG_FD_177994 | JGI IMG/M metagenome (GOLD analysis project Ga0214919, IMG submission 177994) | Freshwater microbial communities from Lake Lanier, Atlanta, Georgia, United States - LL-1503 | ecosystem: Environmental > Aquatic > Freshwater > Lake | place: USA: Georgia | collected 2015-03-15
TAGAAGACCGAGAGAGAAATTTGGGTTTAAAAGTCCAAATGAGATGGTAGCTCAAGAGATTGCCTCTTGGTGCACCTGATTTCTGCGGATGCATTATGCCTAACTGTTTTTTCTGGAAGGGCGTTATGAATCATTATAATCATTTAAAAACTACGATTAGTTCCATTCTTATTTCTGCTGGGCTAGTTGCCTGTGTCGGTGAAAATAACACTGCATCCGTTAGCCCAAGCCCACTAGCTTCGGCTAAAAATCAAGTCCTTGAGAATAAACAAGAGCATGGCCTAATTGGTCACTATTTTGCCGCAAGGAACTTTCAAGAGCCATTATTTCAAGCCCAGCATTTATCTGCAAACTTATCTTTCAATCAAGATGAGCTAGAAATATTAAAAAACTTGCATAAGAATGGGGCAACTGATAGTAGAAAACAAGTTCAAGTACAATCAGTATATTGGACTGGATATATCCAATTTAATAAAAACATATCAAGTATATTACAACTATCACCGATGAATGCGGTTAAGAAGCGCTTGCGGGCACAAATCTATATTAACGGTCAGCTTTTAAAACCTAATACTCCGTTTGAGTTTTCAGCAAATAAATATTATAAGATCAAGATTAGTATTAATAGTGCTAACAGCATTCTAAGTATGCTACATGAGCTTAATCCAGTACTTATTAGTATCAATACACATGCTGGAACTGTGGAACAAGTAAAGTTTGCAAATTTATTTACGCCTAACAAACTACCGAGAGAATCTCAGTTATTACGAAGTACAGCAGAGTCAACAGCTCTTGAAGAACATGATGTGATAAGAGAAAATGCGTTAAGCGGCTTTGTCATTGAAGCAAGTGGTGGTAGTATTATAGCTAAACAATGGTTACCGGGCTATTATGCAGATGGAAAACTAAAACTATACTCTAGTGTTAATGCTGATACTACGCTTGGAAGCGCATCACCTTGGAAAGATCAAGATAAAATAAATGCCTTATCAAGTGCAGACGATCTAGGTATTAGTTATGATGCATTAAACCCTGTAGTTGCGGCATATCCTATCATAAGACCAATTATTGATACAGTTCAAGTTGCTTTAAACCAATCTATTGCCACAGGCAGTAGCAGTGGAAGTGCTACTGGAACAGAGCAAAGCATTACTAATACTAAAGTCCACGAAGTTACCAATAGCAATTCAATTAATGTGGGTGCAAATTTAGGGGCTTCTGCAAAAGAAGGTGCCAATGGAGGCGTTAATTTTAGCTATAGTCATAATTGGGGCACCAGTGACACAACTACTACAGGCTCAGAGCAAGGCAATTCATTAAGCTTATCAGTAGAAAGCAATACCAGTACTACAATAGACACTAATAATTACGCTAATATTCAAATGGCAATGCGCTTTAAAAATGTTGGAACAGCGGCGATTAATAATTTTCAACCCTCTTTTAATATCAGCGTGTTTAAAGATAATAAGCTGGTTCCGGCTATGCAATCTATCTTCAAGAATGATAACCGAACTATTGGCTATATTAATCCTTGGGAAGTTTATCCTAAATTAAATGCTGCACCTGAAAATTATACAACAGGTGACGATTTTAATGGAACCAAGATTCAGTTAACCAAGGAGAATTTTGAACTATTGAGTACATACCCAATAATTATTAGTGTTCCACAATTATTTACTAAAAATGATAGTGAAACTAAAGTAGATTGGAATAGAACAATTGGGCAGATTAATCAGCAAACAGCCTTATTTATACTGCGCACACCTCGTGCTGATATTGAGCGTAGAGTTTTTGCTCTTGATTCTAATAAAGCTGAGCTGCAACGAAATTTCTACCCGGAATTAAACCTTAGGGATGCATTTTACGTAGCTTTTCAGTTAATTCCACCAACGATAAGCAAGAAATTCTGGCAGTATAGCGCCAAATTTAATATTAGTAATTATCCGGCAAACTATCAATTTGAAAGTCTGCAGGTATTAAGTGATGAAAATACCTATAGCAATATGATGGATCAACAAAAACAACTATCAAAAGTAGAGAGTGACATCATTGATACCTACAAGATTAGAGCACAAATGCAGTTTGTTTTAGCGCCTGTCGGTTGGGTTATCAATAACAAAACCAGTACTAAATCCTATGCGACTTTACAACACGGATTTTATCGCAATGAAGCCACTGAGATAGATGGTAAATGGTATTTATTTGATGCAAACGGTGAGTTAGTCACTGAGCCAGGATTACATGAAGTTAGTGGTTTCCAAGTTGATAAAAAATTATATTATGTCAGTGATACTTCTGAACATTCTTTATACAAAGGGTGGAAAATAATAAATGACGAGCATTACTATTTTGATGAATCTGATGGTTATAAGGCTAAACGAAACTCATGGGTGATTCAAGATAATAAGTGCCAGAAGAACGATAAATATTATATAGGTAACGACTACAAATTGCTTCACTCTGGATTTACTGTTATTGATGGGTCATTATATTTTTTGAGCCCTCGCGAAGGATATTATATACCACAACCCAAACCCTATAACCCTGAATGTGGTTGTTTTGAAACTCTGGTATTGCAGGGCGGGGTGCATGTATCAAAAGAACCTGAGCATTGTCTTATTCATGGCAATGAGTACATTGGTGTTGCGTGGAGAAATATATCGGTAGGACCTTTTAGATCTACTAATGATTTTATTATTAATGAAAAATATCTTAATCGTAAATTCAGAGCTGACAAAAGTGGTATCTTAACGGACTAATATCTATGCCTACATGTGTAGATAAATATTATCTACGCTAATTTGTACACCAGACTTTAGTGTAGTCCGGTGTTGAGAAATATATCAAGGAGTCAAACTTATGCAGTTAAATAAAAAAAATAGATTAATAACGATATTGTTAGTTAGTCTGCTTATAGGTGGCTGTGTAGGAGATAATGAATCAACTAAGCAATTAGCAAGTAATAATGGTCTTGCTACTACTAATTCATTCTCTGGTATTTCACCTTTAGCATTACGTGCTAATGAACATCATATAGAAAAACCGAGCGATGAGAAGAAAAAAGAAGAATATGCCAAAATCAAAGATAAGACTGTAGTTGATAATGATAAGAACAATCCTGCCGGAGCAGCTAAAAAAGATACCATCCATGAGTTGCTTGAAAAAGTTCCAACAGAATTAACTCAACAATTTAATAAATTAGGTGGGCAAATTAAGCTGATAAGCGACAATTGGCAAGATAGTTTAGATGAAAATGGCGTAAAAATATCGTCTGAAACCAAAGTAATCAATAAGTTTGGTAAACCAGTTCATATCAGTGATGCTATTGTTTATTTTGATCCGGATTCACAAGCACCAACTATTTATGTTAATAGCAATATTAATTATGAAAATAATGCGGATAATCGTAGGGAGTTGCAATATGGCTTAATTCGTGGACTACTTCAGAATAACAATGTGGTTTTTGATGAAGATTTTGTTAATGCAGTTAAAAGTTATACTCAAGTAGCAGGGATTGATTTTTATAAATATCCTGAACTAGAGACAATCAGTAAATTTGCTGCTGAAGATATTAAACTTACAGCAAATAAAGATAAGATGGCAACATTGTTTGCCAGCGTCATGGCAGATTCCTTCGAATACAAGACCTATGCCGAAACTTGGCCAGTAATGGCAGATTATCTTAATAAATTTGAACAAGATATCCTTGTAGATGCAGAAAAACCTAATAAAGAAGAGATTCATGAAAGTGTCTTGAATTTAATTAAAAGTAAGATTACTAAGCGTGAAGATATCGGAGAGTTAAAATATGATAAGGAGGTTTGGAAGGGTTCTAATGCGTATAAGCTGTACAAATTTCAAGGCATAGTATATAGAGGAGATAGCAGGCTGCCTTCAGATATTGAACAAATTGGTTTTAATAATGAATATACTAAAAAATTAGAGTATCTGGCTTCGCTTGACCCATTATCTGTATTACAAGTGTCTGAAGAGGACAGAAGTACTCTTTATGCTGCGCTCGGGTTTTTTAGTAGTGGATCAACACATGATATTGGGGTGTCTACTAGTAAAACTATTCAGCAAGCTGCTAAGTATCCACCAAAATCAGACGTTCGCTATATTTATTTAATTGATAGCACTCAATTAAATGGCTATGATATACCTTCAGTTACCAAGCAAATTTCTGTTGATCAGAGCACATTTATTCCTAATAATGAAGTTAATATGTTTGACGATATACCACCCTCTGCAATTGTGGGTTATAGCTATATCAAGAAGCAAGAGATGTATGGAAAACCAGATGATGAAGGTAATGCAGCTGTTGAAGCTAGCATTATTGAGTTATTAAATAGTCGAATAGTAAAAAATAATAATTATGTGCCGTCTCCGTGGGCATTGGGCGTTAAGCAAGATAGCTATCATTAATAAGCTTTCATAGTTGCACTAAAGAATTGTATCTGATTCGATACATTCCTGAATATGCCATTTTAGTGACTTAGTTGATGACTAAATACCACAAAGAATATAGGATAATTAAATGAAACAAAATATTAAATTAAAATCAATGACGGCTGCCATTGTCGTTGCATTAACATTAAATGCTTGTAATATGGGAGTCGTTGCTAATAAGCAAGCACCACATAGTCAAGAGCGAATCGTATCAAATATCACGCTTATAAATGAGCATCATATAGAAAAGCCGAGTGATGAGAAGAAAAAAGAAGAATATGACAAAATCAAGGATAAGATTGTAGTTGACAATGATGTCAAAAAGCCTGCAAAAGAAGAAAAGAAGGATACCATTCATCAGCTGCTTGCAAACGCTCCAACAAAGTTAAATCAGCAATTTAATGAATTAGATGGGCAAATTAAGCTGATCAGCGACAATTGGCAAGCCAGTTTAGATAAAAATGGCGTAAAAATATCGTCTGAAACCAAAGTGATTAATAAGTTTGGTAAACCAGTTCATATTAGTGATGCTATTGTTTATTTTGATCCGGATTCACAAGCACGAACTATTTATGTTAATAGCAATATTAATTATGAAAATAATGCGGATACTCGTAGAGAGTTGGAGTATGGCTTGATTCGTGGGTTAATCAAGAGTAACAAAAATATCGTTTTTGATGAAGATTTTGTTAATGCAGTTAAAACTTATACTCAAGTAGAAGAGATTGAACTTTATAATTATCCTGAATTGGAAAGAATCAGCCAGTTTAGTGCTGAAGATCTTAAACTTGCAGAAAATCAAGATAAGATGGCAACATTATTTGCCAGCGTCATGGCAGATTCCTTCGAATACAAGACCTATGCCGAAATTTGGCGAGAAATGGCTGAATATTTAGATAAGTTTGAACATGATAAACTAGCGGATTTATGGTGCACAAAACAACAAATCAAAATGATACAGGATATTGAAATCAATTTTGCGAAAATTGTTGAGGGTAAAACGCAATTAAGTTTCTATGAAAAAATTGGAGGAGTTATTACAGGCAAGGGGGTGAGCGAAGAAATTTTTAAAATTAGATATCAAAATTTGCCTAATCTTGATGATAACTCACGCAAGGTTTTATTTGATAATTTTGCGCTGCTAGAAAAAATTGGATATAGCGATGCTTATCAGTTGCTAGCCGATCCTGTGCTCATAACTAAACCACAATTATTTGCAGGGTTAGTTGAGTATGCTAAGAAGAGTGGAGTACTAAAACAATCGATATGGAAGCTGCGCGAACAATATAGGGAAACTTTACCAATACATACCTACTATCGAGGTATGGCTCTTTCTAAAGGTGTTAAAGATCAATTTGTAGCTAATGAGTATTTAACTCCACGGTTATATGGAGAAATTAACAACATTGCTCTGAGGCAAGATCCTGAAAATAATTCAATAGAACTTCTTAAAGATGATAATCGTACAGATTTATTTGTTAATCAATATACAGTATTAGCAGATAAGAATGCTGATAAGAATGCTGATAAGAATGCTGATAAGAATGCTGATAAGAATGCTGATAAGAATGCTGATAAGAATAAATCATATTTAGTTCCTCGGGTTGATCTGTATGGGAATTTAAAAGCCTTATTATCGCTGCACATCAGCCCAGCATTAAATTCAACCAAATCTGCAGCAAGCTTATATGGTGAACAACCGACTGGTAAGGAGAAAGTTCACGCTTCTGAAATAAAACGATTTCGAGACTTATTTGGTGGTGATTATCTGAAGACAAATCCAAAAACCAAAAAATATACAATACTTGATAGAGCTGTTATGCATGAGGTAAATAATTCGTTTTCTACAAAGATCTCTCAATTTTCTGCACTTTCTTCGATAACACCTTATAAAGAGGTTGCTGCTAGCGCGGCATTAATAGCACAAAAAGACTCAGAACAAAAGTTGTATATTTTTAAATTAGAGACGACTGACTTAGACTTTCTTAGTTACTCGGACATTTTTCCTTTAGAATATCAAAAAGATTTGACTACTACAGAAAAGGAACTCTTAGATAGATTACGTACACTGGATAATGATGCTCTGGAAAATGAGTTAAGCAGTTGGGACAAAAATGATTCTAGTTTCAATGAAAAATCCGGGATGTGGAAATTAGCCGTTAATGAGAGGTTTCAGCGTAACGTAGAGCAATTTGTTTATGGTACGATAAAAATTTCAGGAGTCGATAGTATTACTCAAGATGACTATAATGCAGATCTTATTAAGGATTATACAAAGAATAATACAAAAATTAAGCAACACTTAGTTAATGATGGACTACTTAAAGTATAATTTGTTAGGTGGTATTTCTATTTCGGGTTAATAAAATATTACTTTTAACTTGCAGAAAATGATAGTTTCTGGTATAATCCAGCCCATATTCTTTTGAAAGGTAACTGTTGTGAAACAAAACATTCATCCTTCATATAAAGAAGTATCTGTTACATGTAGTTGTGGTAACACTTTTGTTACTAAATCAACTTTAGCTAAAGACGCGTTACACATTGAGGTTTGCTCAGTATGTCACCCATTCTATTCTGGTAAACAACGTTTAGTAGATAGCGCTGGTCGCGTTGACAAATTCCGTCAAAAATATGGAATGTTTGGTCAAAGAGCTGCTAAGTAATTATACTTTGCGTATGTTAAAATAGGTAGCGTCATGCTACCTGTTTTTATTTGGAGTCTCATTTGTGCAAGTAGTTACCCAATGTTAACCTATACCCCAAATCCCAAACCACGTCGCAAAGATCGTCCCTGGCTATTAATCATCATGGTCTTAATCTGGATCGGTGGTGCAACTTTCTTCCATGAACCATGGGAACCATACGAACCATTTGTAGTTGCCGTAGTCAAAAGTATGATTGCTACTAACTCGTGGTTAGTTCCATATATCGCCAAAGGCACACCTTATTTAGATCTCCAGCCATTTTATTTCTGGCTTTATGCGCTGATTATCAAAATCTTTGATTTTAGTAATATTGTAAATGCCGTACGTCTGATTAATTCAGTAATTATTTTTGCTGTAATTATCTTAATGGGCAGGATCGGTTCTGGTCTTTTAGCCTTTAAAAATGGACGTAGCGTTGTAATGATCCTGATTAGTAGTGTGGGATTTATTAATAACGCCTATCAATTAGCCCCTAATTTAATTATTCTTCTTGGTTTTACACTCTATTTTACGGCTTTACAGCAATCGCAAGATCGCCCGGGAATTTCTGGCTGGATGCTTTCCATTGGCTTGATTTTTATTTCGCTTAATTTCACTGGTGAATTTTTGCTTATTGCTCTTTTGATGTTGATTATTTTGCCTGTTTTAAATCGTGAATGGCGCAATAGTAGTTATTATATAACCACTCTCTCAGGTATCACTCTGTTTGCCTTGATCTTTTTCTCTTATGCTTGGCAACTAAATAATGTTGATCATGAGTTTTTTGTACAGTGGAAAACACGCTATAGCGCTTTTTTTGTATACAATCCATTGCTATGGTTAAGTGATCTTGGTTTTTATGCACAGACTTTACTCTGGTACGTGATTCCAAGCTGGATATTAGTTTTGTGGACGATCTACAAACGGCGTAAGCGAATTTTTGCCGATAAAATTCTTGCGGCGAGTGTTTTATTTATTATTCTGTTATTTAGCTGTGCGTGTTTGAGTGGGCAACAACAAGAGTCTAAAATATTTCCGATAATAATTCCATTTGTATTGCTTGCCTCAGTTGAAATTGACTCAATTCGGATTAGTATTGTGTCACTGATGAACTGGTTTTGCATTTTTACTTTTGGTTTAGCAGGACTTTTTATCACTGCACTATATATTGCGCTTAATTGGGGCTGGCCAGCAGACTTATTTGGTAAAGCGCAATTTTTTGCTCCGGATTATGTGTTTCAATTTAATGCATGGCAATTAGCTTTGGCGGTTTTGATCAGCGGAATTTGGCTGTTTATGATTACCCGCAAACAAATCCGCGGACGGGAAATGGTTAGTAATTGGGCAAGTGGTAGTACCTTTGTTCTGGTGCTGTTTGTGTCACTGTGTTTACCATGGTTTAACTCGGTACTGAGCTTTAAAGATATGGTTGAGAGTAGTCGTCTTTATCTTAAAAATAATCTTACTTCATGTATCGCAACTAATGGTAATAATAATATTCAAAATGCAATTTGGTATTACTATGCGGATATTAATCTAAAACCAGAATCTGATTTTTCCGCTGGAGAGTGTAAGCAAGCTCTAGTTGGAGTTGAGCGTAATATGAATATTAATTATCCGGGATGGCACGTCGTGTGGAGTGCCAAGCGTCCGGTAGATAGCAAGCGCTATGTGCTATTGGAGAGAAATTAAGCTTATGCACCATACCACTAAAACTGGACAAATTTAAATAAGAATGTAGTGTTTTCTGTTACAATAGGGTAATGACGATTTACATCACAAACAATGATGTCTAGAAATGGAAGTTAAACAAGTATCGCAGTCTGGAGTTGAAGCTAAATCAGAAATCAAATCTGCCACAGGTCAACAGCCGTACACCAAAGAATTTAAAGATCCGCTGGTTGAATTGTAAAAAGTCTCAACTTTTGGTTGAGTTAACAAATCTTGTGGCAGCAATGTCTTGAGAGAAGGTGTCCAAGTTTTCTGGTATGCACCATTACTATAGGAAAGGCTTTTATGAGAAAAATATTATTATTACTTTTGGTTTTGTTCGTCGCGGAGGCATATGGAGTGAGGTTTGCTTATGTAATACATTCATCAAGTAGTAGCATCACTCAATTTACTGTAGGTGAAAATGGAGATTTAATATACAAAGCAAAGTATTATGATGATATTGGTGACCTTGAAGACTGGGGGACATATTTTAATAGTAAAATGTACTATACGGTGAGTTGGGATATGACTAACTCAATCTCTCTCTGGAGTATTGACTCAACAACAGGAGCATTAACTCGTGAGTCAGTTGTAAAAACCGGGATGAACCCGTGGGCATTAATCATGACCAATAATGAAAAGTGTGCTTATATCGGAAATTTTAACTCAAATACTATTTCTCAATTTCAAATAGAGCAAGGAAACGGTCTTTTTAAACCGATTGGTGAATATTTTACGGGGTATTCTGGCGCTGCGCACGTAATAATTACTGGCGACGATGCATACGCCGTAGCTATTTTTTCTAACAGTAACACAATTGCTTCTTATAAAATTAATTCTAACTGCAGACTTACAGCTACAAATTTCAGCGCGAAGCAAAGTCTCTTTGGACCAAATAGAGCGAAGACGATTGGTAGGAATGCGTATATTGTAAGTGATCTTAATAATAGCATAGTACACTACCAAATTGGCGAAAATGGCTCTCTAAACTTTAAATCTTCTATTACAGTTGATGGCATGGAACCAATGGGGATAGCAGTATTAAATAATAAATTTCTATATGTTGGTCTTAGAAAAAGCAATGAAATTCAGGTATTTAAAATTAATGGAGATGGGGAGTTAACTAAAGTTAAACATTATAGCACTCAAGGATCTGGTCCACGTAATGTAGCATTTACTTCGGATCATAAACATGCTTATGTTGCGAATCAGTTTTCTAATGAGATAAGTATATTTGACGTTAATGAATCAACAGGTGAATTAAAATACATTAAAAAAATCCCATCTGAAGGAAATCAACCCTATGGAACATCTTTCGTGGAATAGTCTAATTAGTGTCTGACAGCTTCGTACCTTACACACATTTAAAACGTCTGAATTAATTTAAATATTTTAGATCGTTTATTGATGTTTGGTGGGGTGTTTGGATCGTAGTCGAGTATTTTGTGGAGCAGCTGCGCAGCAGTTGCTCCAGCGAAGAACCGATTATTAATAAAGTTCTTTAACAAGTCAAAACCGACTTTGAGTTTACTGTATTGAAAACGTTGCTCTTTGGTCGTTCCATAAGTTTGAGGATATCGAAGACTAGAGATTTGGCATATTCTTCTAGTGGAATATTGGGCTCCATGCTATCCAGCATACGCCGAGGATTTTGCTCAAGTGAGGACAGATTAACTGTAGGATGCTTTGAACTCGCCGCAGAAAGATCAGAAAGCTTTACACAGGCATTTTGGATAAGTCCAAGAACAGCATTATTAACCCGCTGAAGATTTTCAGAGCGAGGTTTCCTTAAGTCGGGGTTGGTTTTTTAAAGAACTTGTTAATAAGGTTATAGAGTTTGTTGGTGGTATTGATATTCATAGCATTTGGTCAAAAAGTCGATGATAGCAAATACCGCCAGCAATTTGCAGAATAAATGCATTTTGTGCAGAATTTTGCAAGATTTATTTGAGGTTAATTCAATAGTAATCAGAGTGTTATGTGATTAGTTTTGAATTAAATGTAAGGTGCGAAGCATCACAATATTGTGAGAATATTGTGTCTTAGTATTTATTTCATAAATAATATTATCGGATATAGGAAAATGACAATGCTTAAAAAACTCATGTTTATACCTCTACTAGCATCGCTTAATGGTGAAGCGATGGCAGGAAGTGGAGCTGGTGGGCAAATTCGCTTTTTTAATGACTCTAGTGTACCTGTAAGTGTAACTTTTAGTGGAGTTGGTTGCGCTGGTGGATATTACGGTTTAACTCTTGTCTGTAATACTGAGGTCGTTCAACCTGGAAAAAATGCTGAATATAAATA
>Ga0214919_10011293_pt1 | contig 11155 bp, 12 predicted proteins | sample LL1503_MetaG_FD_177994 | JGI IMG/M metagenome (GOLD analysis project Ga0214919, IMG submission 177994) | Freshwater microbial communities from Lake Lanier, Atlanta, Georgia, United States - LL-1503 | ecosystem: Environmental > Aquatic > Freshwater > Lake | place: USA: Georgia | collected...
TAGAGATTAAGAACTATCTCTTATCAATCATTGAGAGCAATAACAATGATGAAGAAAAGTTCAATGATGCTCAACTCACTAAAGCCCAAGAGATCATAGAAAGAGCAGGACCAGCTGCCTTCTACTGGATGAGTGATATCGCAGCACAGCTTGCTCTGCTCTCAGCAGCCCAGATCAATGGCATACCAACCAATGTGAACGTGGAGCTAGGGCAGAGTGCAACGGCAGGGGATGTGGTGAGGGTGGTTGTTAAAGGTTAGTTCTTACTAACCAAAGTGCTGAATAAACTTTGCATCCCAGTCGTAAGCATCGAAGTAGTCTTGAATGCTCTCGACAACTCGGTTTTGTAGCTCTTGCATCTCTAATTCGTTCATTTCTCCTCCAAAGCCTCTCGAAATCCTGACCATCCGCAATCTCTGCATTGCAGATCAGGATCAGTCCCATCTCCATTAACGCAGCACCCACCAACTGCATATTTTTCGAAGTCGAAGACTTCAGGATCTGGCATGCCATAAAGAATCTTTCGGAGAGTGCCAATCTGCTCACATTCAGGGCACACAAAAAGCCTGATGGAGCGTCTACGTCGTTTTGTGGTCATGGTTGTTTCCAACTTTCTACGTATTCCAAGAAGTGCTTATTACTAAACACATAGGGACTTCGCTTTTCACGGATGAGTTCTATTGCATCGTCTGGGCTCATCCCATCACGCATAAGTACCAGGGAAGTTATCAATGAGGACCGGTTCATGCCTGCCTGACATCTAATCAATACCCGCTCTCCAGATTTCCATCTGGAGTAGGCCCATTTAGCAATTTCTTCTATCTCAGGAATCGTCACAGGATCAAGGGGACCATCAGCAAATGCATATCGAAACTCTTTAACCAGATATCCCATAGGAAGTGAATGAGGATAAAGGGAGACAACTGAATCAAAAGTTCGCACATCATTCATCGTTGCAAGGCGCTTGTTGCCCCTAACGGTTGTGAGTGCGTCATCTGTTCCACCTTGCCACAAACCCTCCAGAATCTTGGAATACAAAGGAGGATCATCAAAATCGTTATCCGATTGCATTGTCTCTCCTTTACTAATCTTGGATCTCTGCGAGCTTTTCATAGGTTGAGCGTTCTATTTATGGCATCGAATTAACAATCTATCGAAGAGAGCCAATTTATCCAGAAGCAGCACACATCGACACTCTGATTGAGCACAGGGGTCGGTTTGTGCTCATAGGTGGAATCTAGGGGGAGGGACTGACAAATAAGCCCGTGATTAAGAGTTATAGGACAGTGACAATCTGAGCTTGTTTAAAGAAATAATAGACGGGATAAAGAGCTTTTCCAAAGGGAAAATCGGTCAACCTTCCTGACATTACTGCTGCTACTGATGACCGTACTGCTAACAATTGCCAAGCCTTCCTGACTTTTTACCCCCAGGACAGCAGATCTCTATGATGAACCTACTGCTCGAATATTGATTACCTTTATGCAGTTTTCGATGAGAAATACCCTTTGCATGTCGTACGGTGAAGTTAAGATATTGAAATGACAAAGTTTGGCGCTGGTCCTAGATACAAGGACCCTGTATCAGGTACCGAATGGGCGAATGAGCACACCTTTCACATTGCTTACTGGATGTTGAATGATTTGCAGATCTACCAGGAAATGAAAAAATTCATGCAAAACTCTAACGATCCAATTCCTTATAGAGCTTGGATTAAGCAAATGGGGCTCGTCGATAAATCCACCACAAGTGGATGGAAGTTAATGGCAGACGGCGTACATTATGGCGACCTAAGCGAAATTATGAGAGCGAGCATGTATTAGTTCTGGGCTATGGAATCCGGGGGCCCCGGAACCAGGTTAGAAGGCTTCCAGGAAGCATTTCAGAAAAGGCGACGGTTTAGCATTGTACGATTTCTAAATTAGATTTATGTGTACACAGTTAGAATTAAGTGTGTACACGTAAAAGGCCAGTCTTGAAGTTTTTGGTGAGGACTAAAGGTCTTCACAGAAGCTGGAGATTGAGGTAGAAATTGCATCAAAGTCACTCTTCTTAGAAGGCTTCTTCATTCTTAAGCACAATGTTGGGAACTCCGAGGCGATCTCACTTATTGCTAACTTAGTTGAAGCTTTCTCAACTAATCCAGATAGCTGGTATATCAAATCTGACTTTATTGAATAGAGTTTTTTTGGCTTCGAAAATCGCTCGTTGAGCATTATGTAGAAGAAGACCTCGGAGCCTTCAATATTGATTTGTAACTCATAGTTGCCTGTTATCTTCTTGGGATTCAGCATGGATTCTTCCATCTGATCCATCGCTTGCTCGATATAGTCTTCCATCTCGTCGTAATGAATGACATTATTTATTTGCTGCTGAAGAATTAGGCGATACTGCCCATTCATCAGAGACTCGTCAAAAGTTACTAGAAATGTTCCCCAATTATTCTTATAAGATCCACGAAGCCTTTCTGCTATTTTGGTTTTTTGCTCCCACAGGGAATACAAGTCCTCGCGCCATTTCAACCAGTCCTGGAAGGTGGCAATTTCTCTACCTGCTAGTTCTTGCCAGTCCGGATTTCTACTCCCGAAGAATTGAGGTGTTTTAATAATCGAGTTCACGCATTTAGATTGATTGAAGAGCCAGTTCTTGGCCGCTCGGTAGTCCTTCACCGCCTCGCGCAATTCAACAGCTGGACCTACGCCGGGGAGGGGCCCAGAAAAGGGCAATTGGCTAAGGGCTTCAATCGTCCGCTCAAGTCCGGCATTACCCGCAGCTAAAACCGAATTTGAAATTTTTTGCAGAAGCGCCCGATCTAGCTCAGGTGGCACCACTTCGAACCATGAGAGGATCCTGGATTTTAATAGACCGGCCATTTCAGCCTTGATGTATTCCCCGGCCTTGGACGACTCATAGTCATTTACCTCTTCAAGGTACTTGACCAGAGCTGCTCCATTTACGGGGAGATTTATGATTGGAGGGTTCACGAGATCCGTTCTTTAGTAGTTTTGATGACTATAACTCAAATATACTATAAATTGCAAACCTGACCCTCAGTTCTCCTGAGAAATTTTCGGTCTCAGATACGAAATTTGAGCCCAGTCCCCTATTTTGAGCGTGGTTTGAAGCTACTAGACCTCAGAACGACACGCAGGACGAATAGCCGCTTCTTGTATTTCTTGACTTCTACTAAATTCTACTCTAATCTCTCAACTATGGCACTTCACCGGAAGTGGCACAACAAACTATCAAAGGGACAGGTTATGAGAATTACAAAGAACATCAGAAGTATCTATTTAGATGAAGAAATACAGATTATTCAGAATGCAGCTTTGAAGTCTGGCATTGACGCTTACGAGACGGATTCCCACACGCGCAAGAGAGGACAGGGAGTTGGCCACTGCGGCAAGGCGCTATTTAGAGACCTTGAAGAAGTTAAACATGCACTATTCGTTATTCGAACAAAAAGAATGTTTATTGAAGCCGAGGGCGAAATCGCGAAGCGTCAAGAGAAGCGATATTACTTCTGCAACCGATGCCATGCGTTTCACATCACATCAAAGGCAGACCGTTTTGAAGTGGCGGTGAACTATGTCCAAGCTGCCTAAGAACAAGGATTTAGATCTTCGCCGCTTGTTTCCTGACGTCGCGTTACAGATGGACACTCAAGTGATCCTTCACCAAGCTAGGGAATTGGGAATTCATCCTCATGTTAACAAGAGCGTCAAGTTACCGGTATTGCGTGTGCCGTTGACTTTGGACCACGAAATATCAATTTCTCCTGTCGACAGAGGCGCAATGGGGGTTGCCGAATGGTTCACATTCACTCGTCCATGTGAATGTCCAAAGGATCATCCTGAAATAATCTCAAGAGTCCATATAAATATCAAAGACAAATTGTTTCAAGAAAATAATGCCGAGAGTTTTACAATCGAAGCACCAAATTTTGAAATGATGATGCGTATTTCTCTCACAATTTACTACTCAATAACAGGCAAGAAGCTTCAGCCAATCGTAAGAACCAGTGGGAAAAAATCGGGAGGCATTAAGTGAGGACTGCAATGAGCGAGTCAGTAACCGTTGGAAACGTCCAAGTAGGCACAGATGTTGTCTATGTGGACAGCCTAAGAATCTATGGAAACGCTGCACAGAGAATTATTGATGCGTGTCTAAGAAATATTGCTCCAGAAATCACACTGGCACAGATGCTAGAAATTGGCGCACTGGCTTTGGATTCAGTGGTTTCTGATTCTTTGATCCGGAATTTGGAACTTGCAGCCGACGGCTTTGCGAGAGTCGTTAGCCATGAGGCAAATGAAAATTTCCCTCGATTAATACAGGAAAAAACAGAAGAATTCGTATCTAGTCTCACCTCCTATCTAGACCCACTGAAGGTTGATTCATTCAAGAATCAGATGGAATTAGGACTTATAAAAATCAAGGAAGAAATAACCTTACAAATTTCTAGTGAACTCAAGGAAAACAAGGTTAGTCTCGATGAAGGTCTAAGGAGTCTTGGTTACATCAAAAAGGTCTTCGATAAGTCCACAACCAAAGGACTTTCACATCAGGCTTATGTTGGCGCTGCTCTAGAAAAGTTTGCCGGACATGACTTGGTTTCTGATTTATCATCGGACGGAAACGGCCTTTTGTCATCAACGGGTAAAGGTAAATCTGGAGATTTCAAAGTTACCCTGGGGGAGACTCTAGAAAACGCAATTCCTGTCTCATTTGTAGTTGAGGCAAAGGACTCGAAAATTTCGGAGAAAGAAGCCCTTAGGGAAATCGACTATAACAAAGCTAATAGAGGCGTGGATGTTGGCATACTTGTATTCGCTTCCATCGATCAAGCACCAACCCAAGGTCGGGCAATCAAGTTCTTCCCTGGGAATCGAATAATTGTCGCCTGTGACCATGAATCAGAGACGGCTTTGTATGCTGCATATGTTTATGCTAGACATCTAGTGAAAAACAGTGCGACAAGCAAGACTTTAGATTCAGGGCAATTTGCTAGAGCACTGAATGAAGTTATCGGCCATTTAGATATTGAGGGCGCTATCAATAAGGAGGCCAAAGCCATCACAAATTCTTTGGATAGGTTAGTTAGTACGGCTCTAACTGCAAGAGGTAATGTCCTAGAAACCCTTCGTCAGTTCGATTAGAAAACGAAACAATTTGTCACTCCTTCCACTTGTCCGGGCGAGACCTTAAGCTCGGATCATGTGGACGCTAGAGGATGAGCAAGCCCTTCGTGAGGATTTGATCGAGAAGATCATTTCAAAAGCGAATGAGGGCGATGGAATGCTTTCCCGTGCCGAACTCGGCAGCTTCTCTTATGCGGGTCAAACTATTCGGGTCATCGACTCGCAAGGTGGAATTTGGAATCCGGGTGCATCTTGGACTCTTGGTGAAGAACTACGAGCGACTCTTTCCATTAACACCACTAAGTCAGGAAAGTACGAGGACCAAGAAGTCTCGGGTGGGCTTTGGCGATATGACTATCAATCGGGTGGAACCGCTGGCAAAAACACAAAGATGCGCAAGGCCATGGAATTACAACTTCCATTGATTTGGTTTGTACAACAAGATTCTGGTCGTTACGTTCCCTACAGAGTTTTCATCATCAGCGATTATCCTGATCAGGGATATTGCCTTATCGCCCCTGACCTTTCGCTAGCTTCAGCATCTCGATCAGAATCTTTGATTGAAAGACGATATGCCGAACGTATGATGAAGCAGCGACTGCATCAACCTGCATTTCGTGCCCGAGTGATCAGTGCTTATGAGACAAAGTGTGCAATCTGTCGTCTCGGCCATGGCCGACTTTTGGATGCTGCGCACATAACGCCGGACAGCGATGAGACTTCTTCAACTTCAGTAACCAATGGTCTAAGCCTTTGCAAAATTCATCACACTGCCTATGACATAAACATTGTAGGAATTGATCCTGACTACAAGGTCCATGTGCGCCCGGACATTTTGGCTGAAAAGGATGGCCCGATGCTTGAACATGGAATCAAGGAAATGGACAAGGGAAAGCTTTGGGTTCCGTCCGCACCGGGTGAGAAGCCAGATCAAGCCAGACTGGAAAATCGCTACAAAGAATTTCTGAATCAGTAAAGTGAAATTGACTAGATTTCCCTGGAATTTTGGACAGATTCATGGTCATGACCAAGATTTGGCTTCTCCCTTGTCCGGGTCTTGGTCTTGTCGGTGATCTCTGCCATTCTTACCCCGGAAAAGGTATTTCCGAGGACTTTAAGGAGCAAAAGTGGCTGAAGATCTCTCCCAACAAGAGCGTGACTTAATTGCGAACTTGATCAGAGACGGGAAGCCTGTTCCTGCCCGCTACATTCCATCAATCTCAGACAACCCTTTGAAGACTGAGCTCATTTGGCCAGGAAAATCCACACTGATGGATACGAGCGTTCTTCCGTTTCAATCAATTGAGCATATTGATGAGCCTCGAAAAGGCACTAGCCAACAATTTGATCTTTTCTCAATGAGTGAATCTACTGGGCGGCAAAGCGGTGGATGGACCAACAAACTCATTTGGGGCGACAATTCATTAATACTTTCGTCTCTCATTAACGGACCCATGAGAAGTGAGATTGAGAAAGCAGGGGGATTAAAGCTTGTATACATAGATCCACCTTTTGACGTCGGCTCTGATTTCTCAATTGATATTGAAGTAGGTGAAGAATCTGTAACCAAAAAGCCTTCAGTTATAGAGGAAGTTGCATACAGAGATACATGGGGCATGGGAACCGAATCTTTTTTATCAATGATATACAAACGGCTACTTCTAATTAAAAGTTTGATGGCTGACGATGCAAGTATTCTGGTGCATGTTGACTGGAGAACTACTCATCTGATTAAAATTATGCTCGATGAAACTTTTGGTCCCGAGAACGCAGAAAATGAAATAATTTGGTTTTTTCCAGATACCCCAGGTAGAACAGACAATAGATTCAATAGAAAACATCAGTCAATTCATTGGTATTCGAAAAGTGAAAATCGAACCTTCAATGCAAATGATGTGCGTGAAGAAATCTTGGAAGCAAGTAAGCAGAGGTACAAGACATCTAGAACTTTAGGTGGAAAGCAATATATTGGCGGCGAGTCGGCAGATATTGGAAAAGTACCAGAGGATGTGTGGCGAATCTCTTCTGTCAAAGGAAATGCTGATCAGGCAACGGGTTACCCTACTCAAAAACCTGAAGCACTTCTTGAGAGATTGATTTTAGGTTTATCAAATGAAGGCGATCTCGTAGCTGACTTTTTTTGCGGTTCTGGAACTACCCTCGCCGTTGCTGAAAAATTGGGAAGAAAGTGGATCGGCTCGGATTTGGGGCGCTTTGGAATTCATACATCACGGAAACGACTGATATCAATTCAACGGGAAGCTTCGAAAAACAGCCAGCCATTTAGAGCATTTGAAATTTTAAATCTGGGTGGTTATGAGAGAGTACACCAAGTAGGAATTGATCCATCCCTGAGCGAAGAAGAAAGAATGGTTCAATCCAGCATAAAACGTGAAGAGTTTATTGATTTAGTACTTTCAGCTTATGGTGCGCAAAAGTCAGACCAACTTGCACCTTTTGCTGGCTCAAAAGGTGGGACCGCAATTTTTATCGGTGACATAGATTCTGCTGTTACGCAGGATCAAGTTCAGCAGGCAATCGATACAGCGCTGTCTGTGGGAATCTCAAGAATTGATGTTCTGGGATTCGAATTTGAAATGGGAATATCACCCGCAATGTCTGACTTAGCAAAAGAACAAGGGCTCACTTTAACTGTTCGGTACATTCCAAATGATGTATTTGATAAACGAGCAATTGCTAAAGATCAAGTAAAATTCTATGAAGCGGGATACGTTGAAGCTACATGCGAAGTCAAGAATAAAACACTAGTTGTGAAATTAACTGATTTTGGTGTTTTTTACCGTCAGGACGATGCTGACGAAACTGCGGCACAGTTAAGAAATGGCGGAGCAAAAGTTGTTGTAGATCAAGGTCAGGTAGTTCGAGTAGCTAAAGACAAGAAGGGTGTTATTACCAAGGAGAACTTGACATCGAATTGGCAGGATTGGATTGACTATTGGGCGGTGGATTTTGACTTTGCTTCACAGCCAGAAATTATTACGGTTCTTGAAGATGGAAAAGAAGTGAAGAAGCGCACAGGAAAGTACATTTTTGAAAATGAATGGCAATCTTTCCGCACGAAAACAAATCGTTCCCTCGAGCTGACATCTAGTCCGTTCAGCTACGCAGATCCAGGTAATTATTCGGTTGCAGTGAAAGTGATCGATATTTTTGGTAACGATACAACCCGAGTATTTAAGATCAAGGTGAAGTGATGGCACTGAGCCCCGATTTTCCAACGAGTCCTTATGCGATTCTGGATCCCAAGCTACGCTGGTATCCAGGAGCAGAGGCTGATCAAGCTGAAATAGGAAAGTTGATTCCTCCTCTTGTCCAAAAGATTCGTGAGGGTGTTCACGAATGGCGGGCAGCTGGTTATCCAGGAATTTCCAAAACTTCCTACGCCTTACTCCGACATTGGTTTCTTGAAGACCACATTTCCATGACGCCAGACGGCGAAATGAATTTCCAGTATTACTTTGCTCAAAGAGAAGCCGTCGAAACAGCTATTTGGCTATTTGAGCATGAAGAAGCAAAAACTCCATCATCGCTCATCGGATACACCTCAATCGATTCGATCTCGCCTGGAATGTTTGAGGAGAATTGGACTCGTTATGTCTTTAAATTGGCAACAGGTGTAGGTAAGACAAAAGTATTGTCCCTCTTGATCGCTTGGTCCTATTTTCACAAGCTATATGAAAAAGATTCAGATCTTTCGACAAACTTCTTACTTATCGCTCCAAACATTATTGTTCTAGAACGCCTTAAAGAAGATTTCAATTCACTAAAGATTTTTTCAGCCGATCCAGTTATCCCTGAGAATGGTTTTGAAGGCAAAAATTGGAAAAACGACTTCAATGTAACCCTACATATTCAAGATGAAATTGGTACTGTTTCCCCGATTGGAAATATCTTTCTAACCAACATTCATAGAATTTTTGAAGGCAAGCAAGCACCAGCAAATACAGATGAAAATCTAACCGACTTCTTTCTCGGACATAAACCAGTATCAAGAACCAATGAAGTAGTTATGGATCTAGGAGAGGTTGTTCGACAGGTAAATGATCTTGTTGTGCTTAATGACGAGGCTCACCATATTCACGACAATAGTTTGGCTTGGTTTAAAGCTATCGAAAATATTGATGCTTCAATGCGACGTCGTAACAACGGAAAGGGCCTAAGTATTCAACTGGATGTAACTGCTACGCCTCGAAAAGAGAATGGAGGAATTTTTCCTCAAACGGTTGTTTCGTACCCACTAGTTGAAGCGATTCGCCAAGGGGTAGTTAAGAACCCGGTTCTTCCTGATGAAGCTTCACGAGCTAAACTAGTAGAGAAGCCTTCGGATAAGGTGGCAGAGATATATTCAGATCACATAAAGCTTGGGTTCATAGAGTGGACTAAGTATCGAGATCGCTTTGCTGGCAGTGGGAAGAAACCAATTCTCTTCGTAATGACCACTACCACGACAGAGGCGGATGAGGTTGCTGAACACTTGGAGCGTACGTATTCTGAACTAACAGACAAAGTTCTAGTAATTCACACCAAAGCAAATGGTGAGATAAGTGAGAGCAATACCAAGCCAGCAGAGCTTGAATTCTTGCGTAAAGCTAGCCGTGAAATTGATAGCCCTGATAGCAAGTACTTAGCAGTTGTTTCTGTCCTTATGCTTCGTGAGGGATGGGACGTTCAGAATGTTGTCTCGATGGTGGGACTTCGCCCTTATTCTGCAGAAAGCAAAATTTTGCCTGAACAAACTCTTGGTCGTGGATTACGACGTATGTTCCGAGGCGACCCAAATATTCGTGAATACGTATCGGTAGTCGGTACGCCTGCATTTCTCGAATTCGTAGAGCAAATTCAAAGCGAAGGTGTTGAACTTGATTACGCGCCAATGGGTGTCGGAACGACAGCCCAAGGACCATTGATTGTTGAGGTTGAGAAAGACAACGAGAAGAAGGAACCTTCAGAGTTAGAAATCGAATTACCCGTTCTTAGTCGACGTCTAGCTCGAGACGGGAAGAACCTTGAAGATTTGGATGTGTCAAAGCTTCCTTCTCCTAAGTTGAAGCTTCGAGAATTCAGCCCTAAAGAGCAACGCCAAATTGTCTTCCGGGACATAGATACAAATGAAGTTGTTTGGCAGACTGACTTAGATGTTGATGTAATTCCAACAGGACAGGCCGTTATTGGTTTCCTGTCTGATCATATTTTGCGCCGCCTTCGCATGGTTGGTGGCAGAGACATCATGTTTGGAAAGATAAAGGAATACATCAGAGATTGTCTCTTCGAGACCCCTGTTGACCTAGAAGATCAAAATGTCCTACGAAATCTTTCTGAGCCAGAGGCACGAAAAGCATTGGTGGATAATTTTACTGAAGCGATAAATGCCTTAACGATTACAGATCGAGGGACATCCAAGGTTGTCAGCACAATTAAGTTGTCACAAGCTAAACCAGCTGTAGTACCGAACCAAGAGTATGTTGTCTCAAACAAGACTCTGTTTAATCGTGTAATCGGTGACAGCATGCTTGAGCTTCATTTCGCACAGTACTTAGACCGAGCTCAAGATGTACAGGCTTTTGCTAAAAATATGTTCAATATCCACTTCAAAATTGAATATGTGAACACTAAGGGTGAAATTTCAAACTATTATCCTGATTTCTTTGTTCGAACAAACCCCGAGCATCTCTATATTGTTGAAACAAAGGGTATTGAAGATCCAGATGATGGAAAAAAATGGAATCGCCTTGTTCAATGGTGCAAAGATGCGACTGCAGCTGATTCACAAGGTAGGGAATTTAAGCCTCTCTATGTGACCGGTGACAATTTTTCAGAATGGTCACCCCAGATTTCTCAATTTGAAAGATTCGCAGAACTACTACTAAAAGAAAAGCCAGTAACCGCAGCTCTCTAAATTATTTAACCCAATAAACACTTCCCCCATCCCTCTCCAAGATCCCGTACTCAATCATGTGCCGTCTAATGGCTGCGGTGTCTTGGTGGTAGGTGGC
>Ga0214919_10011296_pt1 | contig 11154 bp, 10 predicted proteins | sample LL1503_MetaG_FD_177994 | JGI IMG/M metagenome (GOLD analysis project Ga0214919, IMG submission 177994) | Freshwater microbial communities from Lake Lanier, Atlanta, Georgia, United States - LL-1503 | ecosystem: Environmental > Aquatic > Freshwater > Lake | place: USA: Georgia | collected...
TAACGTGACGGTGGAAGTTCATCTTATTGTGCCAATTGCGATGGATGAAGGTCTACGGTTTGCGATTCGTGAAGGCGGTCGTACCGTTGGAGCCGGTGTTGTCTCCAAAATTATAGAGTAGCTTTTAGGCTATTCTGGCTTTTTTCGCCGAGGGCTCTTGACGGGGCCCCGGTCTTTATATAAATGTAGGAGCGTAGTTCAATTGGTAGAGCACCGGTCTCCAAAACCGGAAGTTGTGGGTTCGAGTCCCTCCGCTCCTGCCACCTTATTATTATTTATAGGTTTTAAAATGTTGAGTCCGGTTGAATTTATTCAACAAGTGAAACGTGAAGTTTCTAAAGTTTCCTGGCCCACGAGAAAAGAAGTGACGGTTACAACCATCATGGTCTTTATTCTCGTTTTAATCGCTGCAGGATTTTTCTTGGCTGTGGATCAGGTTCTTGTCCGATTCATTCGCGCTATTCTAGGGCTTGGAGCATAAATGTCACATCGCTGGTACGTTCTTCATGTTTATTCTGGTAACGAAAACAAAGTTGCTGAAGCCATCATCGATAAGGCTAAGAAAGTCGGATTAGAAGATAAGTTTGAGCAAATTCTGGTGCCAACCCACGAAGTAACAGAAGTCCGTCGTGGAAAAAAAGTGGCAGCAGAGAAGAAATTTTTTCCAGGGTACGTGCTTGTTAAAATGATTCTCGATGATGATGCATGGCATCTCGTGCAAAATCTTCCAAAGGTCACTGGATTTCTTGGCGGCAGAGGGCAGCCAACACCCATTAGTCAGGCAGAAGCGGATCGTCTTCTTCATCAAGTTGCAGAGGGTGTGAATGCGGGTCGTGATGGATTAACGTTTGATATTGGTGAAAAAATTCGGGTATGTGAAGGTCCTTTCTCTTCTTTCAACGGTGTTGTGGAAGAGGTAGATGAGGATAAAGCGCGTCTCAAAGTAATGGTCAGTATCTTCGGGCGGTCAACGCCTGTGGATCTGGAGTTCACGCAGGTTGAAAAGATATGAGTGAAATGTATACTCATCGTATTTCGGTTTCTGGATTTGGAATCGAAGACTGAGGGTCCGGAGTGTACTTTATGTTACATGAGGAACCCGAAGTTCTGATGATTTCGAAGACCCAGAAGCTGAAATACAATGAGTATAAGGGTGGGAGGTTAGCCATAGCCGTTAAACCACACTATATAAATTAAGAAACGAGGATAGAAATGGCAAAAAAGATTACTGGTTATATTAATTTGATTATTCCAGCTGGAAAGGCGAATCCATCGCCGCCTGTTGGTCCTGCTTTGGGGCAACGTGGTCTCAATATTATGGAATTCTGCAAGGCCTTTAATGCGCATACGCAGAAAGTAGAGCCTGATACGCCTCTTCCTGTGAAAATCACTGCTTACGCGGATCGTACTTTTTCCTTTATCACAAAGACACCGCCAGCAAGTTTCTTTTTGAAGAAAGCGATTCAAAAAAAGAGCGGTGCGAAGCTTCCCGGTAGAGAAAAAGCGGGGACTGTGACGATGGCTCAGATTAGAGAAATTGCTCAAACGAAAATGGAAGATCTCAATGCCCATGATATGGATGCTGCGTGCCAAATGATTATTGGTTCTGCACGTTCCATGGGAATCGATGTGGCGGAGTAAAGAACATGGCATACGGAAAAAGATTAAGAAAAGTTTATGAAGGTCTTGATACAGCTAAGACTTATACAGTAGAAGAAGCGCTCAAGCTTCTGAAGGATTCCTCAAAAACAAAATTTGATGAGACGGTTGATATTTCCATTAATTTGAATGTGGATACGCGTAAGGCGGACCAGCAGGTGCGTGGGATGATTCAGCTTCCTCATGGGACTGGAAAAACTGTTCGTGTTGCAGTCTTTGCACGCGATGAAAAAGCAAAAGAAGCTAAGGCAGCTGGCGCTGATATCGTGGGTGATGATGACTTGGTTGAAAAAGTTTCCAAGGGAGAGATCGATTTCGATCGCTGCGTTGCAACTCCTGATATGATGGTTCAGGTTGGAAAATTAGGAAAGATTCTTGGTCCTAAAGGCTTGATGCCAAACCCAAAGCTTGGCACGGTCACTGCGAATGTGGCTGATGTTGTCAAAGCTCTCAAGGCTGGACAGATTGAGTATAAAACTGAAAAAAGCGGTATCGTTCATGCGGGCGTAGGTAAGATGAGTTTTTCTGCAAAAGCCTTGCTCGAAAATGTGCGCGCATTTTCTGGGGCTGTCTTTCGGGCTAAGCCATCAGGCGTTAAAGGGGTTTATGTTCATGGTGTTACACTCAGTTCCACTATGGGCCCTGGACTACGCCTTGAAGTTTCAGACTTGCAATAGCAATCATTTTTCATAGTATTTTCATGAGGGGCCTTCGGGCTCCTTTTTTTTGTTTGCACACTACCCGCGTTTTTTGGAGTGAACACCTCTGCTCCCCAAACTTCTCACCTCCGCCTAGGCGCACAGCTGTCCTTAGGAAAATCATGAGATTAGAAATCAATGGCATTTTCATCTGAAGGCCATCATCTCCGCCCCCTTTCCCGTCATCCCCGCCCTTTCCCGTCATCCCCGCCCTTTCCCGTCATCCCCGCGGAAGCGGGGACCCAGGGCCCCATGCCACATATAGCGGGTGTCATGGCATTTCCGGGAACCAAGATCTTGTCGGTTGCCCTGGGCCCCCGCCTTCGCGGGGGTGACAAGGGTGGAGGGATGCGACATTACTTCCCAAGTGCCAGCTCGGGCGTGTTTTAGCATTTCCCCAGGACAGCAGTGCGCCTCCGCGGAGAGTTAAAAAATAACGGGTAAATGTGGAATTTTTCATAAAAACACCCATATATCGTGTAGAAACATTTTTTTGAGATAGTGAGATGAATTTAAAATCAGTTTTATTGCTTGTTTTTATAGGGTATGGCGCTCATGTCGCTGCAACAGAAGATGCAGGAGTAGATTGCGGCCCTTCCAATGGTCTTTCTTTTGTAGGACAAACATGGGCTTCTGATCCAAAACCTTCCCCCGTTATGATCCGTGTCAAGAAGGGGGATGAAATAGTCGCACTCCTCATAGGATCTGAACACACTGTTCCCCTCATCAATTTAGATACAACTTTTCTTTTTGATATGGTTAGGCTTCATAAAGAAAAAGGCATAAAGTTTTTTTTCGAAATCGCGGACGAAGAGGATGAAGAAGGGATTGTGGCTGATCCTTCAATATGGATCAGAGAGGTTTTAACAAAAATCCGTGCTGCCTTTGAAGCACAGCCTTCTGTTGAAAAAGATCGGTTTCTTGAAAGTTCTGAAGAGGCTATTGATGCGATGGATCGCTTGGTGACAGTCAAAATTGATGATATCGATGTGCCAGCCTCTCTTGTTCGAAAATGGGGACTTTCTCAATCAATGTTCAAAAAAATAGGGGCTATGTTTAAAGAATATCCACCGGTTGTTATAGAGCCTTTGGTGACGGCGCTAACCGACGCCGAGTTGGGCAGGATGAATAAGTATAATCTGATGATAGGGTTAGATGAAACAGTAAGGGCTTGTTTAAGATTCTGGGATATTCCTACCTTTGGGCTTGAAACACAAGAGACACGAGAAGAAAATGGTTTCTCTGACATAGTGCCTATGGTGACGTGGAAAACGGAAGATGTTTTTTGTGCATTGCATAAAATATCCCCTTCTTTATGTCAATGGGCATTTACAAAATATGATTTGCCTTACAAACGTCTTTGGGAGAATGTTGGAAGCCCTTCTGAAACTACTTTAGACAAAACTTGTGATGAGAGTCGTATTCCACGAAACAAGCAAATGGTCCAAGTATTTTTAAGAACCCTAGAAAATCATTTGGAAGGAAGAAGTCCGATGCCTATAGGAGAAGTAGGATCAGCTCATTTTTTGGGTCCAGCAGGTCTTTTGCCCTCTATAGTCCGTTGGGTAGAAGAGAAGAGCCTTTCTCTAACGGTTGAAATAAAAGATACCTACGGGGAATGGCTGCCAGCCCCACGAGAGACGTTTGCTGATCCAGCACAGGGCATGCCTGTGGCAGAATTTGAAGTATGGAAAAGTATGCAGCCTACTGAAGATGGTGCTGTTCCATCAAGAAGGGGTGCCTCTGAGCCCTCCATAGAGTTTTCTCGTCCTTATGTAAGTCAGGCGTTGCAGACACTTGCTTTAGGAAACGTGACCTTTGCCTTTATCAAAAGAGATCTAGACGACTTATCATCCAAAGAAGCAAGGATGCTTCAGGCCCATGACATCGTTTATATGCGTACCCCGCAATATTTGCATCAGCTTCGCAAGGCATCAACCGTCTACTTAGAAGGCGCAAATGCAAACCCTCCTGTCATAAATGGTTATTATCCGCGTTGGGGGTTGTTCGCTGCACATGAACCCTATGTTGGAATGTCAACCAATGATTATTCCCGTGAATATTTTAAAAAGATCGGAGAGAAGTATACTCTTGCGTCATACTTTTTCCTTGATACTACAGATCCCATTCTAGACGTTGTAACCCATAATGTGGATCTCACTTTTAGACTCGCCTTTGCGGGCACTACTCAAGAGGTAAGGTCTTTACCTTTTGAGAACGTCTCCAGAGAAGTTAAGGCAAGGGAGGCAGCTGCACGGCACGCAGCGCGACACCCTTTATGGGAGCAGGTAGAAAAGCGCTATGACTATACTCAGCCTCTCAGCACGAGTATCGCAAGCCTTTTTGTCCCTGATGCTGAAACGAGAAAGGATCGCTATCTCCCCATCCACGCACAGGGTCATGTCGGGCGTATCACATCCGTTCCAAAAGAATTTTATTTTCCAGAATTAGAGGATCTTTATAGGGCTCTTGTGCCAGATCTTCCCATTGTTGAAGAAGGAAAGAGGGCTTTGGTGTTGCTCCCGGCGTTCTTATTGCCCTATGCACAACAAAAGTATCTTCAGCCACCAAGTTATAGACTGCATGAGTGGGCGTTTTAAGTTATGTTTTTTTACCCACCCCCTCTTGACTTCTTGTCATCCCTCCTTCATATAGAGATACAACGTCGAAGAATGTGGGTGTGCCTTTAGAGCATTTAATGAGAGCCCTCATGAGGCGGAAGTTTTTGAAGTGCCGTTCTTGGTGCTTTATAATTCTCCCTCTTTTTATCTTCTGCAAAAAATATTAACGGAGAATATCTGTGAATAAAGAACAAAAACAAATTTTTATAGAAGAATTATCAAGCAGCTTGCAGGATGCATCGCTTGTGATTGTGACCCGTCAAGTCGGTCTAACAGTTTCGGAATCTACTGAGTTGCGCAATAAAATGCGTGCAGCAGGGGCTTCTTACAAGGTTGTAAAAAACACTTTGGCGAAAATAGCTGTGCAAGGGACTCGTTTTGAAGGGCTTGGTGAGTATCTTCATGGGCCTGCGGCCTTGGCCATGTCGGCTGATCCTATCGCAGCAGCAAAAGTAGCTGTGGAATACATGAATGACAACGATAAGTTTCAAGTTGTCAGCGGTGTTTTAAATGAAAAATTTCTAGATCTTGCGGCGGTTAAGGCACTTGCGAAGTTGCCGTCCCTAGATGTGTTGCGAGCTACCCTTCTTGGGGTTATTATGGCTCCTGCAACAAAAGTGGCAACTGTTATTAGGGAGCCTGGTGCGAGTGTTGCGCGTGTAATTTCTGCACACGCGAAAAAATAGTTTTTAAAAGAGGAGAAAAAGTAAAATGTCAAATTTAAATACAATTGTTGAATCATTATCTAAGTTAACAGTTCTAGAGGCTTCAGAGCTTGTAAAAATTCTTGAAGAGACATGGGGTGTTTCTGCTGCAGCGCCTGTTGCAATGGCTGCTGCCGCTCCTGCTGCTGAAGCTGCTGCTGAGAAGACTGAATTTACAGTCGTTTTGAAATCTGCTGGCGAGAAAAAAATCAACGTGATTAAGGAAGTTCGTGCGATTACAGGTCTTGGTCTTGTAGAAGCCAAAGATCTCGTAGAAGCAGCGCCAAAGGCTGTTAAAGAAGGCGTTTCCAAGGATGACGCTGAGAAGTTCAAAAAGCAACTTGAAGAAGCTGGGGCAACCGTAGAGCTTCAATAGTTAGCGTATGCATTCATCGTATTTTAGCTTTTTGTTTTTCGAGATCATTAGGTCCTTGAATTTCTTGTGCGCTACGCGCACGCTTCGAGGGTTTGATCCTCGGATGAAAAAACAAAATACGATGAATTATGTTTTTCCAAGGCTTTTTTAAAGCTTTTATAGTCGGGTGTGCCGCGGTTTCGTGGCGCACCTGAGTCTGCATTTGAGATTTTTTTTTGGTTAATGCGACGAGTGATGGGGATATGCAAATGACAAATCTAGCTGTGAGGCGTCTTAGAAAAAATTTCGGAAAAATGGGTGAGATCGCCCCTATTCCAAACTTAATCCAAGTACAAAAGAATTCATACGAAGACTTTCTACAGTTCAATGTGCCAAAGAAAAATAGATTAGATATGGGGCTTCAAAATGTCCTGCAGTCTATTTTCCCCATTGCTGACTTTTCTGGAAAGGCCCAGCTAGAATTCATGGGCTATGAATTCGATAAGCCCAAATATGATATTGATGAATGTCGCCAAAGAGGCGCCACATATGCTGCTCCCCTTCGTGTGCGTTTGCGTCTCGTGATTTGGGATATGGATGAAGATACGGGTGCTAAATCTGTAAAGGAAGTCCGCGAACAGGAAGTTTATATTGGTGATATGCCTTTAATGACTGAGGATGGAACCTTTGTTATTAATGGAACAGAGCGTGTGGTTGTATCTCAGATGCATCGGTCTCCCGGTGTGTTTTTTGATCATGACGATGGAAAAACCCATGTTTCTGGGAAATTATTATTTGGCGCACGTATTATTCCTTACCGCGGTTCGTGGATGGATATTGAGTTTGATGCAAAAGACTTGCTTTATGTGCGTATTGATCGTCGTCGTAAAATCCTTGCAAGCACCTTGTTGATGGCCCTAGAGGGTGTGGGACAAGAGGTCCACCAGCAGGATAAAGATAAAAAAGGCAAGAAAAAATCAGTCATTGCAGCTGGGATGACGAGAGAAGAGATCTTGGAGACTTTCTACGAGGTTCTTTCTGTGCGACGGGTTGCAAAAGGATGGCATATGCCTTTAAGGCCGGAGAGCTTAAAAGGGCTTACGCCTGAGCAAGACGTGGTAGATGCAAAAACTGGTGCGGTACTCGTTGAGGCGAATAAAAAAGTTACACCACTGGCCGTGCGTAAATTAAAAGATTCTGGTCCTCACTCCATTCTTATTTCTTCTGTAGATCTTATCGGTAAACATGTTGCACGATCGATTGTTGATCCAACAACAGGTGAGATTGTCGTTGAGGTGGGTGGTGAGATCACAAAAGATATGGCTGCCCGTATCGAAAGGGTCGACTTGAGTGAAATTTTTATTCTTCAAATCGATAATATCAATGTGGGTCCTTATATGCTGCACACATTAGCGGTTGATAAAAACAAAACCCGCGAAGATGCCCTTCTGGATATTTATCGTATTTTGCGTCCTGGTGAGCCGCCAACCGTTGATGGCGCTGTTCTTCTCTTTCATGGTCTTTTCTTTGACTCAGAACGGTATGACCTTTCTGCTGTTGGTCGTGTGAAGATGAATGCCCGCTTAGGATTTCCTGGTGACGATAAGCCCGGTGTTTTGAGGAAAGAAGACATCATCGAAGTGATGAAAATAGTGCTTGGTCTTAAAGATGGCCAAGGAGAAATCGATGATATTGATCACCTTGGAAACCGTCGGGTACGGTCTGTAGGAGAGCTTTTGGAAAACCAATATCGCATTGGTTTGCTGAGAATGGAACGTACCGTGCGTGAGCGAATGAGTTCTGTTGAGCTTGAAACAGCTATGCCGCATGATCTTATCAATGCAAAACCTGCGGCCGCCACAATTAGAGAGTTTTTTACCTCATCCCAATTGTCTCAGTTTATGGATCAAACCAATCCTTTGTCTGAAATTACGCATAAGCGCCGTTTGTCTGCCTTAGGGCCAGGAGGATTAACACGAGACCGTGCTTCTTTTGAGGTGCGTGACGTGCATCCTACCCATTATGGTCGTATTTGTCCTATTGAAACGCCAGAAGGTCCAAATATTGGTCTCATAAACTCTCTTGCAACCTATGCGCGCATTAATCAATACGGGTTTATCGAAAGCCCCTATCGACGCATTGTGGATGGCAAAATAACGGATGAAATAGTTTATCTTTCTGCAATTGAAGAAGGGCGCTACACAGTGGCTGCTTCCAATACACCTGCAGATAAGGACGGTAAAATTATTCCTGAATACGTTAATTGCCGTGCGAAGGGTGATTATATTGTAGCACCGTCTAGTCAGGTTAATTTTATAGATGTATCGCCGAAACAGCTTGTTTCTGTCGCTGCGTCTCTTATTCCATTCTTAGAAAATGACGACGCAAACCGTGCTCTTATGGGTTCGAACATGCAACGTCAAGCTGTGCCGCTTATCAAGACAGAAGCGCCACTTATCGGGACTGGTATGGAGTCGAACGTCGCGAGAGATTCTGGTACAGCACTTGTGGCTCGCCGTTCTGGTGTGGTGGATCAGGTGGACGCAGAGCGTATCGTGATTCGTGTGGTTGGTAAGACACCAAAAGAGCAAGGCGTTGATATCTATAACCTCAAAAAGTTTCAGCGGTCGAACCAAAATACCTGTATTAACCAAAAACCTCTTGTTTGCGCAGGCGACAAAGTGGAGATGGGTGATGTGATTGCCGATGGACCCTCTACGGATAAGGGTGAGTTGGCTTTGGGACGCAACGTTTTGGTTGGATTCATTTCCTGGAATGGATTCAACTTTGAAGACTCCATTATGATTTCTGAGCGCGTTGTGAGTGACGATGTTTTCACCTCTATTCATATCGAAGAATTTGAAGTGATGGCGCGTGATACAAAGCTAGGCAGTGAAGAAATTACGCGAGACATTCTCAATGTGGGTGAAGATGCCCTGCGCAATCTCGATGAAACAGGCATTGTTTATATTGGTGCCGATGTTAATCCTGGAGATATCCTTGTAGGTAAAGTAACACCAAAGGGAGAGACACTAGCGACTCCTGAAGAAAAATTGCTGCGTGCAATTTTCGGTGAGAAGGCGTCCGATGTAAAGGATAGTTCTTTGAGACTTCCTCCAGGCGTTTCTGGTACGGTTGTGGACGTTCGTGTGTTCTCAAGGCGTGGCATTGAAAAAGATGAACGTGCGCTTGCTATTGAAAAAAGCGAAATTGATCGTTTGATTAAAGATAGAGAAGCAGAACAAACAATTCTAGAGCGTAGTTTCTATGGTCGGTTGAGAGAAATTTTAAAATCTCAAAAGGTAACGAAGGGACCCAAGACTTTAAGTCCGGGACAGGCATTAACAGTGGCTCAGTTAGACGAGATTTCTAATCCTGGATTGCGTCAAATCATCGTAGAGGACGCCGTCATTATGGAGTCCATAGAGGCGATTTCTAAGGATTTTGATTCGAACATCAAGATTATCAAGCAGCGGTTTGATGATAAGGCGGAAAAAGTCCGCTCTGGCGATGAAATGTCCCCAGGTGTTTTGAAGATGGTTAAGGTTTTCGTTGCAGTAAAGCGTAAACTCCAGCCCGGAGACAAGATGGCGGGACGTCACGGTAACAAGGGTGTGATCTCACGTATTACGCCTATAGAAGACATGCCGCATCTTGAGGATGGAACAGCGTTGGATATTATTCTTAATCCTTTGGGTATTCCTTCTCGTATGAACGTGGGTCAAATTCTTGAAACCCATTTAGGATGGGCGTCCTCTGGTCTTGCAAAGCAAGTCAACCAAGTGGTTGCGGCAGTTCAGTCTGGGCAACAAAAGATTGGTGATTTGCGTCAGAAGTTGAAGGACGTTTACGAAGATGAAGTGTCGCAAAAAGCGATTGATGACTTGTCGGATGAAGGTGTTCTTGATATCGCAAAAGACCTTAAGATAGGTGTTCCTATGTCTACGCCAGTCTTTGATGGTGCGACAGTCGATGATGTGGCGCATCAGCTTGAAAAAGCTGGGTTAGATCCCATTGGTCAGGTTGTTCTTATTGATGGTCAAACGGGTATTCCTTTTGAACGCAAAGTAACCGTTGGCTATAAGTATATGCTGAAACTTCATCACTTGGTCGATGAAAAGATTCATGCGCGGTCTATCGGCCCTTATAGTTTGGTTACTCAGCAACCATTGGGTGGTAAAGCTCAGTTTGGTGGTCAACGTTTTGGAGAAATGGAGGTCTGGGCTCTTGAGGCCTATGGTGCCGCTTATACTCTTCAAGAAATGCTTACCGTCAAGTCGGACGATGTGTCGGGTCGTACCCGTGCCTATGAGGCCATTATTCGGGGCGATGATAGCTTTGAGTCGGGGATTCCAGAGTCTTTCAACGTATTGACAAAGGAAATGAAATCTTTAGGGCTCAATGTTGAGCTTAAGTAAGCCTATGTTGATTGGGACTGTTGCTGCAGGTAGGAGTGTTAAATGAGAAATATGCTACAAAAAATAGATGGTCAGATTTCGAACCCTCAAAGTTTCGATGAGATTCGTATTTCTATTGCAAGCCCAGAAAAGATTCGTTCTTGGTCTTTTGGGGAAGTAAAGAAGCCAGAAACGATCAACTACCGTACGTATAAACCAGAAAAAGATGGTCTTTTTTGTGCGCGTATCTTTGGACCCGTCAAGGACTATGAATGTCTTTGCGGTAAATATAAGCGCATGAAATACCGCGGTGTGGTGTGCGAAAAGTGCGGTGTTGAAGTAACGCTGACCAAGGTGCGTCGTGAACGTATGGCTCATATTGAGCTTGCAGCGCCTGTGGCTCATATTTGGTTCTTAAAATCTCTTCCAAGTCGTATTGGTACTCTTGTCGATCTTACGTTAAAAGAACTAGAAAAAGTTTTATATTTTGAGACCTACATTGTTTTGGAGCAGGGTCTTACCCCTCTTAAAAAGTATCAAATTCTTAGTGAAGAAGAAGTTTATGATGCTCAGGAAAAATATGGTGAAGATGCATTTGAAGTTTCCATTGGTGGAGAAGCCTTACAGAAGATTCTTGCTGCCATCAATTTAGAAGAGGAACGGTCTTCTCTTGTGGAAGAATTAGAGAAAACTAATTCCGAAACACGCCGCAAGAAAATA
>Ga0214919_10011297_pt1 | contig 11153 bp, 12 predicted proteins | sample LL1503_MetaG_FD_177994 | JGI IMG/M metagenome (GOLD analysis project Ga0214919, IMG submission 177994) | Freshwater microbial communities from Lake Lanier, Atlanta, Georgia, United States - LL-1503 | ecosystem: Environmental > Aquatic > Freshwater > Lake | place: USA: Georgia | collected...
TGGATTAGGTATAAGCAAGGCTCAATTGGCCACCATGTCATTTGAAGACATTTTAAAGCAGGTGGCTAAAGTCTCAAGTGGTCAGGCACTCATAGCTGCCGATTCATACGCTGGTTCTTTGGACAAACTACGGGTTGCAGCCGCTAATGCTTCAGAGGTTATAGGCAAAGGTTTGCTTCAAGCCATGACGGAATTAGGCGGGGCAAACGGATTCGATGGCGCACTTAAAGGTATAGATGCCTTTGCCAGGGGGATCTCCGATGCAATCATTGGCCTGGAGCGTCTATACACAATTGCCGGGTTCTTTATCAATAACAAAAAAGGCACAAACCCAATCACTCAAATGAACGAGTTCAACAAGGCAAATGCTAAGAAAGACATGCTGGAGCGCCAAAAGTACGGTGGGGCCGCAGCTAACAAATACATGGCAGAAGCGGATAAAGCAGCTGCTCTTAAATTAAAAAAGGCGAAGGCAGACGAACTTGCCATGCTTGCCAATAAGAACAAGGCAACGCGCGAAGAAGCCCAGATGAAGAAGGATCAGGCCGCGCTGGATGCTCTCAAGGCTAAGTTCGACATCGAGCGTATAGGCCTCAACGCAGCTCTAAACCAGGCGACTGACGAGGAAACCAAGGCGCGCATTCGCGCTCAAATAGCCATTTTAGACGAAACTGGTAAGACTGCCCAAGCTGCCAATGATGCTTTAGTCAAGGCCCAAGCCGATAAATTGGAACAAGAAGTTAAAGCTGGCAAAGCCTTGGAATTCTTAGCCATACAAGCGGGCGTAGCAGGAACGGCAATTATCAAATGGCTGACACCTTTGGAAAAGATGAAAGAAACAACTGGCAATGCTGGTGGCGGTGTGATTTCCGGCGTTGGATTTAAGGCAATTCCTGTTGATAATAGTGGAGCAATAGGAGCCACAAATGCTGGCACTACTACTGACTCTCAAAATGCTGCAAAGTATCCAGTAATTCCTGCAACCAATTTGGAGCCATTGCCACCCTATGTTCAAGGATCAGGTGCGGGAGCAGGTGCAGGCGAAGGCCAGGTTCCTTCAGCAGCCATTTCAGTCATTGTTAACACAGGCCCATCCATGGCTGATGAAAACACTATTGTTGATGCAGTTCAAATGGCACTTAATGAAATTGCACGCCGTGGATATTTGACCACTTATGCAGGAGCTTTACCCGCATGACGCTGCCAGTAGTCAACGCTTTTATTAACTTCAGCACCGGCCCTAGCTTTGCCCAGGCCATGATTTTAGATCAAGGCATACTTGATACCAACATTTTAGCCGATGCCGCATCAGTGATTGTAGATGTATCTGATGTCATCAATTCAATTAACACTAAGCGTGGAAGAAATGCCCAGGCCGATCAATTCCAAACAGGCACGCTTTCTCTTCGGATTGTTGACCAAAACGGGGACTTCAACCCAATGAACAGTGCGGGACCGTATTATCAGCTTCTGACACCGATGCGGAAGGTGCAGATTACAGCCACTTACAGCGGAGTGACATATCCCGTCTTTAGCGGCTTCATTACTTCTTACTCAACCTCCACGCCTCAATCGAGCGTGGGCGATGTCGTTTACACCACAATCAACGCAGTGGACGCTTTTAGATTGGCCCAGAATGCTCAGATTTCTACAGTGGCAGGCACTAGCGCAGGTCAATTAACTGGGGCAAGGATTAACAATCTGCTGGATCAAATTGGCTGGCCTAGTTCCATGAGGGATGTAGATCCGGGACTCACGACGGTGCAGGCTGATCCTGCTACAGCTAGAACGGCACTTCAGGCCTGTCAGACGGTTGAGACAACCGAATTTGGAGCTTTCTATGTGGATGCCAGCGGATCCTTTGTCTTTCAGGATAGAAACCTAACGGCCTCCAGCGTAGCTGCGGCCCCGGTAGTGTTTAATGACAACGGCACGGCAATTGACTATTTTAACGCCACTTGGGTCACAAATGACACGCTGGTGTACAACGAGGCCAATATTACGGCTACAGGCCTGGCTACCCAGACCGCCTCAGATGCGGCCAGCATCGCAAAGTACTTTCTGCATTCCTACAACCAGCAGAACCTGCTGATGCAGGATACCGCCACGGCCCTTAATTACGCTCAGGCTTATGTAGCTTCAAGAGCTGAGACAAGTGTGAGATGTGACGAAATACTCCTGGATTTATACACGGCAAACTACAATTCTGGGATCATCGCGGCCCTGGATCTGGATTACTTTGATCCAGTCACTATCACCACCAACCAGCCGGGATCTACAACGCTGACCAAGACTCTCCAGGTATTCGGTAAATCAATGGATATAACACCGAATTCTTGGCGGGTTAAAATGACGACACTTGAACCCATAATCGATGGTTTCATTCTAGACAGCACTTTGTACGGTATTCTTGACACCAATGTGCTGAGTTACTAAGGAGGAAGAATGGCAAAGCAGACCTTTACAACCGGGCAAGTATTGACGGCAGCACAAATGACATCGCTTCAGCAAACGGCCATGGGCGGCGGATCAACCACCGCTAAAACCACCTCTTATGTCTTGGTTGCTGCCGATGCCGGAACAGTCGTACAAATGAACGCTGCTGGTGCAACCACAATCACCGTGAACACGGCACTTTTTTCTGCGGGAGATAGCGTACAAATTCAAAACATTGGTGCGGGAGTTTGCACGATAACGGCCGGCACGGCAACAGTAACAACTGCTGGATCATTGGCACTCAGTCAATGGGAAGGTGGCAACCTTTACTTTACAAGCACAAGTGCATCTATATTTTTTGACATTGTTCAGGGTAGTGGCATGACTAACCCAATGACCACAACAGGTGACATGGTTTATTCATCTAGCGGATCAACACCGGCCCGTCTTGGTATTGGTACTACAGGGCAAGTTGTCACAGTAGCGGGGGGTATCCCGAGTTGGGCTACGCCAGCAAGCGGCGGTGGATTGACATTATTATCAACAACTACTTTTAACAACTCAGTCACAAATTACACAGTTTCATCTATTTCTGGTTCATACAAAAACCTTCTTATAGTAGGAACTGGACTTCAAGATGCTTCTACTGCTGGAAGTATTGGTGTTCTGAATTGGAACTTTAATGCTGATACTGGAAACAATTATTCTTCGACACAAATTAGAAATAACGCTGGCACTATTGGTTCTAATGGTGCAAACGCATATTCAAATGTAGAAACAGGTTTGACTTTTGCTGCAACAACAGACACAAGTATTCGCTTTGGCAATTTTCAATTTATAATTTACAACTATGCAAGCACTAGCTTGGTCAAGGCATTTAATGCGCAAGGTGGTTGTGGTCATAACGGTGGACTTTATACGAATACACTTTCTGGACAATGGAACAACTCAACAGATGCCATTACATCAGTCAAATTTACAAACGCGCAAGGCACTAATCTCAAAGCTGGCACAATCCAAATCTACGGAGTGGCATAATGACAAAAACAATAGACATAAATGCAATAACAGGTGAAGAAGTTTTACGTGATATGACCGCTGATGAACAAAAATCGTATGATGCAATTATTACATTGCAAAAAAGCAAAGATGCAGCAGAAACCAAAGCCGATTTGAATAAATCAACTGCCCAAGCAAAACTTGAAGCACTTGGATTAACTGCCGATGAAATTGCCGCTATTCAATAATGGAGACGAGTGCAAACGGTTGGCCGGCATCAAAGGATCAGGTTGAGATAGGGATAAAGTCCTATCCGATACCAGGCACGGCAATCAAGCTGCGTTGTGCCGAAGCGGTTGCACCCTTGCTCATTGGTCTGGCTGCTGAGTTCCATGCGCTGATTGAACCGCTTGATGTCGGTTCACTTGACGATTGGGGATATTGTTACCGGCCTATTCGTGGAGAAGCTACGAAGCTAAGCAATCACTCATCAGGTACGGCCTTGGATCTAAACGCTTCCAAGCACCCTTTAGGGCAGACGAATACATTTGACCCGTTAAAAGTACCGATGATCAGAGCCCTGGCTCACAAATATGGATGCATTTGGGGAGGCGATTACAAGCATCGCAAGGATGAAATGCATTTTGAGATAAGCATTAGTGCAGCCAAAGCGGAGGCATTAATTAAGAAAATACAAGGAGAAAACAAATGAATCCACAATTCAAAGCGGCGGCCTTGTCGTATCTCAGAGCTTCATTGGCATCAGTGGCAGCACTGTATTTGTCAGGTATTTCAGATCCAAAGGTTTTGGCTAACGCACTGGTGGCCGGCTTTATCGCCCCTATCCTGCGAGCCGTAGATCCCAAGGATGCAGCAATCACAGTAGGCAAGAAGTAAGATGGAAATCCAGGCATGGGTCGCCGTGATCGTAGGTGTCATGGCGATTCTGTCTGGACTATACGCAGGGGTGCGGTTTATTGTCCGCTCAATCATGGCGGAAATAGGGCCCAAAGCTAACGGGCACAGCCTCAAGGAGCAGGTCAATAGGTTGGAAGCGCGCCTAGACCACATTTACACCATCCTCCTGGAGCGTTAGACACGCCGAACGCCGTTGATGTCGTAAATCTCGTACATATCGTGTATGTTTGGTTCATCGCAACACGGCGATATAAACGAAGGGCCTCACATGTCTCAAGCTACACAAACTCTTAAGTGCGAATACTGCAACCGATTAGAGCCTTATTCAAAGGTTTTTACATTCACCAGCTTAATCACTCTTAGCCAACTGACTTGGGCGGTTTGTGATGATTGCTCAGTTAAGAGTATCCAAAGATGAAAATCACCCTCGAACTTACTCAGAACGACTTTGAGCATCTGACTACAACTTCGATGCGGTGGGGCAAGGATTGGGAAAGCAAGGCAGGTCGCTTTGAGCCAATCCTGGACAACACCAAGATCTCTTACGCCTGGGCGTTTGCCCACTGGGTTGATACTTACGCGGATTACATTCTGGCTGCCGCATTCCTCAAATCAATTGCTGAAACTCATGAAGCAGCCTTTGATATCGGCACGGGCGAAGTCGTAATCCTCACCGATTATCCCGGATCATGGAATGCGTTGTGAGCGTCATGGAACCTGAATACCTAAGCACCACGGAAATGGCTGCAATCTTAGAAGTAACACCAGCTACTTTGCGCCGCTTAGTACGCGATAAAAAAATCACGGCTTATAAGCCCCTTGGCGGTCATTACCGATTCGATATGGACAAGACAATTCAAACCTTTTGGAGAATGGAAAGCGAGGATTTAAAGTGATTGATTTTCTTTCAACTCTATCTGATGCGGGTGTATTCCTTGGATCAGTCATAGTTCTAGGCTTGCCAATGATTGCAGGTTACTTGCTAGGCCGTGAGATAGGTCTAGATCAAGGCCACAGAGCGGGCTTTGACTTAGGGAAGGCAGTGGGCAAGCGTGAAGCCGCCAACAGTTAGCGATAACTCAGTTATCATTGCGCGCAAAGCCAAGCGCACTTCTATCGATGCGGCAATCCGCAAGTATCCAGAGACTGGATCACTACGCCTAAAGATTTACGAGCTGCTTATTAGGGCTGGACTGCGAGGGGTTACGGATCAAGAAATTGAAGCAATCCTGTCTATACCCGGCAATTCAGTCCGACCTTTGCGCAAATCTTTAGAATGCCAGGGTTTCATTATTGACTCAGGCATGACACGCAAGAATAACAATGGCAACCAGTGCATTATCTGGCGAGCCGTAGATGAAGGGATGATGTTATGAGTTTTAACATGGATGATTATGTCGATGTAGCTGAGCGCATGCGGAAGACCAAAGAGATCTACCCTGAGGGTGTATTTAGACCAGCCAACCCATCAGAGCCGTTTAAGATTGTAGAGATTGGCGGCGTTACCTATATTGCTTATACGGCAGCCTTCTATCGTGACCCGTTTGATCCGTGCCCTGCCATCGCTTGCGCCTGGGAGGAAGTACCGGGTCGCACCCCATATACAAAGGGTAGCGAACTGATGAACGCTGAAACCAGTGCCTGGGGTAGGTGCGCCATTGCAGTAGGCCTAGCTTCTAAGAAGATTGCTAGTGCCGATGAAATACGCAATCGCCAAGAAGCTCCAAAGGCTACGATCACGACAATTAAGAAGACTGACCAGCAGCAATACGATCCCTGGGCAACGCCAGCGGTTACACCTGACGCGCTCGATGCCTGGCATTGTAAGCACGGTGATCGCATAGTCAGAGAAGGCGAGAAAAACGGGCGTTCTTACTACGGCATGAGCTGCATGAAGACTCTCAACTCAGGCGAACAGTGCGAAACTAACTGGTTCGTACTCTCAGCCGAAGGCAAGTGGGTTCCAAAGATAGCGGCGGTGAAGTAATGGGGTGGGCTGCAATCATACCCAGCGAAATATGCTCGATGTGTGGTGAGAGGCGAGAACTAGCCACGGGCCGTTGGCGATATGACCCACGCGTTGATAGACGCTGGGCGTGTTGGGAGTGCAAGTGAGCGTGCAATTTGAGTGCAGGCGATGCAAAAAGATCACCGAGCAAATTGAGCGCATTATTACGGACAACCTGCCCGACCATGTAAAGGTTCTGCAATGTACGCGTTGCGGGAATATGGGCGTTTGCCTGCTAGAAGCTCAAGCGTGAGTGAGCGTTTGGATTTAGACTTTGGCCACAGTGAGATAGATCATGGAACATCAGATGACTATTACACACCGCCTTTTATCTTTGAGGGCTTAGGCCTGAGATACGCCATGGATGTATGTTCACCGCCTGGTGGCTCACCTTGGATACCAGCTGACCGATTTCTCAGTATTGTCGAGGATGGGCTTGCTACGCCTTGGGAGGGCCGGGTGTGGATGAACCCGCCATACTCTAAGCCAACGCCCTGGATACATAAGTGGATCCAACACGGCCACGGCATAGGCCTAGTTCCTATGAGCAAAGCCGCCTGGTTTAATGTCTTGTGGGAAAGCCCCGATGTAGCCTTCATTAGCTTGATTAATACCCTTAAGTTCATGACCCCGAACGGCGAAGCTAAAGGGATCTTCATGCCTACCGTTCTGATTGGTATCGGTGAGGAGAATATCGAGGCAATGCGTCACAGCGGATTGGGGCGTGTGCGTTGAAGTTATCCACAAGAGTTATCCACAGGGCCATAGTTCTGTGGGAATCGCCCAAGAATCACGCTGATGCTTGACCTGATCGGTACGATGCATACCGCACGGCAGGGCCCTTTAGGGATAGCCCGGCTGCGCTGGATTCATCTATTGGCCGCGCTTTGCTTATTGCTAGGTAGCCCTGAAGCTAGTGCAACAAGTGTTAAAACAATCCAATCATATGCAGGATCATTGCTTACACCCTTGGAGTTCTCATCAGCTCTTGTCTTATGGAATAAAGAAAGTCGATGGGATATAAAGGCTATTAATGGCAATCATTACGGACTATGTCAAGGGCGCAGTAACTATATGGCCAAGGCTAATTACAAGCAGCAGGTGCGTTGGTGTATATCCTATGCCTATAATCGATATGGATCTATAACAAAGGCTTTAGACCATTGGAAGGCACACGGATGGCACTAAGACACAACAACAACACGGCAGAGTTCAAGCGACAAAGGCTGCGTGTATTGGCCAGAGATCAGAGGGTGTGCCAGTATTGTGGGGCAGAAGGTGCTACTCATGTGGATCATGTAGTGGCCAAGGTTCACGGAGGAGGCGATGAGATGTCCAATCTAGTCTCAAGCTGTGCCCCGTGTAACCTGAAGAAGGGAAAGAAGTCATTGGCCCTTTTTTTAGGCTCAACATCTACCCCCCCTGTCTCTCCCGACCATCTCTCTCCAGTCACAGTCAGTTCGAGCCTCCCTGGGCCCTTTGACGGTCAGCCAAGGCCATCGTGGAACTAGTCCAAGCCAGTCCTAAACCTTCGAAGCAAGGGGAAAAGAAAAAACCCCTGCTGGGAGCTGTAAAACCACGGATCATGAGCATCCCGCTTAAAGGTAAATCTAGGGGCGCAGAATTTGCAGAGTTTGCTGAGAAATGTGGCTATCCGCTATTCCCTTGGCAGAAATTCATCGCAAATGACTTTCTTACCGTGGATAACACCGGCGCGTTCGAGCGCAAGACCGTGGCGGTCATTCTCAGCAGACAGAATGGCAAAACTATGCTTATTGCTCTTCGGATCCTCTTCGGGCTCTTCGTACTAGGGGAAAAGTCCATTGTGGCAATGTCTTCCAAGCGAGGCATGGCAGAAGATACCTTCCGCAAGGTTTGTTCAATCATCGAGGCCAACGAGTTCCTCAGAAGCCAGGTAAAGCTCAACCGTGGTGAGGTTGGCTACCGGGGCAACGGTAAAGAGCATCTGGATCTACTCAACGGGGCCAGGTATGAAATCGTGGCCGGTACTTCAGATGGCGCACGCGGTAAATCCGCCAACCTTCTATTTGTGGATGAACTGCGTTACATATCCGAGGAGGCCTGGGCCGCAGCTAAGCCAATCACCATTGCGATGGGCGATAAAGCCCAGACTTATGTGGCTTCAAATGCTGGTGATGCCTTCAGCCATGTTTTGAATGATCTTAGAGACAAGGCCCTTTCGTATCCGTCTAAAACTCTGGGTTGGTACGAATACTCAGCTCCACAACACGCTAAACCTACAGATCGTTCCGCCTGGGCTATGAGCAATCCCAGCCTTGGCATCACAATCAGCGAATCGGGCTTGGAGGAAGCTCTATCGGTCATGCCGATGGAAAAGTTCTTGCCGGAGCATATGTGCATGTGGGTTTCATCGCTTACAAGCCCCTGGCCCTTGGGATCTTGGGAAGCTTTGGCAGATCGCAACCTGTCATTGCCAATTGGCCCGGACACCTTCTTTGCCTTTGATGTCGCTATCTCCAAACGCACCGCATCTCTCGTAGCGGGGCAATTCCTACCTAACGGCAAGATTGGCGTGGGGATTATGGATCAATGGCGATCCGATACCGCCGTGGATGAGCTTCAGATAGCGGCAGAAATTAAGACTAAGTGGGTGGATAAGTATTACCCTCGAATGATCATGTTCGATCACTATTCAACGGCAAGCATCGCAGCTAGATTGACTGCCAGCGGCTGTCGGATGGTCGATGTATCCGGGACGGCGTTTTATCAGGCTTCAGGTGATTTACTTGATGCGATAGTAAATAATCGCATTGTCCATATGGGCCAGGAAGCTTTTGATACCCAGATGAATGCTTGTGCAGCTAAGACCAATGACGCTGCCTGGAGAATCGTCAGAAGAGCCAGCGCGGGCGATGTATCCGCCCCGATTTCACTTGCAATGATCATTCATAAAATGCAGGAACCTGTATCCACTCCGATGATCGTGGCTGGTTAGACACGCCGAAGTTCTAACTCTCTTCATTCTCGCTTTTGCGTGATATAAGGCTATTCTTCCGCCATGGGTATTCTGTCTGCATTGCGCTTGGTCAAAGAGGATCCAAACACGCTTAAAAATCAATACAACCCGGCAGTCATGAACTCTGGGTACGGTGTTGGTGCTTGGAGCGACTATGGCATGGGCTTTGATTACGCAGGAATTGATCTTAACTCTGCAATGCAGGTTCCAACCGTTAGCAAGTGCCGCCAGTTAATCTGCGGAACTATTGCAGGCATTCCGCTGGAGTTGTATAACAAGACAACAGGCGAAGAATTGGGTTCTCCAATTTGGTTAGAGCAACCTGATATTAGACAACCTCGATCTGTAACTATTGCGTACACCGTACAATCGCTTCTTTTTTACCAAATTGCTTATTGGGAAGTGACATCTACATATTCCGATGATGGCAGGCCAGCGCGATTTGCGTGGGTTGCAAATGAAAGAGTCACACCAAAATTAAACGCACGAAACACCGAAGTTGATTACTACACGGTGGACAACGAAGTGCGTCCTCAAAATGGCATTGGCAGCCTCATTACATTTCAATCACTTCAACCAGGTGTGCTTGCAACCGGCGGGCGTACTATCCGCGCAGCTCTAGATCTCGAAAAGGCCGGAGCAATTGCGGCTCAAACACCAATCCCGTCTGGTTTCATCAAGAATTCTGGTGCGGATCTTCCTGAAGCTCAAGTTCAAGGGATTCTTGCATCTTGGAAAGCTGCTAGAAATAGCAGAGGCACTGCTTTTCTTACATCTACTCTTGATTATCAAACCACATCGTTCTCTCCAAAAGACATGATGTATGTCGAGGCAAAACAAGATTTTAGTACGGAAATCTGCCGCCTTATGAATGTTCCTGCGTACATGGCTTCCGCTGATGCAAATAAAAGCATGACATATCAAAATGTTCTTGATGCAAGAAAAGAATTCTACGCTTACACTCTTGCGCCGTATGTATGCGCGATAGAAGATCGCTTAAGCATGAATGACATCACAAACTCAAACAATGTCGTGCGTTTTGCATCCGATGAGACATTCCTTCGAGCTGACGCAACAGCGCGCTTGGCAGTCATCGAAAAAATGCTTCAGTTAGAACTCATCACGCTAGATCAAGCCAAAATGATGGAAGACTTATCACCGAATGGAGATGGATCATGAAGCTAACCTTTAGTACGCCTATCCAGGCTGCTGATGCCGAACGCCGGATTATTTCTGGCAAAATTATGGAATATGGGGCCGTTGGCTACACATCCGTGGGAGCCGTTGTGTTTGAGCAGGGTTCAATACAGATCCCATCACCAGGCAAAATAAAGTTGCTTGCGCAACATAGGCCAGATGATCCAATTGGCCGTGCTCAATCTTTTAGTAAGGATGGAAACTTCATCTACGGCTCATTCAAGGTTTCGAGTAGCAGCAAGGGTACAGATTATTTAACCCTGGCTGCGGAGGATCTAGTCAGCGGCTTATCCGTTGGGGTGGAAGTGATTTCATCCCAGCCGACTGATACTCACCTCCTAGTAACCGCCGCAAAGCTGATCGAAGTGAGCCTGGTGGAATCCCCGGCTTTCGAGAATGCCGTGGTTACAAGTGTTGCTGCAAGCGAAGGCGCATCAGTCGAAGCGGCAAGTTCTACCAGTACCAAAACCACCACGATCAACACGACAATCGTTGAGATCGAAACCGAGACAGAAAGTGAGGATGTCATGACGACAGCCCCAGATAATACAGCCCCAGAAACTGCGGCAGAGGCTCCCGTTGTGGATGCCTCACGCC
>Ga0214919_10011298_pt1 | contig 11153 bp, 9 predicted proteins | sample LL1503_MetaG_FD_177994 | JGI IMG/M metagenome (GOLD analysis project Ga0214919, IMG submission 177994) | Freshwater microbial communities from Lake Lanier, Atlanta, Georgia, United States - LL-1503 | ecosystem: Environmental > Aquatic > Freshwater > Lake | place: USA: Georgia | collected 2015-03-15
TTCAACCCAGATCACGCTCGGCAGCACCGTCAGGGCAGACGGCTCCGTGATTCGTTTTTGGGTGAAAGACGATGGCCCGGGGCTCGATGCCGCCAGCCAGCAAGGTATGTTCGTACCGTTCACGCGGATCACCAAGGTGAGTGCGACGAGCCACGGGCTTGGTCTTTCCATTGTCCGGCGCATCATGGAAAAACTCGGCGGCACGGTCGGCGTGGAGAGTCAGTTAGGTGCGGGGGCCCTTTTCTGGTTTGAACTCCCGGCGGCAGTAGCGGTAAACCCAACGGCAGCGGCCGATTAGTGCGGGCGCTGTTTACCCATGAAAATCCTAATTATTGAAGATGAGCTTGAGATCCGGGAAACGCTGCGCGACCTCTTGGAGCTCAATGGGCATACGGTGCTCGTGGCGATCGATGGTCCGATGGGCGTTAATTTGGCGGCAGAGCAGCCCGATTTGATCCTCTGTGATATTGGAATGCCCGGGATGAACGGCTATCAAGTGATCACGGCCATCAAGGCGCTCCCGGCGGGCCAAGATATCCCCTTTGTTTTTCTCACCGCATGGGCGGACCGGGAGCATCAGCGCCAAGGGATGACCTTGGGCGCGGATGATTATATTACGAAGCCTTTTACTCAGAGCGATATCCTCGACGCCATCGCCGCCCGCATGCAGCGGCTGCGGCCGCTGCGGGAGCGCATCCTCGCGTTGCTCGCTGATCGTCGCGTGGTGGCCCAGGCCAATTGGGCGAATGAACTTTTGCCGCCTTTCAATGGCATCATGGGCGGTTTGGAAATGATTGAGGAGGCTGCCGATTACATCAAACCGGCTGAATTAAAAGACCTGCTCAAGATCATCCGCACCAATGCGCATCAGCAGTTCGCGTTGTCGCGCAAGCTGGCGTTGCACTATGAGTTGGAGCGGCGCAAGACGCCCCCTTGCCCCGAGGCGGGGCGTTGTGCCGCCAGCGAATCTATTATGGCAGGCGCCGCTCGCGCCGCCCACAAGGAGCAGCGCATCGCGGATTTAACCCTGCATTGCGATGCCGCGAGTCTGCGGCTCGATGAAGGCTATCTGATTTCCGCCGTCGCCGAATTAGTCGGCAACGCGTTCCGCTTTTCTGCGCTCGGTCAGCCGGTCACCGTGACGGGACGATGCCACGAGGCGCGTTACTTAATTACCGTGGTCGATGCCGGGGTGGGCATGACGGAGGCCCAGTGTGCGGCGATCGGACCCTTTATTCAATTCGCGCGCAGCGACCGCGACCAGCAAGGGCTCGGCTTGGGCTTAGCGATCGCGCGCTCCGTCGCCGAAATTGCCGGCGGCCACCTCCACCTCCAACCCGGCCCCGCCGGCTGCGGCTTGCAAGTGACCCTCGATCTGCCCTGCGCCTAAGCGCGCCGTAAGCGGGGGAGGGGGGGGGATAGTTTTAAGTTTTAAGGTTTAGGTTTTAAGCTCGGAATTTCCCTTTCGCGTCATTGCGCGTTTTTCGCGGGCAAAATGCCTTGGTTTATTTTTTGTGTTTCTCGTGTTTTTCGTGGCGGCTCGGAGGCAAAAGGTCAGAGGTGAGAGGCTAGAGGTTATAGGGCCGATCCTCAGTCGCGCGGGAGCGGCGGGGAAGTTTTAAGTTCTAAGGTTTAAGTTCGAACCCTTCGCGTCACTTCGCGCCCTTCGCGGTTAAAAATGGATTGGTTCGTTTTTGTGTTTCTCGTGTTTTTCGTGGCCATGCCTTGGTCGGTTTTGCGCCTTCTGTGCTTTTTGTGGCGGCTCGCAGATCGAGCTCGGGCTAAATCTAATCACCTTGCTCACCGCGCTCGCCACGCGGCGGCCGCGCTGGGCGGCCTCAGGTAAACATGAGTCGGCAAATGATGACCGAGGCCACCACTCCAGCCAGATCGGCAATTAAGCCGGCGGCGACGGCGTGGCGCGCGCGCTGCACGGCGACCGAGCCAAAATAAACGGCGATCACATAAAAAGTTGTTTCGGTGCTACCGAAAATAGTGCCGGCCATGCGGGCCGTCAGGGAATCAGGCCCGAGTCGCTGCACCAGTTCCGTAAACAATCCGGTCGTCGCGCTGCCGCTCAACGGCCGCACGAGTACCATCGGCAGCAAATCGGGCGGAAAGCCGAGGGGCGTCAGCAGCGGAGCGAGTGCGCTTTTCAGCGCCTCGATGCCACCGGCGCCGCGAAACATGCCGACCGCCACCAAGATCGCGACGAGAAAGGGGATAACGCGCAAGGCCACCGCAAATCCTTCCTTCGCCCCTTCCACAAATTCCTCATAGACTTTCACGCCCCGCAGCGCCGCGTAGAGCGGGAAAAATCCCAGCAGAAAAGGTACGGCTAATAAGGAGAGCATCCCGATGGCCCGCAAGGGAAGGGGGGCAGCCGCTTCGGCGGCAGGGGCGACGACCGTGCTGGGGAAAATGGCGCGGTGCAGGTGAGCGGTTGATGCTTGGTAGGCGGCGGGCGCGATGACCTGCCAAAAGAAAAGCCCGGCAAAAAGTGCGATAAATAAAATCAACACCGCGCGGCCCCACGCTGGCAAACGCGCGGGCGCCGGGGGCAGCCGCAGGGGGATTGGGTCAGGCGTGACGCCGGGGCTGACGGCAGTCGCGGCGCCTGGTTGTACGCGAAACATCGGCCAATTTTGCATCGCCTTCACCGCGACCACGCCCGCGACGGTTGAGCAAATGGTCGCGAGGAAAGCGGTCCCGACGATGGCCGTTGGATCTTGCGCGTGCTGTGAAGCGAGAATGGCGATGGCGGTCGTCGGCAGGAGTTGAATGCTGCTGGTGTTGATCGCGAGAAAAGTGCACATCGCATTGGTGGCCGTGCCCGGTGTGCGATTGAGCGTTTCCAAATCACGCATCGCGCGCAGACCCAAGGGGGTCGCCGCATTGGCCAGGCCCAGCATATTGGCGGCCATATTCATCACCATTGAGCCCATCGCCGGATGATCAGCGGGCACGTCAGGGAAGAGGCGGCTCATCAGCGGCCGCAAGGCGGCGGCGAGTTTTTGCACGAGCCCGCTCTGTTCCGCGAGTCGCATGACTCCTAACCACAAGGCCATGATGCCCGCGAGCGGTAGGGCAATTTTCATGACCGCCACATCCGCCATCTGGAAGGCGCCCTCGGTGACTTCGCGCAAGCGGCCCGTCGCGCCGCCGATCAAAACCGCCAAGGTCACCAACGCGAGCCAGAGGTAATTGAGCATCGAGGAGCATTAAAAGCTCCCTGCGTAACGCCGCGAGCGAAAACCAAACATGAAAATACGGGCAGGCGGGAATTGCCGCGCGCCGCTGACGCAGGATTGCCATTCGGGGCGATAGGCCTAGTTATGCGGCTGTGTCCTTCGCTCAATTATTGGCTCCTCCGATACGCCGCGCCGCTTGCCGGCGCGTAGCTCACTGGTTCACTTCAACCTCGGGTCGCCGGCTCAGTCGCCGAAAGGTGGGCGCCGTGGGGTTGAGTCTAATGTTCAGCGGGATTTTAGGTGCGGCGGAGACGGCGATCGCCCCCGACCCGCTGGTCGGTTTAGTCGCGCGCCTTGAGCTCACTGCTTATAAAGCGACGATAAAAAATCTTACGCGATTTGGTGATCGTCGCCAAGGCACGGCTCGTAATCGGGCCGCGCTCGACTGGATCGAGGCTCAGCTTAACGCCTTCGGTTCCACCAACACGACGCGGTTGTTGTATAATTATTTCCCGACTGATCCCCGTTGGCCGAGTGGACCGGTGAATAAATCCCCTCGGCTGATGGCGCCGGGTGGAGCGCGGTTTCGCGGTCAGCTGGGGCCGACGGGCGTCAATCTTGAGGGCCAACGGCAGCTTGATGAAAAATTGCGCGCGTTGAATGCTCAGCCCGGCGATGTCGGGGCTCGGGCCAGCGTGTATTGCACCAAAATTGGCACAACCCATCCCGAGGAAATGTACATCGTCAGTGCGCATATGGATGGCCATGGCTGGGGGGAGGCCGCCAACGACGACGGTTCTGGCACGGCGATTGTGCTCGAGTTGGCGCGAATTTTATTAGCGCCCGACGTGAAGACCGCCCGCTCGATTCGCTTTATTTTATGGAATAATGAGGAGACGGGGTTGAATGGTGCGCGCGCCTACATCACTCAGCGCGCCGGCCTGCAGGGGCAGGAGGTGCCGGTCGGTTCGGGTAATTATCCGGAGCCAAAGTGGCTGGGTGTGATTCAGCACGATATGATGCTCTTTGATCACGGCATGCCCCGCGCCGATGGCACCGTTTCGCCGGTGCAGCGCCCGGAGGCAGATGTGAATATCGAATTTCAAGCTACCGCCAAATTTTCTGCCGGAGCACAGCAACTCGCCTGGGCCTTCGTGGCGGCCAACGAGGCTTATGCGACCGACTATCCGGCGGCCGTTGGCCCGCACATGACGAATACGGATAGCGTTCCTTTCATGGATCTCGTGCCGGCCATCAGCTTGCGTGAGAACGAGCGCGGCCGAGAAATTGGCGCAGGCTGGGATCCGCACTGGCACCAGCCGACGGATGTTTTCACGACCTTCAGTGATCAGGATTTTCGGCTCGGCCTTAATGCGGCGCAAACCACTCTCGGCGCCATCGCTCGGTTGGCGGGGGCCGCGGTTCTGAAATAGAGACATACGCTGGCTGCGCACCCAGCGGCGCCGCTCAAGTTAATCCACTCTCGCCATGGCGAAGGACACTTGCGCCGAGGGTCGGTCCTGATAGTCATGGGCTAACGCTCCTTTTGGGCGTTTCCCTTTTTATCTATGCGTAACCTGATCGCACTTTTCGCCGTGAGTCTGGGCCTCGTGGGCTGCCAAACGATTCCCCCCGCGCCGGCCCCCGCGCCGGCGGTGGCTGCGACGAGCGCGGCACCCCGCGATCCCTTTTGGCCCCGCGACGGAATATTCTCGGCGCGCGGCCAGACCTCCTCTTGGTCGGGTTTCCGCGCTAAAAATGTCGCTCGCCGTACGCTGTTTGCCGCCCAGCGCGAGCTCGATCAAGGTGGCATTGTTTTTGTCGGCGACTCCCTGACCGAGGGCTGGCAGACGCTGGCTCAGGATTTTTCTGTTCTTTCCGTTAAGGTGGTTAATCGCGGCATCAGTGGCGATACGACCCCCCATTTGCTCTACCGGTTGGAGGCCGATGTGCTGGCCCTTCATCCCCGGGCGCTCGTAGTTTTGATCGGTACGAATGATCTGGGCGAACATACCGCGCCGGAGGATATTGCAGAAAATTTAAAAACGTTTCATCGGCGCGTGCGCTCCGCTTATCCGCACATACCGGTCGCTTGGTGTCTGGTCATGCCCCGGAGTGCCACGGACACTTACCCGGCGCGGGTGCGCGCGCTGAATGCGCTGATCAAGGGAATCGCGGCGGCTGATCCTTACACAACCATCTGCGACACTTATACCGCGTTCGCATTGCCGGACGGTTCTTCGCAACCTTCATTATTTGCGCCGGACCGCCTGCACTTGATCGCGTCCGGTTATGCTGGGTGGCGGCAGCAGCTCTGGCCGATCATCTCGGCTTGGCGCGTAAATTAATTTTGTGCCCGTCGCATGAGTAACCTCATTCCCTCGGCCCCTCATCGCACCGTGCATTGTGCTGATGCGATCCCGTGGATGCAGGCGCGCGGCCGGATTACGGGAGCTTGCGCGGTGACCTCTTTGCCTGATGTTTCCGAAGTCGGCCTGACCCTGCCCGTATGGCGTGAATGGTTTCTCGCCGCGGTCCAGCTGGTCGTCGCGGCGGTGCCCGATGATAGCGCGGCTATTTTTTTCCAATCCGACATCAAGCGGGATGGGTGCTGGATCGATAAAGGGGCACTGGTTATGAGCGCGGCGGAAGCGGCGGGCGCGCGGGTGCTTTTTCACAAATTAATTTGTCGGCGGCCCCCCGGCACACTGACGCTCGGTCGACCGGGCTATACGCATTTGATCGCGGTTTCGCGGATGCTGCGGTGTCCGGATGTCTTACCCATCCCCGACATTATTACGGATGCCGGCCGTCAACCTTGGGTTCGCGCGATGGGGGTGCGGGCGGCGGCGCATGCGGTCCGCTTTGCTCGCGATCAGGCGGGGGCCAAAGTGATCTTTGATCCATTTTGTGGCGTGGGAACGGTGCTCGCGGTCGCTAACCGCCTCGGCTTGGACGCGCTGGGGGTCGAAAAAGCTAAAAAACGCTGCGAGCAATCGCGCCAGCTGATCGTGACCCCGAGTGAAGTGTGAGCCTGCCCCGAAAAAGGGGGGCCGAACGCCCTATTAAAAGCGTAGTTTGCTGGATTGCGCTTTGTTATTTGCTCGGTAGCCCTCGCGCATGACGCCAACGCGCAGTGGATCCATCCACCTTTTTAAATTCCGAGGCATCGCGGTGTATGTGCACTGGTCTTGGTTTTTTGTGGCCTTTTATTCCATCTCGACGCGGGTTAACCATTACACGTCACCGCTGTGGAGCGCGCTGGAATATCTTGCGCTGTTTATGGTCGTGCTCATGCACGAATTTGGTCACGCGCTGGCCTGTCGCCAAGTCGGTGGGCTAGCCGATCAAATCGTCTTATGGCCTTTAGGCGGCGTGGCCTACGTCGATCCGCCCGAGCGCCCGGGGGCAACGCTGTGGAGTATTGCGGCTGGGCCCCTCGTGAATGTGGTGCTGCTGCCCTTTGCGTGGCTCCTGTACGCTCGAATGCATGCGATCGGGGGGCCTCAGCTTTATCCCAATTTAACCAGCTTCACGTACGCTTTCTTGATGATCAATTTGAGCCTATTGCTGTTTAATTTGCTGCCCGTTTATCCGTTGGATGGGGGCCAAATTTTGCGGTCATTGCTCTGGTATTTTTTGGGCCCAGCCCGGAGTTTGCGCGCGGTTGCGGTGATCGGATTTATCGGCGGACTTGCGCTCCTCGGCGTTGCGGTGTGGATCCGCTCACCTTGGATTGGGATCATGACCCTCTTTCTGCTGGCGAATTGCTGGCGTGGTTTTCGTGAGGCGCAGGTCTTACGCAAGCTGGAGTTGCTGCCACGTCGGTCCAACTGGCAATGTTCAGTCTGCCAGAGCGCTCCCCTCGAGGGTCAGTATTGGCTCTGCCATACTTGTCTCCATGTTTTCGATGTTTTTGCCGGCCAAGGGGTCTGCCCCCGTTGTAACAGCGTTCTCTCGCTCGTGACTTGCCCCGAATGCCGCCAGGCGCGGGATTTGCTCTTGTGGCGCCTACCACGCCGCGAAGTTAAAACGGTTTCGCCGGTGATCAATGGGTGATCTCATCGGTTACCCATCGCGCGAGGACCGGGTTTTTTTGATTCGTATTTCTCGCATTAATGGTCGGAATTCGCTGCATGGGTGGGACTTTTTCTAACCGCAGCGAGTTGCAGAACCGTTTATTTGCGGAGCTCTCGCAAATGTTTGGAATGGAAGTGCCGCTTTATGCGAAGTCGCTGCTGGTGAATCAGTGCTGCAACGAGACCATCGGCGCTTTGCTGGCCGCGCGCTTCCCTGATTTTACGCTGACCGCCGCACAGCAGGCGCAAATGAGCGGCGAGCGGCATGGGGCGATTCGGATCGGTCGGCCGGATGAATATCGGTGGATGGGGCGCTTCTTTGCGGTGTTCGGGATGGAGCCGCATAATTATTACGACATGACAAAACTCGGCGCGAAGAGTCAGCCGATCATCGCGACAGCTTTTCGTTCCCGCCGTAATCCTGAGCACCGGATTTTTTGTTCGTTGCTGATGACGGATTATTTTGCGCCCGCGACGCGAGCGCGGCTCGAGGCGCAATTGGCCACGCGAGAGATTTTTTCGGCGCAGGCCAAAGCGTTAATTGAGCAGCATGAAAAGCAGGGAGGCTTGACGGCAAAGGAGGCGACGCAACTCATCGAGGAGGCCGTCCAGCGCATCTTTAAATGGACCGGCCGGGCGCGTCATTATGGACTGTATCAAGACCTGTGCGCCGCTGGTTTTAAAATCGCGGCGGACATTGTTTGTTTTGAGTCGCATCACCTCAACCATCTGACGCCGAACACGCTTTGGCTGGATCTTTACACGGCGGCGATGCGGCATTGTCTGGGTGAATTAAGTGTCGCTGATTTTCGCGCTAGGGCCGCCGTGGTGCTGGCGCGGGTGGCGGGCCGGGCCGATCACGATTATCTCCGGCTGCATTTCCGGCACCTCGCGGACGAAGAAATTGCCGGCTGGGAATCCCGCGTCGTCCCGGCGGCCACGCTCGCGGAGTTGGGGGATAAATTAACGGAAAGTCTCCAAGCGACCGACCTCAAGCTCGCGGATTGGCCGCATGCCGGATTTAAGGAAAATACGGAAGGGCCCGCGGAAGATACGCCGATCTTATTGCGGCAGGATGCTTATCGGGCTCTGACCGAGCCGGTGGTGTTCACGGAGCCTAATGGTTCACAAGTTGCCGCGGTGCACACGGCGCGGTTTGGAGAGATCGAGCAGCGCTTTTATGCCACGACCCCGACGGGTCGCAGTCAGTATGATGACTGTTTGACGGCGGCCGAAGCGGCGCGGTCAGCGCTGCCGCGGGGGGCGCGCGCTGATTTTACCGCTACGGAAAAAATTTATGCCGCGCCCTTTGCGGTTTTCCCCAAAACACTCAGCGCGTTGCTGGCGCAGAAATTGGTTTACGGTTATTACCGTGTCACCTCGGCCGGGCGGCGCGCCGCAGCCGCGGGAGCGATTAAGCTGATGGCTTGGCCGGAGTTGATCCGCAGTGGCTACGTGGTCGTGGATGGATTACGCTATGAAGATTTTCTTCCGGTGAGTGCCGCGGGCATTTTTGCGTCTAATCTTAAAGATGGCGGCACCCCGTCGACCGCCGCTGAGCCGGTGGCTTATCCGCAGAGTCGTTTAGCAGCTATTTTAGGCCGAAAAATAATTGATACCACGCTGACCTATGCGGGCTTGGCCGCGGAGTCGCAGCAGCAGGTTTTAAGTGAACTGGGCTTATGGGATCGCCTAGCCCCCGCCGAGCAGACGGCCTTGCTCGCCACGCTGGCCGCCGCCCGCGATTCCGCCGTGCGTGAGCCTTAGAGATCCCGCCTCCCTCGGGGCTAGTTGCCTTGAGCTGCCCGATTACTGGCGGGGCGGAGCCGCGGTCAGATCTCAGAGTAAGGTTTCGGCGTCAGGAACCGCGCGGTGTTTTTTGAAACCGTATCCACAAAGCGGGGTAGATCTTTGATGGCGAGCCAACGAGGATCAGGACCGAATTTACTCCAGTTATGCAGGTGCGTGGTCAGATCGGGTCCACTGGTGATATAGCGGAGGTGCGGCAGATCGGGTCCGGCGAGGGCTTGGCCAAAGCAGACGGGGTTCATTCCGAGATCTTGCATTAAATTAATTTCGCCCTCGTCAAACATGGCCATTTTGCGGAGAGCGGGTAGCTCGCCGTGGCTTTCGTAGTCGCGCATTTCAAATACCCGCGTGGGGCGGCGTTGGTGAGAGAAAGGCGGCACGCTCATCTGGGGCAGCCCCTGAAACGAGCGTAGCAACCACGTGTCGATGCGTTCGAAGGCGGGTTGGTTCTTGGGGGTCGATAGATAATCGCCGCCCGCTAACTGCACCGCGGGATCAGCGTTGAGGCTCGCACTGACTTGCACGAAAGATTCCAGCGTGGGATGCGTCAGAAGGAGCCACACGGGGGAAGATAATTTTGGCGTGCTCGTGCCGGCCGCTTTATTCACGTCGAGTTCCGTGAAGACGCCTGTATTTTTGAGCCCAAGTTTGCTCACGGCGGGCAGCAAGGCTTGTTCCAAATAGCGATCGAGGAGGGCGGGGTTCGCGTCTGTTTTAAGGCGGGAGTCAGCGTGTAAATGATAACAGCGCAGTTCATAATAATCGCGGGCGGCGGATGGTGCGTTGGGCGCGGCGGCGAGGCGCACGGGCAGGGCCGCGGCCGCGGTGGCGGCGAGGGAGGTCTGGATGAAGGTGCGACGGGAGGTACTCATACTGATGGGGGGGGGATTATTTCGTTGGAGTAAGTGGCAACACGATTTGGATTTTCTCGAGCAAGGCGGGAGCGGTAAAAGGCTTCATCAATAAACCACTGGCGCCGAGGGGGGCGAGTTGGGGAATGACGGCGTGATCGGCGGGAGACGCGAGGATGATGACGGGAATCGCCGCGAGCTCGGGGGCGGCTTTGAGGCGCGTGAGCATCTCCAGGCCATCCATCACGGGCATGCTGAGATCCAATAAAATTAAATCAGGCCGCGTTCGCTCGATGGCGAAAAAAGCATTATAGCCATTGGCGGCTTCCCCGTGATCGCAGGCAAAGCTGGCGAGGGCCTGCTGGACAAAGAGGCGCAGCCCTTTGGAGTCATCGACGGTCAGAATGTGAGGCAGCGGAGACAAGCCGCCACGGTGGGTGTCTGGGTTTAGCGTCTCAACCTTAATTCGCCTCCGCTACCTATTCGGGCTGAGCGGAGATGGGCGCACAAGTGGGCCAGCCCGAGGTCGAGCGAGCCGGTGGGGCGCCACCCGGCGGCGCGGAGGCGATCAACGTTGGCGCGGGAGTGGCGCACATCGCCGACACGTTCGGGCGCGAAGACAATGGGTGAGGGCGAATCAGTCAGCGCGATGATGCGTTGGGCCAAAGCGAGCACGGAACTTTGCTCCCCATAGCCGGCATTAAATACGCCGGTGAGGCCCGGGGTTTGCGCCACAAAATCGAGGGCGCCGACGATGTCGCGCACATCAATGAAGTCGCGGGTCTGGCTTCCGTCCCCATGAATCGTGATGGGTCGACCGGCGAGGGCTTCGCGAAAAAAAATGGGCACCGCCGCGCCGTAAGGACCGGCGGGATCTTGCCGAGGGCCAAAGACATTGAAGAAGCGCAGCGCGACGGTGGCGAGAGTCCCACGGGCCGTGGCTTCGGCGCAGAGCACTTCGCCGGCGAGTTTAGTTTCCGCGTAAGGACTGCGCGGCTCGGGCGTCATCGTTTCAAATTTTGGCACGCTCGGATTATCGCCGTAAACCGCGGCCGAAGAAGCGAAGCAGAGTTTTTTCACCGAGGCTTGGGCGGCCGCGGCGAGGACATTTTGCAGGCCCGTGATATTGATGGCGGTGCAGGTGGCGGGCTCACGCACCGACTCGGGCACACTCACAAAAGCCGCCAGATGAAAGACGTAATCAATGCCGAGCATGGCGCGTT
>Ga0214919_10011299_pt1 | contig 11153 bp, 10 predicted proteins | sample LL1503_MetaG_FD_177994 | JGI IMG/M metagenome (GOLD analysis project Ga0214919, IMG submission 177994) | Freshwater microbial communities from Lake Lanier, Atlanta, Georgia, United States - LL-1503 | ecosystem: Environmental > Aquatic > Freshwater > Lake | place: USA: Georgia | collected...
TTGTCTGGACTGGCTTCGCCGTCGATGTCTTGTCCAATTTGTGTCCATGTAGTGCTGCCATTATATTGATAGACACGAACCTGGCCTTTACTGGTAGTATTATAAGGCGCCCCAATGGCAACTATATTACCGTCAGCACTAAGCGATACGGAATATCCAGACCAGTTCGTAAGGGCTTCACCGTCAATGTCTTGCCCGAGTTTTGTCCAAGTGGTGCTTCCATTATACTTATATACACGTACTTGGCCGCTATCAGAGCCATTGCCATCATTGTAAGGTGCCCCAATGGCAACAGTATAGCCGTCACTGCTGAGTGAAACGGAAAAACCAGATTGGTCACCAGAGGCTTCGCCTGCAATAATTTGCCCAATTCTTGTCCAAGTGCTTCCAACTTTTCTATAAACACATACACGGCCCACTAAGCCATTTGTATAGTTTGCTCCAATTGCTACAATACTGCCGTCACTATTCATTGATACAGATTGCCCAAAATAGGCAGAGTTGTCCCCCCCTTCTTCAATGTCTTGACCGATCTGTACGCGTTGAAAACTCGGGTTACCAGCAACTGAACTCACCAATATACTTCCAACATTGAGTCCATTCGTAAATGTTTTCACGCCAGAAATAGTTTGAGCCGTTGTAGTGTCAACACTATTGGTGGGAACTCCTCCAATGATAGCACTTGACGGTATGCTACTGGCTGGATACTTTGCATAAAAATTACCGCAAATATCTACCCTGCCATTGAATGACGCATCGCTACTAATTACCACTTTGGATGCATTTACGGTGCCAGTAAATGTCGGATTCGCAAGAGGGGCCTTTGATGCCAGCGAATTAGTTATGGTAGTCGAGAACGAGGCATCGCTTCCAAGAGCCGCTGCCAGTTCATTGAGCGTATCAAGTGCCGCAGGAGCATTCGCTACCAAATTATCAACGGCAGTTTTCACAAACGCCGTGGTAGCAATTTGTGTGGTATTCGTGCCAGCTGTTGCAGTGGGTGCAGTAGGAACACCTGTCAATGCAGGGGACGCGAGACCAGCTTTTAATGCAATTGCATTATTGACCGACGCAAATGAGGCATCCACAATAGTCGTAGTTGCCTTGGTAGCAATCGCACTATTGACCGAGACAAACGATGCGTCAACCACACTCGACGACGCCTTGGTAGCAATCGCACTAGTGACTGATGCAAAAGAGGCATCCACGATAGTCGTAGACGCTTTTGTAGCAATTGCGCTAGCGACCGACGCAAATGAGGCATCAACAGTACTAGTCGAAGCTTTTAAATTCAGTGCCGACTGCACTGCATTCACCTGGTTGAGTTTCGCTTGCACATTTTCAGATAAATCTTGCAGGTACAATAGTTTCGTGTTGCTAATATCGTAGTAAGTATGATCTGTGTCGTTGTATATCCGAAATTCATTAGAATTTATACTAAATTGTACTCGGGTAGGTACATTACTGTTGTACAACTTTAACGATAATCCATTACGGATTAATACTTCTCCACTGACGTCTACGAAGTCACGAAAATAACTCTGTTTGAACTTGTTTGAATTGCCTGACGAGTCTAACCAGACACTCATTTATATATCAATTAGATTTATTTATGTAATATTATACGATAAGCACTCTCAACCAATAAAGGTTTGACTTGTTACATTAAGTCAAATCTTCAATATCTATATGCTAATCATAAACAACCTGTTAAAATTGCCATATTTTGCCATCCACGTTCATACCACCATTCACATCAACCACTTGATTTGAATACACATTAAACAGATTTGGGAGATATCCATAGATTATATCACTGCTGCCTGGCACAAGAGTTGGGTAATTATATGAACTATCTGTAATATTATTGACCACAACAAAATTATTGGGTGAACTTGGAACGACACAGCTTAATGTGGTATTTTCTATATAGTTACCGACACCTGACGAATAAAATACTTTCGGATCAATTCTAGACCAAGTGGCAGAACCATCTTTTGTACATATCATAAGTGGACGCTTATTGCCACCAATATCTATGAAACTCCCAGTAGCAATACCGTTTATATTATCAAGCAGAACAAGATTCTTAATCGTGAATGATTGTACCGTTTGTCCCGAATTGAAATTGGGGTACGGATAACTTACATTAAAACTACTACTAGCATTTATATTGGTCCAGGTCCCACCTCCATCACGAGTATATGATATAATAGTATTAACTGATGGCGGTATGGTGCCGACGGCAACTGCATAATTTGCATCATATACATATACTTTACTATACGATCCGTCCGTTTTGTATGATACGGATTTTGGCACGGTTGAACTGAAATCCACTTTTTCAATACCATTTCCCACAAAATACGCGATATTCATGCTACCGTCACAGTGTTTAATATTTGAACAAGATGCGTCGATTGATTCCAAGTTGGTAGATGTAATAGTACTTGAACTGATGTCGGCAACACTATAATAATATATAACGGATTTTGAAGTTACACTATTATTGCCGCCAATGAGAATTTTATAATGATTATACGCATATATAGTTCGAAACGTATACGGAGGAGTATTGTAATCAACACTGTAATTTTTACTAATTGTTGGCGGTGTGCTAGCTGTATTGATTTGTATATAACCCAAACGAGCTGAATTTAGTGTCCCAATAAAAAAGACCTCGTTTTGGTTTAAAGAATATGCATCAATAATATCATATTGCACGGTCGTCTTGAATGGAATCGTGTTAATCTCGGACGATGTCCACGTAACCCCGCTATCATTCGTAACCAAGCACTTATATACAAATGAATTGTTACTAGGATCTATTTTATATGGTGATCCTGCAATTACCCCAAAGCTAGGGGTTTGTTTTGAAAAATGAACAGAATTTTGTTGAAAATTATTGTGGATTTTAATGTGCATTTCTCCTGTTCCAATTCGAGTTGGTCCGTTTATATCCATAACATATTTACTGGTTTCTGGCGAATACGTATTAATTCCAACAGATATTTTATGCTTGTCGACCGTATTATTCGCAACAATTACTTGTGCAGGTTGATAAGATGCATCGGTATAATTTAGTCCAATTGTGCCCATTGAACGAGATATATCTGCTGGATATGACCCTCCGCCAATAGACAATCCTTTTTTGTTTGGGGTTACTATATTAATGAAAGAATTTGAACTATTATCAGATGATACAACTGTAATCGCATTACCCGATTTTACACTATTCTGTTGATAATAGTCAACTAGATAGGCATTCGCGCTATTATCGTAAATAGTAATTGTGCCATTTAATAGCGGCTCGTTTGCGGTTCGTTTGGAAATACTAACAAAAGAATTGATTTTAGTTACATTGCCAGTAGTAATTGTAAGGGTATTGTTTGTATTCAGCCTGGTATTTGCTGCGATATTCATTGAAAGGTCATTATTCGCTTTAATAACTATATTATTGGCAGATGAGAGGTCTATAATATTAGACGCGATATTCGTATTAAAAGTGCTTGTGATGTTTGTATTATTACTTGATGTTATGTTATTATTCACGCTACCGAGCGTAAGAATACTATCACTAGTGTCAGCTGTAATAGATACAGAGGGAATGGATGTATTAATATTGATATTTCCTTTATAAAAGCCCATAGATGCAATATTTCCAACGGTATCAACGACTATACCTGAATTATTTACGTTTTGTGCAATGATATTTCTGATTTTATTGTTACGATTACGTACCGTTAATACATCTGTAATGCTGCTTCCTGCAATACTGCCCCCCGTCCCGCTATTTGTCGACGAATCAGACACGTTTATATCAAAAAAAGAGGTGGGTTCAATTGTACCTATTCCTAATCTACCCAGCATAGAGTTTCCAGATATAAATGCGGTGTAATTGCTATTTGTATCTGGTACTTTATTAAAAAATAATTTGTCTGATACATATGCCGACCTATCTACGTATAATTCTTTCTTAATATATACATTATTATCAATGGTTGCGTTTATTCCAACACTTAAATTTTCACCAACGGTCAATGATCCTTCTACTTGTGAACTAGAAATAACTCGCTGTCTGATGAGAACTTGATCTGCAACCATGGTACCAACACCAATACTGTTGTATTTGTCTGATTTATAAATTCCACCGTATTTCTTCCATGAATTTGACATATGTGTAAAATCTGTTTATACATTTGGCGTGTATAATAATTTACCAACTAGTACCAATATCTACGCCAATTATAAGATAGTTTGTTCTCACTAAACCACAATACAATTGCTTTATCGCGATGAGATAAACGCCTTGATATTTTTTATGTCTGCTAATAACATATCTACAATGTTCCTGTAAAAGGGGCGAAACTGGGCTCGTCTAGATTTCATATCCGCAGCCGAGAACCAGTCTATTTCTATTTTTTCAAATAATTTCGTATTATTCAGGGTTTCGTTGTTCATTCTTTTCCATAAAAAATGGTGATTATTGTTGTAATATTTGGGTAGGTTCTCATCATAGTCTATTAAAAATATATGTATATGGTATTTATATTCAGGGTGAACACATTTGTAAACACCGCCATTGCTGTTGATTAATTTGCGTAGGGCCGAACTATCACCTAAAAACCCAGTTAATTCTTCTGATCCTTCGCGGAGTGCTGCGGTATATGGGGTTTCTCCGTTCTCCATTTTACCGCCAAAATCAGACCAACCCTTTGCACTGTCTTCCATTGGGTTCTCTTTTCCAAATAAAAAATATAATTGATTTTTGTGTATTGCCACTGGTAAAATACTTCCTGCGACCATTATAACAAGTCTATATATTATAATTTGATGATTTTTGTTGTATTACTGGGTTTATTTGTCACCTCCTCGTATTTTTCAGATTTCAACTCGTTTCCGCTATCCATTTGGCTAACATTTATGTTTGGAATCGTATTGTAAAACGCGATTACCTTGGGGTTTGCTGCGATTTTTTCGCTATGAAATGCAGACAAATAGAGTCCATCTAACGATTTAATTCGTGAAAGAGCTACATATGTTTGCCCATATTCAAATATACTTTGCCCAATGTCCATTTCCGCCAATGTAAGCGTTGCACCTTGTATTTTGTGTATAGTAAGTGCCCAAGCCAAGCATAACGGATATTGTCCAATGGCGAGTTTGGGGTAATCTTCGGATTGCCAATACTTGGGTTGGATGGTCTTCGTAATACCATTTGAAAAGCGAACCACGGGCATTGGTGGATTACACGTATCTATAATATCTATTACTACCCCCTGAGAACCATTGCATATCGCATTATCCATATCTAAATTTACCGTGCACATTACGGCTGCACCGCGTTTCAATCGCAGCACTTGATTGCATTGTATATTGCTCAACATATGTTCAAGCTCCTGTTCAATGTCCTTTTCGTTCAAATATGCACAATTACGTATTTCTTCTGGTGTAAACGGTTTGGTCGTATCCAAATGACTCGTGCAATCGGTTTTACGAATTGCGTGAAAGACGAATTCCTTTTCATTGATTTTTTGAAACATCATAGTATTCACATAGTCAGTTTTGCTGCGTAATGCGAATAATTTGGTTGGAATACATCCGTTGTTTGCGGCTTCGTCATATTTGCGATGAACATAACTTTGTAATATGGCAACTTTGTCGGCGTCTATGCGGCCACGTCGGATTTGTTGTAATATATCTATATATAACGGGTCACTTTGGCGAAACATTGTGGTTAATTGAATATGGTTATGTGGTTTAAACACTGTATTCCAGAGAGGCGTTTCAAAACAAAACTTGTTCGTGTCTGGGTCGCCGTGTGTGCCAACTGGTGGTAATTGAAAGAAATCTCCCGTAAAGACAACCTGCATTCCACCAAAGGGCATTGGATTGTGTTTTGCGCGCCTGGCGATTTCTTCCACTATTTCAAATATTTTCTTTGATAACATACTGACTTCATCCAAGATTAGCCCCTGTGCGGATTTCCATGCTTTTACTGCGTTTTTATTTTTTAGTACCGATGAAACTACCACGTCATTGGGCTGTTTTGCCAACTTGATGCCACTCCAAGAATGTAGCGTGCGCGCATTGCATTCTAATAATACGGCGGCACAACCAGTCATTGCACATACGGGTATATTTTTATTGATGGATTTTGCATAATCTATTAAGTGCTTTACTAATCGGGTTTTTCCAGTACCCCCTGGTCCCGTTATAAATAGGTTTTCGCCTTTTGTAAATTGCATATATGCGTGGCGTTGCTCGGGCGACAGTTCACTCATATCTAAGGACGGACTTCTTACTGGTGCGGATGCAGTAACAGATATTCGCCGCGTTCCGTCCGAACATTCATTGCAACTATCCGCCTCGGCGTTGTATTTAAATGAGTCAAAGTCCGACATTGTGTATTATATATATTATTGTTGTTATTGAATTCAAATAGACTAGAATATGAATTCAATTTTATTCACTATTCGTGTTCAATCTCTAAACACAAGGAATAGTCGGAGCCATTTAACGAAATGGGATTGCCAATCTCATTTAAGAGTTGAAAGTTGAGTTTTTGTAGGTCAACTTTGCCAGAGTACTTGCGAGTATCGCTCAATAACAGTCCGTTTAATTGGTTTGCAGGCATTATTGTGCCAAACCCGTAATTCTTCTTGTCCAATGAGATACGTGCAATAATATTCTTATTAACTAGCCCAGAGGATACCGTAGAAATAAACGAATTCTTATTTCCATTGTGAAACTCCTCCATCGCCAAGTACAAATACCGAGGTCCGTTTAGATCAGTTCTAAAATCGGCATTTACTGTATTTTTTATGTTATAATCGGGTTGACGAAACCCCAACATCCATCCGAGCTTGGACTTTATATTATATTTCTCAGGCACTCCCGTGTCATTTACCGCGAAATTTAATGAACAATCTGTACTAGATGATACGGTAGTCATATCACCACTAGCAGCTGACGTAGTAATGTTAAATGATATATCGGACGTGACACCAGCTATCAGAGCGTTCAGTTTAGTTTTTAAACTAGCAGCGCTGTATTCTCCGTCGGGAACAATAATTGTGCGCGGACCAGAACCATTTGTAGCCTGGAAACTATTGTTACCAATGCTAGATGATATATTATAAAAAGATACTGGCAATTCTATGCTGGATATTGAAATGCTTTTTACATCATTAATTCGTTCGGGAAGAGTAATATTACAGTTTGCAACCGTTAAATAGTTGTACTCATCACTAAATCTCGTATCGATATTAACGAACTTACGCTTGGTTGGTTTATGTACGTTTGTCATCACCATATGACTTCCGTGTTGTGTGGTTTTGGGTTCTAAAAATAATTCGTTTTTATCAAAATATTGGCTCATTCGTCTACTATAATATTACACGGGATAAATTAAATATCGGTTTTACGGCATTACGTGGGATACTTGTTAGAAGTTATAAACACTAGCGATTTGTTGTTGTTTACTAGCCGTTTGAACGGGTTCAGCTGGTTTGCCAGTCGTTTCAGTTTTGCCGCTGTTCTCCAATCCTTCGTACAATCCCATATATCTTAAACCATTCACTATTGTAAACAGAAGAATAAGAGTCAACAGGATGGTCCATATTTTATTGTTAAATAACACATTCATCAACATCGTTTATACTATAAATAAGTATGATAAATTATTTACTGCCTTTACAACTATCGCAATTTGTCGCACCCTTTATACGGTCAACCATACTCATCTGTAAAAACGTCCGAGATTGGGTATTATCTGGCGGCGGTACATATTTGATTTCTGGCGCGGGGTTACGAACTTTACGTATCACTGGTTTATTTATGCTAAATATCATCTTCATTATAAAATTGAAGCGATGAATATACTATTTCACAATATAGAAACCTACGACAAAATGCTAAAAAGCGGCGATTATCATCATTGTAATTTTTGTAATAAACAATTTCACCAGAAGTTTAACTACGACCGACACGTATTATGCTGTGAATTTATTTCAAAATCGAGTAAAGAACGGGAGAATGAGATCGATATTACACAACAACTGCCGACTCCGACCGAAATGTATCAGTTGATGCAGCATATGATGGTGCGAATACAAAAATTAGAAAATGAAAATACCAAGTTACGCCGCTTTAATCGGGGTAAGATTAGTGCATTAGATTGGCTCAATGACACAAGTAAATGTCCCCCGCCCACGTTCACATTCTCGGATTGGATTCGGAATGATATTTTACCAAATGTTAAGGATTACCTTGAAACGGTCTTTCATCAGAACTTACTTACTGGGTTAACCAGCGTATTTGAGAATTCCATTTCCAAATTTGCAGGGGGAGATTTGCCCATATGTTCATTTGATACGAAATTGTCCGAGATATATGTATTCAAAAAACCCACAAATGATTCCAACGAAAATGAATCCAATGAACCGAGATGGATGAAAATACCAAATGTAGAATTAGATAAGTACTTACGACGTGTAGCAAACCAATTTACATATGATTTCAAGTCTTGCTGGTACGAACTACATAAACAGGAAATTGAAACCGACGAAAAATACAGCGAAATGTATGTTGATTATTATAAACAAATACTTGGCGGCAAAATGTCGGATGACACATTGTTTCACAAACTACGACAATACTTATCTTCCCAAGTAAAGCGGAATTTAAAATCCGTAGTAGAATATGATATCGTTTAACTGGTCGTCCCACGTAAAATTGAATATAACTATTATTTTTATTTGTATGTATAAACAATACCAGTTTTAAATACAATGGAACCGCCGAATTATCTTGCATTGCTTAACGCCCACCCGCGCGATAAGGATATCACGTTTGAAGAGGGACCCCATATATATACTGTTTGCGGGGACCGCGGTGGATATACCTCGGTCACCACGTGGAATCATCATCATTTTAGTGACTTTGATGCAGATTCGACGATTTCGAATATTATTAGAAGTAGAAAATGGGATACTGACGCTACCTACAAATATTACAAAATGTCACGGGATCAAATCAAGACTATGTGGGACAATAAACGCGACGCTGCCGCGGGGGCAGGAACCAAAATGCATTACGATATTGAATGCTATTACAATAAACGCGAAGTTTCAAATGACAGTATTGAATATCAATATTTTAAGCGGTTTGTATCTGATTTCGCACATCTTAAACCATATCGCACCGAATGGATGGTCTATTACGAAGAACTTAAAATATCTGGATCAATAGATATGATCTTTGAAAATCCCGATGGTACACTTCAAATATATGATTGGAAACGTTGTCAAGAAATTCAACACGAAACTGCGTTCGGTAAATATGCAGTGACTACGTGTCTTTCGCACTTGCCCGATACGAACTTTTGGCATTATGCGTTGCAATTAAACGTATATAAAATGATTTTAGAGCATAAATACGGCAAAACCGTCACGAACTTGTGTTTGGTATGTTTGCATCCAGACAATAGCTACAAAACATATGAACGCATTGAAGTGCCATTCTTGGAAAATGAAATGAAAGATTTGGTAAAACTCCGTTTAGCCGAAGTGGCCACAAAACAAAAACATACTTGAAGAAAACAGCATAAAAATTAGGGCTTATATTATATTACACAATGTTGGGGATAACTAATTATTTTTTTAACGACCGTTATTCTGGGGCAAAGTTATTTTTACTATACAATATCCCATTTTTATTGCACCGATTTTATCAAAAATTATATCCTCCGCCGAAACCAAAACCAGTTACAGTGCTGTCCCAAATGGATGAGTACATTCAACAGAATACTTCTCGGTTTTTAAAAACATATCAAACCGATGCGAGTGGTGGGTTAAACAGCAATATGGATGAGGAATTTTATTCAAAGGATGCGTATCAGAGTATTATTAAAACTGAAAATAACCGCCTTGAACAAGAATGGAAGCGTCGTATATTGTTTGAAAATACACCACGAGGCAATGTGATTATGTATTACGACCCGTACAAATTGGCATTTGCGTATTATTGTGATACGAGTAGTATGCCATATAACCTACTCAATGCGGTTGCAATGAAATATGTTTTATCTTTTCACTGTACGCATTTATTTGTTGATAATGAAGTTACGCCCGCCGACGGGGCATCTCCACTAATCACTCACCTACTCACAGATAAACCTGAAAAATCTAAAAAGAAAGATAATGTTGGCGGAATTGATATGAAAAATGCACCTTTTGCCAAATTTAAGAAGGCTGCGACCAATAATGGTAACAAGGATGCCGATAAAAAACCAGTTATTATCTATAATCATAATAAGTTTGTTTGTGTTGGTAAGATTATCAATTTTAGTTTTATTCGCAAGGTGAGCAAAGCAGTCAATACGATAAATGGATTTCAGTCTAAAATATTAGACAACTTGGCAGCAGAAACCACACTGCAAACACAGGTAATGAGTTATAAGGATTTCAAGAACAGAGCGTTAATCTAGTCTAATTATCACTTGACAGTTTGGTCCGATTGCTTTTTCTTCCACTCCATAAACCCATTCGTTTTTTCATATTGATATGTCATACCCAGGTGAGACTTTGCGATATGATATCCTTGCAGTTCTTTTGGACTAAGACTGGCTAGATATTGTGTGAGTTCGCTGTCTTGATCGGATTGAGTTGGCGTTGGCATTCTAAATAATATATTTACTTGACTATATTATTTATTATTCAGTTCAATTTTTAGTTAAATCCAAAGAAGGGTGTTTTGCGCACATTTGTTGTAACCGTTGTATCGTCTTTTGTGCAATTATCATTTATCTTCATTATGTATGCTCCGCTGGATATGGGCAAGTAATCGCTTTCGGGCTTGACAATAGAACATACTGGTTGTTTGTAGTTTACATCGTAGTTTGCGCAGTTGCCACGCACCGCAACAAATATATTCTTACAAGTAGTATCCAGTGGATCCTCGGCTTTTTCTATATCGGATAACGTCTTTTTGGCAAGTCGCGTAATATAATCACTTTGCGCATTACGGTTATTGTTGTTATCCGATTTTACGGTTGCAAATGGTTCTGGTCGTCTAATCCATCTATATTTGGTGCTTAACAGTCCAGATGTACCAAGAGTGGAGGTTTTTACGACCGCGGAGTTTTCAGTGCT
>Ga0214919_10011300_pt1 | contig 11152 bp, 11 predicted proteins | sample LL1503_MetaG_FD_177994 | JGI IMG/M metagenome (GOLD analysis project Ga0214919, IMG submission 177994) | Freshwater microbial communities from Lake Lanier, Atlanta, Georgia, United States - LL-1503 | ecosystem: Environmental > Aquatic > Freshwater > Lake | place: USA: Georgia | collected...
TGAGCTTAAGCGCAGCCTGGTTCACGATCAGGCGCGAGCTGATGTCCATGATGCGCTCGACTTCAATCAAATTATTGGCGCGCAAAGTATTGCCGGTGGACACCAAATCCACGATGGCATCGGCCAAGCCCACCAGCGGCGCCAACTCCATGCTGCCGTAGAGCTTGATCAAATCCACATGCACGCCTTTGCTGGCGAAAAACTCGCGGGCAATTGCCACGTACTTGGTCGCCACGCGCAGGCGCGCACCCTGGCGCACGGCGTAGGCGTAATCAAAATCGGCCCGCACCGCCACGCTAATGCGGCACTTGGCAATTTGCAAATCCAGCGGCTGGAACAAACCTGCGCTGCCGCCACCCCAATCGCCGCCATGCTCTAGCAAAGTGTCTTTGCCGGTGATGCCCATATCGGCGCCGCCAAACTGTACATAGGTGGGTACATCGGTAGCGCGCACCACCAGCACACGCACGTCGGGCTGGTTGGTATCCAAAATCAGCTTGCGCGATGTTTCCGGGTCGTCTAGCACGCGTATGCCCGCTGCCGCCAGCAAGGGCACGGTCTCTTCAAAAATACGGCCTTTGGACAAGGCGATGGTGATCATGGATGCGCTTCTTTAGGTGTACGAAATAATTTAACGGATGCGCTCGATGTCGGCGCCCAGACCGCGCAGCTTGCTTTCCATGCGGTCGTAGCCGCGGTCCAGATGGTAAATCCGGTCCACCACGGTCTCGCCCTCCGCCACCAGGCCGGCAATTACCAAGCTGGCTGAGGCGCGCAAATCGGTCGCCATCACGGTAGCGCCAGACAAGCGCTTGACGCCCTGCACCACCGCCACTTTGCCTTCAATCTGGATATTGGCGCCCAGGCGCAGCAATTCGTTGACATGCATAAAGCGGTTTTCAAAAATCGTTTCGGTGCTGCGCGAAGCGCCTTCCGAGATGCAGTTCAAAGCCATGAACTGCGCTTGCATATCGGTAGGGAAACCGGGGTACTCCGTCGTGCGAAAACTTTGCGCTTGCAAACGGCCCTGGGACTGGATGCGAATCCCACCCTCCACTGCCTGCACTTGCGCTCCAGCGGCTTGCAGTTTTTCGATCACCGCGTCTAAATGGTCAGCGCGTCCGTCTTTGAGAAACACATCGCCACCGGCTGCGGCTACAGCACATAAAAACGTGCCCGCTTCGATGCGGTCGGCCACCACCTGGTGGGTACAGCCGTGCAAAGCCTCCACACCCTGAATGCGAATGCGGCTGCTGCCGTGGCCTTCGATGCGCGCGCCCATGGCGATCAGCATTTCGGCCAAATCAGGAATCTCGGGCTCTTGGGCGGCGTTTTCCAAAACGGTTTCGCCTTCGGCCAGGGCCGCGGCCATCAAGAAGTTTTCGGTGCCGGTGACGGTCACCATGTCGGTGGTGATACGCGCGCCCTTCAGGCGTTTGCGCCCGCCGCCGATGCGCGCCAGCATATAGCCGTGTTCCACGGCAATCTCCGCGCCCATCGCCGTTAGGCCTTTGAGATGCTGGTCCACCGGGCGCGAACCAATCGCACAACCACCAGGCAGCGAAACCTTGGCATGCCCAAAACGCGCAAGCAAAGGCCCCAGGGCCAGCACCGAGGCGCGCATGGTTTTGACCAACTCATAAGGCGCTTCGGGCGTATGCAAGCTACCGGCGTTGATGAGTAGCTCCTTGCCATCTTGCTCACTCACCTGCACGCCCATATTGAGCAAAAGCTTGCGCATGGTGGATACGTCCTGCAAGCGCGGAACGTTGCGCAGGTGCACCGGCTCGGGCGTCAGCAAGGCGGCGCACAGTTCGGGCAAGGTGGCGTTTTTGGCACCGGAAATTTGCACCTCACCTTGCAGGCTGCGGCCACCGCGAATCAATAGTTTGTCCATCGCTTAGCCCTTACGCGTTTTGCGCTGCCCATTCGGCAGGCGTAAAGGTTTTCATGGACAGGGCGTGTACCTCGTCGGTCTGCATGCGCCCGCCTAGCGTGGCATAGACCTGCTGGTGGCGCGCGATCAGGCGTTTGCCTTCAAAAGCGTCCGACACAATCGTGGCATACCAATGGCGACCATCGCCTTCCAGCGCAATATGCGTGCAAGGCAGTCCGGCGGTAATCAGGGCTTGGAGTTGTTCTGAGGTCATGGAAATAAAAGTTTTAGCTGCGGATTTTGTAGCCGGTGCGCAGCAAATACAGGGCAATGCCAAAGGTCAGCAGCGTGGCACTACCAACGACGCTCAGGCTGAGCCAGGGCGATACATCGCTGACGCCAAAAAAGCCGTAGCGCAGCCCATCGATCATGTAAAAGAAGGGGTTGCAATGGCTGACGATTTGCCAAAACGGCGGCAGCGAGTGGATGGAGTAAAACACGCCGCTTAAAAACGTCATGGGCATGATCACAAAGTTTTGAAACGCCGCCAGCTGGTCAAACTTCTCGGCCCACAAACCGGCAATCAAGCCCAGCGTGCCCATCATGGCCGCGCCCAGGACGGCGAACAGAAAAATAAACACCGGCTGCGCAAAGCTGATGTGCGTGAAAAACGCGGCAATCACAAATACCCCCGCGCCCACCACCAAACCGCGCACCACGGCGGCGCCGACATAGGCGACAAACCAGTGCCAATAGGACAGCGGCGTGAGCAAAATAAACACCAGGTTGCCCATGACCTTGCTCATGATGAGCGAGGACGAGCTATTGGCAAAGGCGTTTTGCAACAGGCTCATCATGGCCAGGCCTGGTACGAGGAAGGCGGTGTAGCTGACCTGGTCGTACACCTTCACATGGTCTTCCAAAGCGTGGCCGAAAATCAGTAAATACAGCATGGCGGTCAGGACTGGGCCTGCGATAGTTTGGAAAGCGACTTTCCAAAAACGCAAAATTTCTTTGTAGAGCAGGGTTTGCCAGCCGTTCATGCTGAAGCTCCTGCGGTATCGGCTACCGGCGGTGCGGCTTTGCCGGAATGCTTTTGCATCACGTCTAAGAACACGTCTTCCAAATCGGCTTTGCGGATTTCTACATCCTCGGCATGCAGACCGGCTTCGCGCACCGCGGCCAAATAGCGCTCAATTTCCAGTGCGTCATGCGCCGGAAATTGCACAATGCGCCCGGTCACCCGCGCTTGGCTGCGCAATGCCTCGGGCAGCGTGCCTTCCACCTTAAAGCGCAGCACATTGCTGGACGCGGCCTTGAGTAGTTCGCTGGTATGGTCCAAAGCCACAATGCGGCCGGACTTGAGCATGGCGATACGGCCACACAAGGCCTCAGCCTCTTCCAAATAGTGGGTTGTCAGCAAAACGGTATGGCCTTGTTTATTGAGTTTGGCGATGAATTGCCACAGGGTCTGGCGCAATTCCACGTCCACGCCTGCCGTGGGCTCGTCGAGCACGATGACAGGCGGCTTGTGCACCAGGGCTTGCGCCACCAAAAAACGCCGCTTCATGCCGCCCGACAACTGGCGCATATTGGCCTGGGCTTTGTCGGCCAGGCCTAAGCTTTCTAACAACTCGTCAATCCAGGCCTCGTTGTTGCGCACGCCGAAGTAGCCCGATTGGATGCGCAAGGCTTCGCGGATATTGAAAAAGGGATCGAATACCAGCTCTTGTGGCACAACCCCAAGCTTGCGCCGGGCCTGTGCGTAGTCGCGCTGCACATCGCTACCTAACACGCTGACGCTGCCTGTGCTGGGCCGGGTCAGACCCGCGAGCATGCTGATCATGGTGGTTTTGCCAGCGCCATTGGGGCCGAGCAAACCGAAAAATTCGCCTTGCTCTATATCCAGACTGACCTGGTCCACGGCTAGGAATTTGCTGCCTGGCGGGCCTTTGGGCGAGGCATACGCCTTGGAAATTGACTGGAAGGAAATGGCAGGCATAAACGCCGGATTTTACGCCGCAAGCCTGCTCGCGCCCCGTGCGCTGGACGATAGGCTTAAACCGGTCCCGGAACTATGGTTTCGGTGTGGGCCTGCGCGCCGTCCTAGAGCAAAGCACGCACGCCATAGAGCGTGGCCAAATGCATCAGCCGCAGCGGCGCACCTTCGATGGTCAATTGCTTGCCCAAGCGCAGGCAGGCGCGCCGCAATTCCAGCAAAACGGCCAACGCAGAGGAATCGAATTCCTGCAAAGCCTGCGCGTCGAGCACCAGGTGCTGCGGCCCCGCAGCCAAACCGGCAGACAACTGCGCGAGGCAGGGCCCGGCCTGGGCATGGGTGAGGACGGCGGGCAGGGCCAGCATGTCAGGGCTTTTTGGCGTTGGATTTGTTGCGCGCTGCCAGGGATTCGATCAGGCCGTCCACGCCCTTGGCGTTGATTTCTTGGGCGAACTGGCTTTTATAGGTTTCCACCAGCCAAACGCCCATGACGTTGATATTGAAAATCCGCCAACCCGTGCCTTGCCCCGGCGTTTTTTCCAGGCGGTAATCGAGCTGGATCGGGTCGCCGCTGCCGCGCACTTCGGAGCGTACCACCACCTCTTTGTCCTCGGGCCCTGCGCGCAAAGGCTTGATGGATATAACCTGGTCACTGATCTGGGACAAGGCGCCAGAATAGGTGCGCACCAGTAAAATTTTGAATTCGTCTTGCAAGCGTTTTTGCTGCTCGGGCGTGGCCTGGCGCCAGCCCGGGCCCACGGCAGATGCGGTCATACGCTGAAAATCCACATGCGGCATGATGCGCGTGTCCACCAGCGCCACCACTTTGGCGATATCGCCACTGCGCATGGATTTATCGGCTTTAATCACGTCCAACACCTCGGTGGACATGCGTTTGACAAAGACGTCAGCGGCCTCGTCCTGGGCCCATGCGTTCGCCGCAGACAGTGCGCCCGCTGCCAGCATCAACAATGCGGCTAGCTGTTTGATATATCGAAAACTCAGCATTTTTCTCCCTGCATATCGCTGCAATTGGGTTGACCTTGCTTGGTACGAGCCGGGTCGGGGGAGCCCTTGCCCACGAAACTCCCGCACTTTGGGCGGATTCTACGGTTGATCGTCCATGGCGTCCGGGCTTTCCCCGTCGTTTTGCAAGTAGATCCTACGCTGCAAATAGGCATCCCGCTTAAAGGAATACTGATCAAAGGCTACCGCATTGACCACATCGTCAGCCTGCAAGTAACTGACCCGTAAATCGGTAAAACTGACAGCCATCAACAGGTCTCGCAGCAGCACATCATCCACACTGTTGGCCAGGTTGCCTTTCCAATCCAGGGGATAGGCCACCACCTCGATCAAGGTGCGCGGACCGAGCAAAGGCACCACCACATATGGCCCTGAGGGCACGCCCCAACGATTGAGCATCAAACCGAAATCGGCCGGATGCTTGTCAATGTCCATGGTGCTGGCCACGTCACGCAAGCCCAACAAGCCCACCGTGCTATTGACCGCCACGCGCTTGATGCTGTCCACCGTGGCCTTGGGCCGCAAAGACAGCGCATTGTTGGGTATGGACCAGACATCAGCCAAATTACCAAAAAAATGGGTGACGCTATTGCGCACCCAGCGCGGCAGCAATTCGGTATACGCAATGGCGACAGGGCGCATCACCGCGTGATCGAGCACCTCATTGAATCCATATACGGCGCGATTAAAGGGCTCGAAGGGATCGACCAGAATGCTAGGCTTAGCAGCTTGCGCCCAGGCTCCCACGCAAGCATGGGTCAAGGCCGCCGCGCAGGCGCAGACCCTTAGCAGGCGCAGGGACTTAGAAATTGCCATCAATCCGCTTCTTTGGTCCCGGCGCTGCCTGCGGCTTTGCTGTACAAGAACTGGCTGATCAGGCTCTCCAACACTACCGCCGACTGGGTGCTGCTAATTGTGTCGCCCGCAGCCAGTACAGCTTCTTCGGCACCGGCTTCTATGCCCAGGTATTGTTCACCGAGCAGGCCGCTGGTCAAAATTTTGAGCGAGCTGTCTTTGGGAAAGCGGTAACGGCTTTCCATCGCAATATGTACCTGGGCCTGAAAGCTTTTGTCGTCGAACACAATTTTTTCGACGCGCCCCACCACCACGCCTGCGCTGCGCACAGCGGCCTTGGCTTTGAGGCCGCCCACGTTGTCGAACTTGGCAGTCACTTTGTAAGTGGACTGGAAATTAAGGCTGAGCAAATTGGCCGATTGCAAGGCCAAAAACAAAATAGCGACAGCGCCGATCAGCACAAACAGGCCAACCCACACATCATTTTTAGAGCGTTGCATGCGAATTCTTTCTGGAAAAGCGGTCGCTAAATCGTAAACATCATGGCCGTCAGGACAAAGTCCATCACCAACACGGATAAAGAGGCCATCACCACGGTGCGGGTGGTGGCGGCGGCCACGCCTTCGGGCGTAGCCTGCGCAACATAACCCTGCAAGAGCGCGATGTAAGTGACGGTAAAGCCAAAAATAATGCTTTTGATGATGCCGTTGCCCACATCGCGCCAGACGTCCACTCCGCCCTGGATTTGGCTCCAGAAGGAGCCGCTATCGACACCAATCATCACCACACCGACCACCCAGCCGCCCACAATACCCATGGCGCTAAATACCGCCGCCAGCAAAGGCATGGCAATTACGCCGCCCCAAAACCGTGGCGCCAGCACGCGCAGCACCGGGTCTACCGCCATCATTTCCATGACGCTGATTTGTTCGCCCGCTTTCATCAGGCCGATTTCGGCGGTCAGCGAGGTTCCGGCGCGCCCGGCGAATAACAGCGCCGTGACCACTGGGCCCAGTTCACGCACCAGGCTGAGCGCTACCAAGAGGCCCAGCGCCTCGGATGAGCCGTAGCGCTGCAAGGTGTAATAGCCCTGCAGACCAAACACAAAGCCCACAAACAAGCCCGAAAACGCAATGATGACCAGCGAGTAATTACCTAAAAAATGAATCTGGTCGCGGATCAGCCCAAAGCGCTGCAAGCTGGACTTGAGAGTCCACAACAAGCGCACAAACAAGCGCGCGCCATAACCGATGTGCGCCAGCTTTTCGCGCACCGCAAAGCCTAGATCGCGCAAGGCTTGGGCCATCATGGTGCAGACCCTGTGCCAAAGTCCTGCGCCATGTCCGGCGCCGGGTAATGAAAACGCACCGGGCCATCGGCTTGGGCGTGCACGTATTGATAAACCAGCGGGTCGGTGCTTTCGCGCACATGCTGGGGCGTGCCTTCGGTGGCAACCCGACCATTGGCCAAAATCACTACATGGTCGGCGATGCCAAAGGTTTGCTCGAGTTCGTGCGACACAAAAATACTGGTCAGACCCATGGTGTCGTTGAGCTGGCGTATCAAGTGGGCCGAAGTGCCCAGGGAGATCGGGTCCAGACCGGAAAAGGGCTCGTCGTACATGACCAGTTCCGGGTCCAACGCGATCGCACGCGCCAATGCGATACGCCGGGCCATGCCGCCAGAGACTTCGCTGGGCATCAGGTCGCGTGCACCGCGCAAGCCCACGGCTTGGAGCTTCATCAACACGATGTCGCGAATCAGCGATTCGGGTAGTGTCGTGTGTTCGCGCAAAGGGAAGGCCACGTTGTCAAAAACGGATAAGTCGGCAAACAGGGCGCCAAACTGGAACAGCATGCCCATACGCCGCCGTGCCGCGTACAAAGCGGTTGGTTCCATGGCGCCAATGTCCTGGCCATCGAACAGCACCTGCCCACTTTGGCCCTGAATCTGACCGCCAATCAGGCGCAGCAAGGTGGTTTTACCGCCGCCGCTGGCACCCATGAGCGCGGTGACTTTGCCACGCGGAACACTAAAGCTGGTGCCGTCCAATATGAGGCGTTCGTGGTAAGCGAAGCTCAGATTGTTAATGCGTACAAGGGGGTCGGAGGCGGCTGGCATGGTGCGTGGAAATAGCCTTGCATCATAAGCGCTCGCCCCGCATCCTAGCCGCGGGACCGCTGGCTTAGCGGGGCTGCGGGCGGGCTTTTCCGGAGATTGACCCCCGCCGGCCTGCTTCTAGCGCGGCAGCTCGCTGCTTCCCATCAGGAATTCATCGACCGCGCGCGCCGCCTGGCGTCCTTCACGAATAGCCCAAACCACCAGCGACTGGCCGCGCCGCATGTCTCCGGCGGCGAAGACTTTCGGCACGTTGGTAACGTAGGCGCTAGCGCCCTCGGTGCCCGCTTTGGCGTTGGCACGCGCGTCTTTGGCGACGCCAAAGGCGTCCAGCACGCTGGCAACTGGGTGGACAAAGCCCATAGCCAGCAGCACCATATCGGCCTGGTAGGTCTTTTCCGTGCCGGGTACTTCCACCAATTTGCCACCCTGCATTTCCACCTGCACCGTGGTCAGGCTTTTAACTTTGCCTTTTTCTCCGGCAAAAGACTTAGTGGACACCGCAAATTCGCGCACGCAACCTTCTTCGTGGCTGGAGCTGGTGCGCAGCTTGAGCGGCCAGTAAGGCCAGGTCAGAGGCCGGTCTTCCACTTCCGGCGGCTGGGGCATGACTTCAAACTGGGTGACGCTGGCCGCGCCATGGCGATTGCTGGTGCCCACACAGTCCGAGCCAGTATCGCCCCCGCCAATGACGATGACGTGTTTGCCATCGGCGCGCAATTGGCCGGGAAACTTATCACCCGCATTCACTTTGTTTTGCTGGGGCAAAAACTCCATGGCGAAATGGATGCCGTCCAAATCGCGGCCCGGCACCGGCAGGTCGCGCGACTGCTCGGAACCACCGGCCAGCAAGACCGCGTCAAAGTCATTTTGCAATTGGGCGGCTGAAATGGTTTCCTTGGCCCAGTTGGTCACTTTGGAATCCTTGGGCCACTCGCCCACCAGCACGCCGGTGCGTACCGTGACGCCTTCGGCCTGCAACTGCGCCATGCGCCGGTCGATGTGGCCTTTGTCCATTTTGAAATCGGGGATGCCATAGCGCAGCAAGCCGCCAACGCGGTCATTTTTCTCAAACACCGTGACGGCATGGCCAACGCGCGCCAATTGCTGCGCTGCGGCCAAACCGGCAGGTCCCGAGCCAATAACGGCTACTTTTTTCCCGGTCTGCTGCGCTGCGGGCTGGGCTTGCACCCAGCCTTCGGCCCAAGCGCGGTCGATGATGGCGTGCTCGATGGACTTGATGCCCACGGCGTCGTCATTCACGTTTAGCGTGCACGCTGCTTCACAAGGCGCGGGGCAAATACGGCCCGTGAACTCGGGGAAGTTATTGGTGCTGTGCAAAACCTCAATCGCGGCTTTCCAATCATCTTGGAACACCAGGTCATTGAAGTCCGGGATGATGTTGTTGACCGGGCAGCCGTTATTGCAAAACGGGGTGCCGCAGTCCATGCAGCGCGCGCTTTGGGTTTTAGCTTGCTGGTCATCCAAGCCGATCACAAACTCTTTGTAATTTTTGACGCGCTCGGGTACCGGGGCATAGCCCTCTTCGACGCGCGCAAACTCCATGAATCCGGTAATTTTTCCCATGATGCTGGTCCTGTGTATTCGCTAATCGGTGCTTAGACTGCCGCGCTGCTGGTTGCTTTGCTCTTGGCCGTCGCTTTGGCAACTGCGGATTTTTTAGCGTGAATTTCGCCTAAGGCCCGCTTGTATTCCAGCGGGAACACTTTGACGAATTTGCTACGTGCGCTGTCCCATTGGTCTAGCAATTCGCGGGCGCGCTTGCTGCCGGTCCAGCGGTTGTGGTCTTCCAGCAATTTGCGCAATTGCGCTTCGTCGGATTGGCCACGGTGCCAGACGGCCTTGTCTATTTGCGCCTCTTGCTCCTTGCTGCTGAGCACCGGCTCCATGCTGACCATGGCGGTGTTGCAGCGGCTGGCGAACTGGCCGTCTTCGTCATAGACATAGGCGATGCCACCGCTCATACCGGCGGCAAAGTTGCGCCCGGTTTTACCCAGCACCAACACGGTGCCGCCGGTCATGTATTCGCAGCCGTGGTCACCCGTGCCTTCGACCACTGCGGTGGCGCCCGACAAGCGAACCGCAAAACGCTCGCCGGCGACGCCGCTAAAGAAAGCTTCGCCGCTGGTGGCACCGTACATCACGGTATTGCCCACAATAGTGTTGCGGATGGCTTCACCCCGGAAATCAATACTAGGCCGCACCACCACGCGCCCGCCGGAGAGGCCTTTGCCGGTGTAATCGTTGGCGTCGCCAATCAAGTACAAAGTAACGCCGTTACACAAAAACGCGCCGAAGGACTGACCGCCCGTGCCTTCGAGCTGGATGCGTATGCTGTCATCGGGCAGACCTTCGGGGTGTACTTTGGTAATCGCACCTGAGAGCATGGCGCCGACCGAGCGATTGACATTGCGCGCCACTTCCATGAACTGCACTTTTTCGCCTTTATCGATGGCGGCGCGACTCTTTTCGATCAAGCGCACGTCGAGTGCTTTTTCCAGGCCATGCTCTTGGGTTTCGTTTTGGAACCGAGACACGCTGGCCGGCACTTGCGGCTGCGCAAACAGGCGGCTGAAATCTAAGCCGCTGGACTTCCAGTGGTCTATGCCTTTGCGCATGTCCAGCAGGTCGGCCCGGCCAATCAAATCGTCAAACTTGCGGATACCCAATTGCGCCATGATGTGGCGCACTTCTTCGGCCACAAAGAAGAAGTAATTCACCACATGCTCGGGCTTGCCGGAGAATTTTTTACGCAACACCGGGTCTTGCGTCGCCACACCGACCGGGCAGGTGTTGAGATGGCATTTGCGCATCATGATGCAGCCTTCGACCACCAACGGTGCAGTGGCAAAGCCAAATTCATCAGCACCAAGCAAGGCGCCAATGGCCACGTCGCGGCCGGTTTTCATTTGGCCATCGACCTGCACCCGGATACGGCTGCGCAAGCGGTTGAGCACCAGGGTTTGCTGCGTCTCTGCCAGGCCGATTTCCCAAGGGCTGCCCGCGTGTTTGATAGAGGACCAGGGCGAGGCACCGGTGCCGCCGTCATGGCCGGCGATCACCACATGGTCGGCCTTGCACTTGGCCACGCCTGCGGCAATCGTGCCCACGCCGATTTCCGATACCAGCTTGACGCTGATATCGGAATGCGGCGCGACGTTTTTCAGGTCGTGGATGAGTTGCGCCAGGTCTTCGATGGAATAAATATCATGGTGTGGCGGCGGCGAGATCAGGCCCACGCCGGGCACCGAATAGCGCAGCTTGCCGATGTAATCCGACACTTTGCTGCCCGGCAATTGGCCGCCTTCGCCGGGCTT
>Ga0214919_10011301_pt1 | contig 11151 bp, 9 predicted proteins | sample LL1503_MetaG_FD_177994 | JGI IMG/M metagenome (GOLD analysis project Ga0214919, IMG submission 177994) | Freshwater microbial communities from Lake Lanier, Atlanta, Georgia, United States - LL-1503 | ecosystem: Environmental > Aquatic > Freshwater > Lake | place: USA: Georgia | collected 2015-03-15
CCACATGGTTCTGATAGAGCATTTTCTTATGACGATTTTAATATAAAGGAATTTTATGAACAAATGTATAATTATAGTAAAAAATGTCAACAAATTGATAAAGATTTTCCAGAATTTATAATGTATGATAAAGTTTCAGTATGTCCTAAAGGACCACAAACAAAAGCAGGAACTGCAGATAAAGGATTCTGTGCAATATATTCGACCTTTTGGTACAATTGTTTTATAAATGTAATTCAAACAATAAAATTAATCGAAGCACAATATAATATAAAAACATTATCAAAAATAGAAATGAGTTCTTGGATAAAATTTATTGATTATCATTTAGTAACAATTAAAAAAGAATATAAAATGAAATATTCAGATGAAAAATACGATTATGATACTTTATCAAATATAAAAAATTCAATGATTGTAGAACATTATAATGAATATATAAAATATCAATATCCATCAATTAAAGATTACGAAAACTACATTAAAAATACCTTTTATAAAGTGTATAAAAATAATAAAATAACAATGAAAGATTTTATTGAGTTTTATTATAAAAAAATATATATACCAATAATATTGTATGAATTAGGTATAAGTGATAATAAACTTAAAAAGATAATGGAACGTAAATATACTATGAATGATTTTGAATATTATAATATATTTGTAAATTATATTTACAAATTAATTACATTTATAATGTCATCAAAATATTTTGAAAAAGAAAAAGAATTATTAAATAAATATTCACAAAAAGAAACAATTAATATAATAAAAGATTATTTAGGTGATAATAATTATAAAATAGTAAAATTTCCTGGTGATAACAGAGATTTTATAATAAAATACGAAAAAGAAAAATATATTCATGAACTTTATCTAGAAGATTACGGAAACATTGAAAAGAAAACTGAAAAAATGAAGAATATTCAAAGAGATAAGATAGTATCTGAGCAAGATGAAGAAATTGAAAAAATAATAAAAAAATTATCACCAAGTGAAAAAAATAAATTAGGACAAGATTGTAGTAAAACTAGTAACTGTGGAGGAAATCTTATTTGTGATCAATACAATCAATGTAACATCGATTATAAAAAACAAATGATAGGAAATTTTTGTGTTAAAAATGATGAATGTTATTCAGGTTATTGTACTAAAGATAAAATATGTAGAAAAACAATAAAATATTGTTAGTTTATAAATAAAAAGATTTTATATTATCAATTTATAATATAAAATTTATTGTTATTATATAATAATAATTAATATTAATACTGTTAATATAATAAAATGGAAAAAGAAGATAAATTGAATTTAGAGGATTTTATTCCAGCTTATCCATATTTAGAAACAAATGAGAATGAATTATCTGGGAAACTTTCGTCTACTGAACCAGATATGTATTATCCATATGGAGACAAATATGAATTTTCTAATTTTAATAAAGAGGAATTTTATGAAAATTTATTGGATGTAATTGAAGAAAGACCTGACCAAAAGGGTATTGCTTTAAAACATCAGGAATTTTTAGGACGTTTTTTATCTCCTAAAACATTAAATAATGAGATACTATTATTTCATCAAGTAGGAACAGGTAAAACATGTTCCGCTATTAATATTGCTGAATTAGCAATGTTGATGAATCCAAACTTGAAAATATTAGTATTAGTAAAAGGTGACACTTTTATAAAAAACTTTACAAATGAATTAGCTTTTCAATGTACACCAGGACAATATATACCAGAAAATTATTCAAAATTAACATCAAAAGAAAAAGTGATACGTTTAAATAAAAATATAAGAAGTAGATACAAAATATCTACATTTTATAAATTTGCACAACAAATTACAAAAGAATCAGATATTAATATAGAGAAATTCTATTCAAATTATATTATAATTATTGATGAAGTTCATAATATTAAAAATATTGAAAAGAAAAAAGAAGAAGGAAGTGTTTATGTTTATAAACAATTACATCGTTTTTTACATATTATTAAAAATAAAAAGGTGGTATTGTTAAGTGCAACTCCTATGAAAGATAATATTACTGAATTTGCATCAATAATGAATCTTATATTGCCTATGGATTTACAATTACCAATAAAAAAAGAATTTAATAAAACATTTTTCACAAAGGGTGATATTGAACGAGGCTCGGAAACCCCTTCTGAAGATAAAATTATTAATGTTGAAGTTTTAAAAAAATATATTAGAGGAAGAGTGTCATTTTTAAGAGCTATGGAATCACAAGTTACAAAAACAAATATTGGTAAAACTATAAATAAATTAAAATATACAATAGTTGAAGATGATAAAATGTCAAAATTTCAAACTGAAATATATGAAAAAGCATTAAGAAGAGATGGTTCAGTTGCAAATGTGGAAGATTTAAAAAATATTAGTGAAGATGAAATAATAGGATCACCAGAATCAGAAGGGGAATCAGAAGGAGAATCAGAAGGGGAATCAGAAGGGGAATCAGAAGAAAGTGAAAAAGAAGATAAAAGAGGGTTATATGATAATTCAAGACAGGCATCATTATTTGTATATCCAGATGGAACATACGGAAGAGAAGGATTTAATAATCCTGATAATATAACAATGAAATCAGAAGATATTGATGTTGAAAAAGGGATGGGAGAAAAGGAATCAAAAGGAAAAAAACCACAATTTACAAAAAAACTAAAAGATATAATTACAAAAAATGGTACATTAACATCAGTAACTGACATTTTAAATGAAATTGGTAAATATTCATCAAAATATAAAAAAGCATTAGAAGAAATAGTTTTTCATCCAAAAGAAAACTGTTTTGTTTATTCACAATTTTATAAAGGTTCTGGATTAGTTATATTTGCAGAATTATTAAAATTACTTGGTTATAAAGAAGCAAAAGGAGATGACGATTTTACAAAAGATTCTAATGAACAAGTATTAAGATTTGCAATTTTAGCTGAAAAAATTACTAACAAATTTGAAAATAATATTAAAATATTTAATAAACCAGAAAATAGACACGGTAAATATATACAAGTTTTATTAGGAAGTCCACTTGTAAGTGAAGGTCGTTCTTTTTTTAATGTTAGACAAATTCATATATTAACACCACATTGGAATACGTCTCTAACAGAACAAGTAACAGGTAGAGGTATTCGTGCATTTTCACACAAAGATCTAGATGAAGGAGAAAGATACGTTAAGGTATATAGACATTGTTCTATGCCATATTCAAAAAATATAATGTCAATTGATTATTTAATGTATGAAATTTCAGAAATAAAGGATTTAAAAATTAAACAAATAGAAAGAGTTTGTAAAGAAACAGCAGTAGATTGTGCATTGAATAAAAGAAGAAATTTATTAGCAATAGATAAAGATAATACAAGAGAATGTGAATATCAAAGTTGTAATTATATATGTGATAATGTTTCAGATGAATATATACAGAAAAAATTAGAAGGAATGTTTAAAGATAAAGTGTTATTAGATACATATAATTTATATTATGGAGATAAATTAGTTCAATCAACAATAAATATGATACAACAACTATTCAGGAGAAGTTTTATAATTCATATAAAGGATTTAATGAAACACTTTGGAGATTTATCATTTATTTTATTGATTAGATCTTTAAAATTAATGATACAAAATAATATTTCTGTTATTAATAAATATGGATTTATATGTTATTTGAAATATGAAAGAAATTTATTCTTTTTAACAGATAATATTCAAAGTCCTAATTCTTATTTTGTTAACTACTATTGTGAAAATCCTCCTGTATATTCAACAACAAAATTCAAGAGTATTATACTTGAAAATCAATCTAATAATATTGAAAAAATAACTAAATATATAAATTCGCTTGATATAAATAATAAAGATGAATTTAAAAAGGCAAGTGAATTATTATTTGAATTAAATTCAGAAATTCAAGAACAATTAATTGAATTGTCATTATTTTCAAAAATGACAGAACCTGAAAATATAAGAAAAATAAGAGAAATATGTCTTAAATTATTTACTCCAAATATCATTGAGTTAAATGATATGTATGTTTCTGTTCATTTAATAGATGAAAGTAAATACAGATACATATTAAAATCATCTAAAAATATTGATGATTGGGATTATGTTAATGACACTGTTATGGAAAGATTGAAAGAAAAAGAAAAGGAAAAAATAGTTGAAACTAAATATATTGAAGATAATCCATTTGGTTATTATGGTTATATAACATTAGATCAAAAATTCAAGATTAGACAAACAGATAAAGCCATTCTTGCTGAAAAAGGTTCAGCAGTTATGAAAGAAGGTACTAATGAATTAGATAAAAGAAAAATAGGTGAAGGAGCAGTATGTTTAACAATGGTTCCATCTAAAAAGATATTAGATATTATACTTAAAGTATATAAGAAAACAGATTATTTTAATATTCCAAAAGATGAAGAATTAGATTCAATGGAAGTTATGAGAGAATTATTGATTAAAAAGGCTAAATATACAGAAAAGGAATTAGATAGTTACAATGAAGAAGATATTAAAGTTGCATATTATTGGTATTCAAAATATAGTAAACCAAAAATATGTGAAAATATTCGTACATTTTTCTCAAAAAATAATATATTACAATATGAAAAATAATTTTTTATGTTTTTTGATATTGTGGTTTTTAAAATGTAATTAAAGAATATATTTATTATAATATTTTGAACAATGACACAATTTTTTAAATCTAAAAATAACCAAAATAAATATTTTATTTATTTGTTAATTTCAAAGGATGATATAGATAAAAATTACATATATACAAAAATAATTATAACAAAAAGTTTAATATTACATGACCTTAATTATATATTAATTAACTATGAAAATATTATTAAAAATGAATTAGAATATAAGATTATTGAACATTGTATATTAACATATAATTTTAATGATTTAGATAAAATGAACAATGAAGATGTTAATAAAAATACATTTGAAATGCCAAAATATCCTTATGATATATTTATAACAAATAGAGTATTATTACATTCATTTTTACAAATTATAAATAACAAATCAATAAAAGATATACTTTTTAAAGAAAAAATTCATATTGTTTCTAATATGAATTATTTAAAGAGAATTAAAGATTGGAGTACAAGTTGGAAAAAAAATAGATATTCAATTGAAAAATATAAAATTTCATCAGAATTTAATACAGAATCAAAAAAATACGAATCAACTGAAACATATGGTAATACATCTCTTATAGACTCTATATTTTCAATTAATACTTTATCACAATATTATTTTAACATTGTAGCAGAAGATGAATGTGAAAATAACTGTAAAAATACATTTAAATGTAAATCTATGCAATATGAAGAAAAAAGTTTATTTGAGAGATCATCTGAAAGACCTAATACAGACCTAATAGAAGAATGTACTTTATATTTTGAAGAAGATAAACAAATAAAATTTGTTTAAAAATTATTTAAACTATTATCAATATGTCTTTTAAAATTAAATAATTGATAATATTCATAATTACATTTATCTAAAAGATATAAAGGGGAATCTGAATCTTTTATTCTTATATTATGATTTTGTGATTCCAAATACTTATTCAATACATTTTTATTTTCAAAAAATATATAATCAGCTACACTAAGAGTATATTTTGAGATATTTCCAATTTCACCAATATATAATTTATGTGTAATATTAAAATCTGAATTAACAGTAACATTAAACATTTTTGATAAACTTTCATTTGTAAAATCATCAGTTATTCCTTTATTATCAGATGAAAAAATAAATGTTTTTTTATTTTCTATTTTTTTTATTCTTTCTTTTAAAAGGATAGTGTCTTTATCTAAATCATCTATTTTTTTTATTAAATTATTAAGTTCTTTATTTTCGTCAAGGTTATCTTTATAATATTTATAATTAGAATAATCATTAATATTAATAATACATTTATAAGGCATAATATTCAATATATAAGTAATAGCTTTTTTTATATCATCATTTTCAATATATTTCATAAAATCATCAGAATTGTCTGTATTTTTATATTTATCAAGGCAAAATAAGATTGTAATATAATCATGGTCAATTGGGAACCTTTTCCATATAAAACTATTAAATAAATCTGTTTTAATAGTAGTTGTTTTTTTTTCTGTTTGCATTTTCAATAAAATTTATTTATTTAATATTTTATATATTTTCAAATTATTTTTAATTTGTTATTATTTTTTACAATAAATTTAATTATTGACATTTTTAAATAATTTTAATAAAAAAAAAATTTTTTTTTTATCTATTGCATATAATAAAAAGAAATGGCTCGTCGTAGAAGATCACAATCTCCCAAATCAGTTCGTTCTCTTAACAAGAGAGTAACTCAAATGTTAGCTATGTGTGATAAGGCTTTAAAGAAGTCACACAAGAAGTCTAAGAGTTCAAGACGTTCAAGACGTTCTGTCAAGAGTTCTAGACGTTCTCGTAAGTCTAGACGTCACTCTAAGAAGCACTCTAAGAAGCACTCTAAGAAGCACTCCAAGAAGCACTCCAAGAAGCACTCTAAGCGTCACTCCAAGAAGCACTCTAAGAAGTCACGCAGAACCCGCAGACGTCGTTCTAATAAATCAAAGAAATAAATAATTTCTATTTGATTTGTAGTTCAAATATTTTTTTAATTTTTATAATATAAATCATTTATTATAAAAATTACTTGCTTTTTTTATCAAGATATTTTTTAATTTTATAAGCATTTAACTGACATATAGTATCACTTATATCATCTTTTTTATCTGAATTTTTATGAAAAATATATTCCATTAGTTGCTTTGAATTTATAACTCCTTCTTTTTCATTTATTTTTTTATTTGTTAATATAGATAAAGTATAATCACATGCCCATTTCTTTCTTTCATTTTTTGTGATTTTCCTTACAATCTTCTTCTTTTCATCGAATACATTTTTAGGAAGACCCAACATTAAATATTTATTTCTAGATGGAAATACAATAATATCCTTTGAATCAAGATAATTAAAAGTAAACCAAGAAATACAATGTTGTTCAACTCTTTGTGCCATTGGATTTGTTTTTAATTGTTGTTCAATAACAACTACATCAACAGTATCCATTATATTTTTATTTGTATCTAAAAAATAAGTAAAGTTAATAAATGTTTGTAAATCAAATATTGCACCTTTTTTATCAGATAAATTTAATTTTTCTACAAATATACAATCACCAACTTGACATACATCATCTACTATCTTTTTATAATTTCCAATTGTTAAACCATTTTGATCATAACGTTTTTCAGCTTTAGATAAGTTGTGTTTTTTTATAATTTCTTTAATATCATTTTCGTTAAATTCTTCTAAATAAAATGCAGTATTATGAACACCAATATCAACAGATAACACTCTCATTTTTTATTATTATATATTTTTAAATCTATTTTAAATATTGTATATAAATAATATTTAAAATGGACTTTAAATTTAAAAGTTATAGTAAATTTTATAAAAATGACAATTCTTACAATGAAAATACTTTTTCAATAGATACAATTCAGAGTGTTCAATATGAATTCCCATCATATTATTTATCAAATGAAGACGTGAGTACTTCAGAAGAAAGAATAATAAGAAAAAAAATAAATGAAGTTTTAAATTATTCTGAATTTGTAATTCAAAAAGATTATTTTCAAGATAAAATGGATCTTGATGATACCCAAATGAAATATCATGTTGATTTTTTAATTGATAAGTTATGTTTTTATTTATTTATTTTAGAAAAATATATTGAAATTGAACTTGAAAAAGAATATAAAGCTTATCAATTTATATTAAGCCATATATCACTTAATAGTATGATCGATACATATATAAATAATGATGAACATTTTAAAGATTCAAGACAAATGTTAATTGAACTTTATAATATAATTGAAATGATTGAAAATAAACAAATGAATAATTAATAATATGCTTTGTATTGTATTGGTATTTTATTTTGATTTTGATAATCAATATAATCATTTTGTTGTTTAACATGTTTAAGACCTTGTAAATACTTTAATCTTGGATCATATGCTAAAAATATTGATTGTTCAAGAGGGATATATCTTGGATCATTCATCATAAGATTTGAATAATCAAGATTGTTAAAAATATGTTGACCTGGTGATATAGTAAATCTTAATAATGATGTTCTTGGAGCAACATTAAAAGAATGATTATAATCTTGAAATTGTGTATAATCTGCATTAAATACATCAATTGGTAAAGTTCTTTCTCTATACTGTATAGACATTTATTGGACTACTTTTAGTAAGTATTTTTATATATTCAATAGAATGTTAAAAAAAATGATTTTTTATTTTTTTTTAATTTTTATTTTAAAACATTTGTTATAAAATCAAATTATATTCTCATACAAAATAATTTTAGAAATGGATAATCAAAATACTAAGTCTGATTTAAACAACCAAAAATACAAAACAGTAAAAATAACTGAAAATATTAATGGAAAAGCCATTAAAATTGGTCAAGGTGGTTTTGGAAAAGTTTATAAAGTTGTAAAATATAATGATAAATCTGAATTAAAATCTGAATCTAATTCTATAAAAAATATTGTTCCATTTGCTCAAAAACATACACACGTTTTTGAACGTGATGGTAATTTAATTGGACAAAATTTAAAAGAAATATCACTTGGTTATAAATATTTAAATCATGAAAATTTACAAAAATTTCAATATATTATAGTTAACGAAAAGGATTTTTACGATTCAAAATATATTATTAATATGTTATTAGCCGATATGTCATTTTATGATTTAATTCAATCTAAATTATCAAAAGATGATAGATTGTTATTTTTCTTTCCAATTTTAAAACAATTAATAGAAGGATTATCTTATATTCATGCAAATTTAATTAGTCATGGTGATATAAAACCTGAAAATATATTAATATACGGTGATAAAAAATTAGTAAATAATCTAAGTGAATATTTAAAATCAGCAACATTTCAAATAAGTGATTACGGTGGTATGAATATTGAATATAATAACACTATGGATAATACATCAACATTGCATTATAGACCACCTGAATTATTTATTAAAGTTGATAAAAAATTTAAAAAATCTATAAAAGAAACATTTGGACCATATAATGATATATGGAGTATTGCTATTACAATGTTAGAATTTTTAACTGGAACAAATTTAATATCAAAATTATATAAAAAATCAATGAAAATTAGAGAAAAAGAGTTTTTATCAAGATTTTTTCACTGTATGAAATCATTAGATGTTTCTATGGTTCTTAAAAAGAATGGATATGATATCAATAATTATCATGTTAAAAATATTATCAATATTCTTGAATTAATGCTTACAAAAAAAATCAAAGAAAGAATAAATATTTATAACTTATCTATTTTTATCGATTATTATATTACTAAAGATAGAGAATTATATATTAATAATAATTTTACTGATGAAAAATTATATGAAAAAATACCTCTATTTAATGAAGCAATTGAACACCAAGATGATGTAAAAAATGAATGTATAAATATTCAATTAAGAAAAAATGCAATTATTATACTTTATGATTTTCTAAAAGTTGATGAATATAGTGATCCAAATGACAATCAATATTTACCATTATCTTTATCACTTTTTGATAGATTGTTAAGTAAAAATATATTTAAAAATAATACCCTTATTACTGAATTTATATATTTTAAAACTTTATTAGAATGTTACTATATTGCAAGTAGATATTTATTAAGTGATATTGATATTTTATTTTTAACTGAATTTTTAAACCTTGATATAGATGTGATTCATATTGATATCTTAGAAATTTTAAAACAATTAGATTATGATATTTATAGACCAACTGTTTTAACTTTTTTAAATAATCAAAATGAAGATATATATCATTCTCAGTATATAATTGATTCTGCAATTTATTTTTATTGTGATTCTTCTGAAATTAAAACTAATTATATAAATTCTGTTGAATATATTAACAAAGTTATTCATAATGAATCAATTTCTTCTGAAGATAATTTTAAAAATTTAGATTCAGAAGATACTTATATCAAGGAAGAAAGTAATTTAAATGATAATAATGATATAGACTTTAGTAAATGCACCAAACCTATCTTAAAAAGAGATGATTATGATTTTAGTAAATTATATGATTGATAGTTTTATATAATATATTTAAAGTTTTAATAAATATAAAAATAATAAAAAATGAAACAATTTCCAACTAAATTAACTCCTAATAATAAACATATTTTTCCTCAGATAAATTTTAATTTACTTTTAGAAAAATGGAGAGAAAAAACTTGTAATTATATTTTAAGTAATGATAAAAGTGGGTTGGAATTATGTGACGAAAATAAAAATATAATTGATAAAAGAATTATTGAATGTTTAAGATACGAATTGAAACATTTAGGTTGGAATACTAGTCTTGCATTTAATGGAACTGTTTTATTTATTTATAACGATGATGATAAAAGTGAAGTTGACAAATATAAACTCTTTCTATCTGAAGATACATTTGAATAATTTTTAAATTTAAAAACATTATACCTTTAAAAATTGATTTTATTTAAATCTAAATAAAATCAAATCAAATCATATTAATATCCAAGCTTAAAATGAATTCTAAAATCAAATTCTTAATTTATTCATTGGTAATGATATTGCTATTTAATATCAAAGCCAATTCAACAATAAATTATGGAAAATATTTAAAAAATTATTATAACATTCCATCATACTATTCAATTGAAAAAGAGTGTTTAAAAAATTCATTTTATGAAAATATTATTAGACAAGATCATGTAACAAATAAAAAGTATGAAATATATATTCCTTATAAAACTAAATTAGATAATATAGTGATATATTCTTAATTTTGTTCTTTACGGATAAACTTTACTTTTATTTTCTCAATCACATCAGCATCTTCATCAATATTACCATAATAAGCTCCCCAAACATCTTCATATTTACCTTTTAATACTGGAACAGTTGCCTTATCCTTTTTTAAATCATAAATTAAATATGTTTTACCATTCTTATCGGTCCCATAAGGATATGG
>Ga0214919_10011302_pt1 | contig 11151 bp, 8 predicted proteins | sample LL1503_MetaG_FD_177994 | JGI IMG/M metagenome (GOLD analysis project Ga0214919, IMG submission 177994) | Freshwater microbial communities from Lake Lanier, Atlanta, Georgia, United States - LL-1503 | ecosystem: Environmental > Aquatic > Freshwater > Lake | place: USA: Georgia | collected 2015-03-15
TAATGAATTAAAACAAGCTTAAAAACGAATATTAGATTCATGATATCTGACACTACAAAAATTTAAATTTCTTTTAAACCAAAATACAAATACAATGAAAAAAACCAGCTCACTATTTCTATTATGTATGTTTAGTTTTTCAACGGCGCTTTTTGCTCAAGAAAAATTAGATATTGCTACCATAGATAAGATAAAAGAAGAAGGCTTAAAGCGTTCTCAGATAATGGACATCATGTTTAATTTAACAGATGCAAGTGGCAACAGACTAACTAACTCTCCAGGATATTTTCGTGCAGCGAATTATGCTAAAGATAAATTAGTATCTATTGGACTTTCTAATGCTGCCTTAGATCCTTGGGGTGAATTTGGTAAAGGCTGGGAATTAGAAAAATCATATTTAGCCATGACAGCCCCTTATTATAAGGCTATTCAAAACTATCCAAAGGCTTGGACAGGTGGCACGAAGGGTTTAAAAAATGCAGAAATTGTAGCAGTAGTGCTTAAAGATTCTGCGAGTCTTGAACAATACCGTGGTACTTTAAAAGGCAAAATAATCATCATTGATAAATTAGAGGCGTATAAGCAAAGCTTTAAAGCAGACGCTGTACGTTTCACAGATGAAGAGTTAGAGAAAATGGCTAATGCAGCTCCAATGCAACCTCGTGGTCAAGGCGCTACACCTGATACTGCTATGATGAGAAGAATGCAAGCAATGCGCGGTAGTGGCAATGTATTAAATATTTTAAAAGCAATGGCTATTAGTGAAGGTGCAGTGGCCATGCTTACCAGTAGTCCACGTTTTCATGATGGTACTATTTTTTCTCAAGGAGGAGGTGGTTATAAAGGAACAGACCCTGAGAACTTCTTAGATATTGCCATTGGCATTGAAGACTATAACACTATTTTAAGATTAGTGAAAGCAGGTACAGCAGTAAAATTAGATGCCGATGTTAAAACTAAATTTTACAATAAAGATTTACAAGGGTATAATGTTATTGCAGAAATTCCTGGTACAGATGCAGTATTGAAAGATGAAATTGTTATGATTGGTGCGCATTTAGATTCATGGCATACAGGAACAGGCGCTACCGATAATGCTTCTGGTTCTGCAGTCATGATGGAAGCACTTCGTATTTTAAAAACAGTAGGTATTAATAATAAGAGAACCATTCGTATTGGTTTATGGGGTGGAGAAGAAGAAGGCTTGTTAGGTTCAAGAGGTTATGTAAAAAAGACTTTTGCAGATCCTGCTACTATGGAATTATTGCCATCTCATGAAAAATTCTCTTCTTATTTTAATATAGACAATGGTACAGGAAAAGTGCGTGGTATTTATTTACAAAACAATGCGGCTTGTAAAGAAATTTTCGAACAATGGTTTGCGCCTTTGAAAGACATTACCAATGGTACTATTACCATAAGCAATACAGGTGGAACAGACCATCAATCTTTTGATGGTGTGGGTTTACCTGGATTCCAATTTATTCAAGATCCTATAGAATATGATACACGCACACACCATAGTAATATGGATGTACTAGATCATGTTAGCGAAGAAGACTTAAAACAAATAGCGACGATTGTTGCCACCTTTGTTTACGATGCTGCACAAAGAGATCAAAAACTTCCTCGTAATGCATTGCCTAAGCCAAGACCAGGCGGTCCAAGGTATTAGTCTATCATTGTTTTAAATTTTAAATCAACTACTTATTCATTTAGGTAGTTGATTTTTTTTGTTGTAAATTCAAATTATGAGAAGATTAGCATCGCTTGATTTTATGCGTGGCCTTATTATGGTGCTTTTAGCATTAGAAAGTACTGCACTCTATGAGCATTTTTTTAAGGCTTCTGAAAATTCAATTCTGAATTCTTTTTTCTTACAATTTTTTCATCATCCTTGGAATGGACTTCGCTTTTGGGATTTAATTCAACCCTCTTTTATGTTTATGGCAGGTATTGCCATGGCTTATTCTTTACACCAGCAAAAACAAAATGGAATTAGTTGGAAAAATTCTTTTTTTAAAATTCTTAAACGCAGTGGTTGGTTATTTTTTTGGGGCGTATTAGATTATGCGGTTCGACCAAAAGGTTTGTCTTTTGAGTTATGGGATGTATTAACTCAATTATCTTTCACCACCTTAGTTGCTTTTTTAATTTTTGAGTTTAGTGCCCTTTTTCAAATTATTTTTTCTATTGGGTTACTATTACTCACTGAATATTTATATAGAGGTACTCATATAACAGGTTTTGATATGCCTTTTGTAGATCAGCATAATTTTGGAAATTATATGGACACTATATTAATGAACAAAATAAATGCAGATGGCTGGGTAGCTATTAATTGTATTCCCACTGCAGTGCATACTATTGCTGGGGCCTTAGTAGGAAAATTATTATTAGGTACTGAAATAAAAATGGAAATAGAGAATATTAATCAGAAAGAAATTGCAAATAAAGAGATTACAGACAAAGAGGAAGGACTATTGAAAATAAAAACAATACTCTTATTTGCAATAGCCTGTTTGGTATTAGGCTTTGGACTTGACTATATGGGTGTAACGCCCATTATTAAAAGAATTGCCACTAGCAGTTTCACCTTAGCCTCCCTGGGTTGGTGTTTAATGGGCCTTGCTATTTGTTATTGGTGGATAGACATACTAGATCATAAAAAATATTTATTGTTTTTTACCATAGTGGGCATGAATTCTCTTTTTATTTATTTGTTTTTTGAAATAGTAGGGGCACGTTGGTTCCATGGATATATTACTGAAATTACTAATGGCTTATTGAATTTACTGCACCTTCCTGTAATCTTAGTGCAAATAGGTTCTTCCTTAACTATTTTTGCGCTAGAGTGGAGCATATGTTATTTTTTGTATAAGAAGAAAATCTTCTTTAAGTTATAGTGCTGGCATTGGTTTCCGTTTGTCCTTAAATTTTCTATATTCCCTTTATTTCTTCTAACTTTAAATAGGTTTAATCCAAGTGTCTATAATTCAGCATCTATAAAGCATGGGTTTGGATATTGTAGTATTAAGCTTAATAGTTTAAATGAATCTTATGAGTAGGTTATTAAAGTCAATATTTATTCTTTCTTTTTTGTTTTTAACATTACTTAGCAATGCGCAAACTAATATTGAAAACACCGATAGTCTAGCGGGCCGCTTTATAAGCGATTTAAGAGCAAGTACTACTGAGAAATTATTTGTTCAAACCAACAAGAAAATTTTTGTAGCAGGAGAAGAACTTTGGTTTAAAGCCTGGATTGTAAATTCATTATCACATAAATATTTTTCGCACAGTAAAACTTTATTTGTTGATTTAGTGAATGAAAAGGATAGTGTACTTACTCAATTATTATTAAATATTCCAAGCCAGAAAACAGAGGGCCTTATTAAATTATCGGATTCCTTACGAGAAGGTTTTTACTGGTTACGATTATATACTGCCGCCATACAGAAGTATGATACCAATTCCGTTTTAGTATCGCCAATCTTTGTTACTAATAAAAAATTCCCTTCTACATTATTATCAACCCCTATTGAAGAAAAAGTAAAACTTATTAGTACTAAGCCTCCTCGTATACTTTTCTATCCAGAAGGGGGAGAAATGATTGCAGGCACCAATACAAGTATTGCTATTAAGGCAGTGGATGAATTTGGAGTGCCGGTAAAACTTGAAGGTTATATTAATGACAATATAGATAGCTCGGCCTTAACTTGGTTTAAAACAGATAGCGCAACAGGATTGGGTAAAATATTCTTTTTCGTTTCAAGATCTAAAAACTATGCAGCCAATTTTAAATGGGAGAAGCAATTAGTTAAAGCGCCCTTGCCTTCAATAAATTATTACGCTAGTCAAATTTCAATAAAAGAGCAAACGCCTACAACCCTTAAGGTAGTGGTTTCACAGGGCGACTCATTATATCAGAAAGGCAAACAATCCTATTTATTAGGTATTAATAAAGATAGTCTTTGCTTTGCAAGTGTTGGCGTGGACATGTATGAATTGAATATTCCTAAATCTTATTTCCCTGCGGGTATTTCAAAATTATTATTATTCAATGAAGCGCAAGAAGTAGTAAGTGAAAGAACAATTTATATCACTAAACCTAAAGAAGAATTATTTATAAGCACCGATAAACAAAATTATGCTGCTAGGGATAAAGTACTACTAACCTTATACAAAGGAGATTCTATACTACATCCTAATTTTACAGCGTTGTCTATTGCCGTTACAGACGATAATGCCATTAAAGAGACTAGCAATATTACAAGTAATGATAATCTTACATTAGAGGAGCCCACTAATATTTATAATGAGCTAGAATTACTAAGCCAGCCCATGATTTTTAAGGGGAAAAATTATAGTAAGCAGACAATGGCTAATAAAATAGTCATTAAACAATTAGAAATTCCTGTCGACACTCTTTTGACAAGTATTAAAGGCAGAATTCTTAATAAAAAGAAACTACCGGTGGCCAATAGAGTAGTTACAGTTTATACGAATAAAAGATTTTATTTTTTTGATACCGATACCACTAATACTAGAGGAGAGTTTGAGTTTAGGGTTCCTCCTTATTTAGATAGTGTAGCTTTTACTTTACAAGTGGCTACATTAAAAGGAACTAAAGTGAATGAAAAAATTGTCATTGATGTGACATCTCCTTTTCCAAAATTTTCAACACCCATTTCTTTAAAAAAGAAATTTCCGATAGAGGATCTTGACTATATTAGTAATTTGCGCAATACGAATTTCAAGGATATTTATAGAGGAACGGGTAAAGAATGGCTTCAATCGGTTATTGTAAAATCTAGTATTAAGGCCAATACTTATAATACTAGTAAAAGAGTGAGTAATTTTTCACAAATAATGACTGGAGAGGCTATGCAGAATATAAACCGCACAGATGCAAGTAATGCCATGTTAATGATAGCTGGTTTACATTTAAGAGGTGGCTTTTTAACCTTAGGGCCGCTTACTTCTTTTGGCGCAAGTGCTAAAGACGAGCCCTTACTTATTGTGGATGGTGTAATGATGGCAGGAGGTAGTGGTCCACAATCTGTTCCTGATGAAGTAGGTACTATGTCTTTACAAAGCAGTCCAGTAATGGCCGCAATAGCTAGTATATCACCTGATATTATAGACTTCGTAGAAGTGTTGAAAGGCCCAGAAGCCTCTTATTATGGAACAATGTCATCTAATGGAGTCATACTTATTAATACCCAGAGGAAGTCGAATTTCAGTAATCATTATGAACAATACGGCACTTTAATATACAATCCAGCATCTTATCATTTAGCACCCCTATTTAATACACCAGATTATTCCGATTTGGATATTAAAAAAGCATCCTTCAAGGATAATAGATCCACCTTGTATTGGAATGGACATTTATATACTAATCCCAATGGCAAAGCGCAGGTAGAATTTTACACAGGAGATGTAAATACCAATTATACCATCTCTGTTACTGGTGTAACAGCAAGTGGGGAAATTATACAGAAAAAAACAAGTATTAAAAGAAATTAGTTTTGAAAAATTAACCGAGTATATAACTAAGTAAGTAATTTAGTTATTTTAATTCTTTTAATTTTCAAAATTATTAATAAGCCTTTTGTTAGAGCTTATTAATCATATGCCCTAGAATGTCTTTAAAAGAAAAACCTTCTGTTAATTTTTCTTTATTCAGCTTTTTATTTTCTACCAATGCCCATAAAATAAATTCTTTCATAAAGTAGGCGTCTTCCTTGCTTGTATCAGTTGCGTATTTTTTCATTAGTGCGTCTAATGGCTTTACTTCGTCTAATACTTTTTTGTATTGTTTCTCATCAAAGTCTTCGTATAATTCAAAGCCACCTTCTGCTATAAACCAATCTAGTAAGTCTGAGTAAGCATTTTTTTCATTTTGCTTTTCTAGCTTACTAATTTTTGGAAATTGAAATTTAAATAAAGTACTAATGGCTTTTTCAATTAAGATATTAGCAATTACTTCAGCACCTTCTTGCTCTCCTTCATATACTAGTTCTACTTTCCCAGTAATAGCGGGAATAATGCCCATAAAATCGGATAAACGCACAGCTGTTTTAGTTAAACCATTTTTTAAGGCTCTTCTTTCTGCAGTACTTATTAAATTTTCCATAGCAGAAATAGTCATTCTCGCACTCACACCACTTTTTGCATCAATGTATTCACTGGCTCTTGCTTCAAAACTAATTTGCTCTATAATGTCTTTGGCTAAATTAGGAACATAAACAAGCTCCGATTGTACCGCGTTTATTCTAGCTTCTTGCTCAGTAATTTTTTTAGCTACTGCAATATTTTTTGGGTAATGTGTTAAAATTTGCGAACCTATTCTGTCCTTTAAAGGCGTTACAATACTTCCTCTATTGGTATAGTCTTCTGGGTTAGCGGTGAAAATAAATTGAATGTCTAAATTCATTCTCAATTTAAAACCTCTAATTTGAATATCGCCTTCTTGTAATATATTAAACAAAGCCACTTGTATTCTAGCTTGTAAATCGGGAAGCTCATTAATGACAAATATGCTTCTATTGGCTCTTGGTATCATTCCAAAATGGATCACACGCTCATCGGCATAAGATAATTTTAAATTCGCTGCCTTAATGGGGTCAACGTCTCCAATGATATCAGCAATAGTTACATCCGGGGTAGCTAGTTTTTCAAAGAACCTTTCGTTACGGTGTAGCCATTCAATAGGAGTGGCGTCGCCTTTCTCTGCAATTAAATCCTTGGCGAATCTTGAAATAGGGGCTAAGGGGTCGTCATTAATTTCAGAACCGGCTACAAAAGGAATATACTCGTCTAATAACTGTATCATTAAGCGAGCCAATTTAGTTTTGGCCTGACCTCTTAAACCTAATAAATTAATATTGTGCTTTGATAAAATGGCTCTTTCAATTTCAGGAATAACGGTTTCTTCAAAACCATGTATACCATCAAACGCAGGTACTCCTTCTTTTATTTTAAGAATTAGATTATCTCTTAATTCATCTTTGATGCTTTTGCTTTGGTAGCCTTGTTTTTTTAAATCACCAAGGGTTTTTATTTTGTCAATTTTCATATAAATATGTTTGTACTAATTATTTAAGTTTCTTTTTTCTATTGGTTTCGTAATCTTCAAATATCATTTCTCCTAAACCCTTTAAGCCTGTATAAAAGGCCTTCCCTTGATTGGCTTCAGTAAATGCATTCACAAATTTTTGTAAATAAGGGTCCTGCGCAATCATAAAAGTGGTAATAGGTATATGTAATTTTCTTGCCATCTTTGCTTGGCTATAACATTTCTCAACTATGTATTGGTCTAGTCCATTGCTATTCATATAATAATTACCATCTGGCTCTTTAATACAACTTGGCTTACCATCGGTAATCATGAAAATTTGCTTATTGGTATTTCTTTTTCTTCTTAGTATATCCATGGCCAGCTGCAAACCCGCCACCGTATTGGTGTGATAAGGCCCTACTTTTAAATAAGGTAGTTCTTGAATGCTAATAGTCCAAGCGTCGTCGCCAAATACAAGAATATCAATGGTGTCTTTAGGATAACGCGTAGTAATTAATTCTGCTAATGCCATCGCCACTTTTTTAGCAGGCGTAATTCTATCTTCTCCATATAATATCATGCTATGACTTATATCAATCATAAGCACGGTACTCATTTGTGATTTTTGTTCGGTCTGTTCTACTACTAAATCGTTTTCTGTTAAATTAAATGCATCAATGCCATGATTAATTTGTGCATTTTTGATACTCTCTGTTAAAGAAATATTTTCAATGTTGTCTCCAAAATTAAATTCTTTGAATTCTCCATTTTTTTCATCGCCTTGGCCCAAGGTTTTTGTTTTATGATTGCCCTTGCCCGCATTTTGTAAATTACCGAAAATATTATTGAGTGCAGTTTGCCTAATGGCCCTTTCTGTTTTTGCCGTTATTTTGGTTTCTCCATCTCCACCACCATCTTTAATCTCTTGTTTGATGTAGCCTTTCTTTTTAAGGTCTTCTATAAAATCGTCAATGGTATATTTTTCGTCTGTTAATTTATATTCCACATCTAATTCACGCATCCAACTAATGGCTTCGTCAAAGTCGCCAGAAGTATGCACGATGAGTTCCTTGAATATTTCAAACAATTTATCAAAGGGAGATTGATCTGGGGCTTCGTATGTCTTAAACTGAAATCCTTTCATGATGTAAATTGCTTACGAATTAGGCGGGTGTAAATTTACTTGTAAAAACTCATTTTTAAGCAATTTGTTTAAGTTAGCTATAGCCTGTGCTTACTATTTAAAACAATCACGAAAAATAAGGCAAGAAACCCTATTTTTGAAGCCTAAAACAAATAAAATGGCTACTAAAATTACAATTAACAATAACGGATCCATTAAAGTGGAAGGTGAATTCACTATTGAAGATCGTAGTGGAAATACATACGATTTAGCAGGAAGAGAAGTGATTGGACTTTGTCGTTGTGGTTTGAGCAAAAACAAACCTTTCTGCGATGGTGCACACAATGGTAACTTCACACATGAGGCTACCGCTTTTGCGCTTCCTCCTAAAAAAACAGTTTAGTTATAAATTATTTAAATAGTAGTTTGATCCCTTAAAAAGAATGATCAAACTACTATTTTATGGTAATTAATTAAAGTGGTTGAAAAAACTCCTTGATTAAAATCGTAATTAGCTTTTCAAACTAGCTAAGTCAATTACAAAACGGTATTTCACATCTCCTTTTAACATTCTTGTATAGGCTTCGTTAATTTCTTGCATAGGTATAATTTCTATGTCTGAAACAATATTATGCTCGGCGCAATAATCAAGCATCTCTTGTGTTTCTTGCATACCACCTATAGAAGAACCTATTACACTTCTTCTATTAGTGACTAATGAAAAAGGCTGCACTTTTGGAGATTCTATCGGAAGGCCTACTACCATTAACTTTCCGTTGGTAGCTAATAAATTTAAATAAGTGGTAAAATCGTGATTGGCAGAAATAGCATCTAAGATGACATCAAAATAACTATTGTATTTTTTCATTGCCTCAGCATCGGTGCTAATTAAAAAATGAGTAGCGCCTAATTTTTTGGCATCGGCTTCTTTAGAAGGTGAAGTACTAATTACAGTTACCTCTGCTCCAAAAGATACCGCGAACTTTACACCCATATGGCCTAGTCCACCTAATCCTACAACGGCTACCTTCATTCCTTTTTTAACCCCTGCAAAAACGAGTGGAGAATAGGTAGTAATACCTGCACATAATAAAGGAGCCACGGCAGCTAAATCTAATTTAGGTGAAATGTGCAATGTATAACGTTGATCCACTACAATTTGTGTTGAATAACCGCCCATAGTAATACCAGATCCGTTTCTTTCTTTAGCATTATAAGTACCTGTCATACCTTCTGCACAGTATTGCTCTAAGCTCTCTTGACAATTTTTGCAAGTTCTACAGCTATCTACCATCACCCCCACACCGGCTAAATCGCCTATTTTGAATTTGCTTACGTTGCTTCCCACTGCGCTTACCTTACCAACAATTTCGTGGCCTGGCACCATAGGATAAACAGAACCACCCCATTCGTTTTTAGCTTGATGTAAGTCGCTATGGCAAACACCACAATATAAAATTTCTACTTGAACATCGTTTTCACCTAGGGTTCTTCTGTCAAAAGAATAAGCTTCTAAAGCGGTGGTAGCACTTAATGCTGCGTATGATTTGGTATTAGACATATATTTAATTTGAGTTTTAATTTGAATGTTAAAGTTAAGTAAGTATTTATAGAGAACCTTAGTATTTATTTATTATATCTAAAAATCTTATATTAAATTTAGGTAACCTTATACTTCAATTAGGTAACCTTATACTTCAAACATTTTATAATAAACATATCTCATGATTCAGCCAAGCACCCTGCAATTTTTAAAAGCACTCAAAAAGAATAATAATAGAGAATGGTTTGAGAAAAACAGGCCTAAGTATGAAAATGCAAAACAAGATTATCTAGCATTTGTAACCGAAGTGCTTGAGGGAATGAAGTTAAAAGATAAAACCCTTGAATTTTTAGAACCCAAGCAATGTGTTTTTAGAATTAATAGAGATGTTCGTTTTAGTAAAAATAAAGACCCCTATAAAACCAATTTTGGGGCAAGCTTTAGCAAGGGTGCCAAAAAGGTAGACTGCGCAGGCTATTATTTTCATTTAGAGCCAGGGGCCTGTTTTATTGGAGGCGGCTTGTGGATGCCCATGGCACCTGAATTAAAAAAGCTAAGACAAGAAATTGATTATTGCTTTAAAGAATTTAAAGGCATCGTGAATGAGAAAAAATTTAAAACCCATTACGGCTCCTTAACCGAGACTGAAAAATTAGTAAGGCTGCCCAAGGGCTATGAACTAGATAATCCCGCTATTGAATTTTTGAAACTAAAAAGCTTTGTAGCCACAATGGAAATTAGTGATGCCGATGTTTTAAATAAAAACCTAGTTAAAAAAGTGATTACTTGTTTTGAATCTATGACGCCCTTTGTTCATTTTATGAATAAGGCTATTGATTTATAAATATTTTTTGAATTTATTTTAAAATATATTGCCCTGCTAATTCGGTAAAGCTTTTTACCTCTGTAGCCTCCCAACTTTTATCTTTTTGTAAATAAGTTGCCATTATGCTTGCTACCATGGGGGCTAGTTCTATAGCTAGTCTAGCATCTAGAAATAATAATCTAATTCTTCTGGCTAAAATGTCTTCAATGCAAATAGCCATTTCAAATTTTACGGCGTATACTATCTGTACTTTTGTAAATGAATATTTAGCATGAATTTTTTCGGCTAATGATGCATCATTTTTCAAAATTTCTTGGATTCTATTTTTTTTCTCAAGCTCATCACCTATTTTAGTTTCAGCAGTTACAGATTTTTCTTTATTTAATTTTCCGATAAAGGCTGCATTGTCTACTGCATCAGCGGCCATTTTTCTATAAGTAGTCCATTTACCCCCTGTAATAGTAATTAACCCACTTGGCGATACAGTTAAATGATGTTCTCGTGAAATAAGTGCCGAACTTATATGAGTTTTTTGTTTCACTAGTGGGCGTAAACCAACATACACACTATTAATATCGGATCTTGTGATAAGT
>Ga0214919_10011303_pt1 | contig 11150 bp, 9 predicted proteins | sample LL1503_MetaG_FD_177994 | JGI IMG/M metagenome (GOLD analysis project Ga0214919, IMG submission 177994) | Freshwater microbial communities from Lake Lanier, Atlanta, Georgia, United States - LL-1503 | ecosystem: Environmental > Aquatic > Freshwater > Lake | place: USA: Georgia | collected 2015-03-15
CTCACTCGCTGCCATTCTTTTCCATCTCCCTTTACCCATCCGAGCGGAACCAGAACCAACACTCCACCGAGCCACGCCCACCGTCACTCCACAGATTTACTACGATGAAGAAGAGGAAGAATCCTCCTCAGCTAAAACCATCCTCGGCTACCCCAAAAAGACATTCGAGGGTCCCCCAGCGCAGATCCATAGTTCCAAAATGTTCGTAGGACAGGAAATCTCCTACCCGAGCGGATACACACCAGCACGCGTTCTAAGCGATCCCACTGGACACTCCGTTGTTGTCCCCGCTTCACCGACCTCCTTTCAAACCCGCCAACTCGGAGTGACCATCGAAACCGGCACCACTTCGAAATTTGAAAACACCGAACTAAAAGGTTTCGTGAACTACGGTAGTCCCATTCAATCCGTGGTCTCGGTCAAAAATGAGAAAGGTGAAACTATCGGCACCCAGATCATCTCCACGCCAAACCCAATCCTCCAACCCGTTTTCCAAACGATCAAAGAACAACGCTGAAATTAGCCCCGCTCACGCGAAAGTTTCGAGATGAGTGAGTACTTCGGAAAAGGGAACACTCTCGAGCAAACCAAACGCATCGTGACGGGTGAGACGGTCGCGCGATACAGCGGGACTAGTGATGCCACAAAGGAAGCGGGCCAAGGCACGCTTGGAGCGCAGGGCGGCATGACCCTCGGCTCGTAGGGTCTGGATGGCAGCGATACCCGCGATCGCAATTTCCCATTGCTCACTTCGCGGTGGAGCGCTCGCCACCTCACCCGCGCAGCGTCCGCAATACCCACAATCCGCATCCATCGACTCACCGAAATAAGCAATCAGCCGACGAGTGAGGCATCCCGGAGAAGAAACGAATTCCATGATGCCATCCAGTCGCGCGAGGTCTTTTTTTTCACGGGCGGTGAACAGTCCGTATAGCCATGTGGCGACTTCACTCGGCGAGCGATCCTTTGCGCCGGGAAGAAGTCGGAAGCGGTGCCGGAGACCGGAGGGTTTGATGGCTATATCCCCAGCCTCCTCGAGATAGGTGAGGGCTTTCAATACGCGCTCGCGGGTCTCCCCTGTTGCTGCAGCGGCAGCTTCTGCATCGATCGTGAGGAGTCGCCTGCCGCGCTTGCCGGAAGCGAAGAGAGCGGTGAGAAAACGCTGACGCTCCGGCGTGTGCCCTGCGATCACGCGATCCTCGGCATGATGAAACGAGATCTGAAACGTACTGTAGAACGACCCCGCCGGCTCCAGAATGCCTTCCTTTTCGAGATAGGTGATGACCGTTTCCAACACGAGAGAACGGATATCCGTGGTGCGCGAGAGGTCGTAGCGGCTGATGTCAAACTCGTCCCCTAAGCGCAAAAGATGATCCACCAAATGCCGCAACGCACTTTCTTCGGGAGTGTCGCCCAAGATGAAGTTCTCCAAAACCGTGAGATCATCCGCGCAAGCGAGCACTTCGCAATGTGATGACTGTCCATCCCGCCCCGCGCGCCCGATCTCCTGTTGATAGTTCTCCAGTGTCTTAGGCAAATTGTAGTGATAAACCGCACGGATATCCGATTTATCGATTCCCATCCCGAAGGCGATCGTGGCAACGATGACGTCGCATCGACCGTTCATGAAATCGTCCTGCACGGACGCGCGAACGTCACTCGCCATTCCGGCGTGATAGGCGCGGGAGCGGAGTCCTGCCTTTTGAAGATGACCAGACACACTCTCCGCCGTGTGCTGGAGCGTCACGTAAACGATGGCCGGAAGGTGCGTCGAGGTTGTTAATTTCTGAGTTAAAAGCGGAAGCCTCTGCTCGGCCGAAACAGGCGTGATGTGCATAGCCAGATTCCGCCGAAGGAAGGACGTCTGAACGCAGTCCTTCTTCTTGATCCCAAAACCCGTGCAGATTTCCGCGACCACCGGCGGCGTGGCTGTGGCGGTGAGAGCAAGAACACGCTTGATGCGAAACTTTTTCGCCAAGGCAGCGAGTCGCAAGTATTCGGGTCGGAAGTTGTGCCCCCACTCGGAGATACAGTGCGCCTCGTCGATGGCCAGCAGACTGATCTTTGCACGCTTGATCTTGGCAACGAATGTCTCGCTCACGAATCGCTCGGGCGCCACATAAAGAAGTTTGAGCGTCCCGCTCAATATACTTTCGTATACCCTCGCCACCTCAGCGGTCTCCAAGGTCGAATCCAACCTTGCAGCTGCGATCCCCCTTTCGACGAGCACATCGACCTGGTCTTTCATCAACGCGATGAGCGGCGAGACAACCAGAGTGAGTCCGTCGAGCAGGATAGCGGGCAACTGGTAGCACAACGACTTCCCGCCACCAGTGGGAAAAACCGCGAGCGCAGATCGCCCCTCCATCAATGTCTCCACAACCCGCCTCTGTCCCGGTCGAAACTCTGCGTGCCCAAAGTGGCGCTGCAATTCGCCCTCAAGATTCACTATCAATGTTCCTGCTTCCATTCAATGGCGAGTGGACTCCATGAAAATCCGGAAAGCAACCCCGCGATGAAATCCCTTCCACAATGCCCAGAATTTTTTTCTACTCCCATCGCTTTCCACCACGAGAGTCGCCGTCCACCTACCTGCCGGACGCCTACACTGCCTGACGCCTACAGGGTTTTTCGGACGGTCGTGAGGTAGGCCTGAATTGCATTTTCCTCCTCTTCCTTGAGTCCCGAACGATCCGCCATGTCCTCAACGATCCCGCCCCACTCTTCGACGGTATACTTAGAGACTGGCTCGAGAGCATGACACGTCGTGCAGCGCGTCGCTAGCAGGCGCCTACCGGTTACCAGTTTTTCAAAAGAATCCCCCGAAGCCTGCCCCAGCTTTGTCATCGCAGGAGAGATGTCCGGCGCGCCCTCGCGGAAACTTGCGCACCCTCCAACGAGAAACCCCAATCCCGCCAATGTGAGATATACTTTAAACATAGAGCGCATCCTCATTTATCAAAAGTGCATTCCAAAAATGGCGCGCCATTGAAAGTCCGCCTCATCCGTCACGGCCGTCACTTGCATCATCGCCGTCGTCGTAACATAAAAACGATCGAACCGGAATGAAGCGTTTGGACCTGCATAGATCACCGGGTCGCCTGCTTCCTGCCACTCATCGAAACCGAGTTCGTGCAAAAACTCTCCACCCAAGAGGAAATACGGCGAAAATTGATAACTTACGCCGAAGCTTTCCATGAACTCCCCGCTCCGCTCGTTGAAGTCGCCAAAGCGGTCACCCTCCCACTCCGCTTCGATCCCCGCATTGTAGGCCAATACGATGGGACCAAAGTTTTTCTGCAGAAGAAGCTTCCCCTCCAACTTGAACAATTGGTCGCCGAGTTTCACTTCCCCATAAAGTGCCGACCCTAAAAGATCGGTGACCGGATTCGTCATATTGTAAATCAACTCGAACGCGGTGTCCTTGTAAATAGCCTGTCCGTCGGCCACCTTCCAGTCGGCCACATAAATCCCGGCTTGCAGCCTGTCCGTCACGCCGTATTCCAACTCGTGACGGAAATCAAACTCGTTTGACCGCCCGCTGCCTTCGCCTCGCGTTTTCCACGTCGCAAAGTTTTCCACTTCTATCTCCCCCTTTGCGGCTGTCGTTGTTTCGTAAACGTATGTGAATCTCCGGTCGCCGGCGCTGGCAACCTCACCTAAAAGTGAAATCCCTAGCAAAATAGTGCACGTTGTCTTTTGTAGCTTCATATATATTGATACTGAGACCCTATCTCAATAGATAGAATAAAGGGCGTCAACCTTTTTTGGAATAGAAAAACGAAACTCCGCTCTTTTTCAGTTCGAAAGCTGTTTAGAGATAAATTTTAAATCATTGGCGCTCATTTTTTAGACATTGCCCACCCTGAACTAACAACAAGATGCTCGGGGCAATTACAACGCAGTCCCCTTTCGGAGGGGCCGCATGAAAATGATTGTGCCATCGCCCCCTCAAACTCCGGAGCCAATAGCATTTCGCAAGTCCGAATTTATTTGGGGGGCTCGGAAGATGTGATGAATCCGGCGTTCACCCAATCGGCGTGATCGGAGGCAATGCCGTTGCCGGCATCCGTAACGACCAGGCGCACTTCTTTGAAGCGGGCGTTCCCTTTTTGATTGTTTTATCAGCAGCCTCGTTCAAAGGTTGGCAACTTTGCATCTTCCATTTTGCTAGACCACTCTTGTATTATTGATAGGCATTTTTACTACATTTAAAACCAATGACTACTGGACTTTTAGCGAGCCATTTTCACTTTTAGCGGCGTCTTGATGAGCGCCGAATCGTTGCCCATCGACGGTCGCAGACCGCCGCTACAGAATGAGTCAAAAAGTATTCAGCTTTTTCTGTTAGCCTCGTAAGCGCTGGGATCCTGAAGTTGATGCCCTTTTAAAACATTCACCCCGTTTATCGATGGCCGTCCAAATTGGGATTTTGTTTAATCTATCTTGCCTGCGGGCGGAGGATTCGGAAAGCTAGGCGACTTCGGTTCCCATGTGGACATTCATTAACCTCGCACTCTTTGTTGCCGCTCTTGCCGCCCTTGTTTGTTTCATGGTGCGCGCAAGAAAGAATTCCCGCGAACTGGAGCGTCGTCTTTCGGAACTCGAGCAGGAGGAGGATCACGTCTTTGACTTTCTTCACGGGATCGGGGCTGCTTTTTCTGAAGGCGTAAGAAGCTCCGAGTTGCACCGTCTCCTAGTGGAGAGCGCTGTCCGAATCATGGATGGTGCCGCTGGGGCGCTGTATCTGGCGAACAAGGATTGCACCACACTCACGCCTTCCTTCATCACGCAGGCATGCCCTCCCTTCGTGACGATACCGGAGCACATACAAAGCCAAGCGACCAACAAGCAAGCCTCTCTCGATAGCTTCCAGCAACTCCAACCCGCCGTCTCGGGCGAGGGCCTCATTGGGGAGTGCTGGCTGAGTGGTCAGTTCCGCATCGCCAGCGGTCAGGAGTTTTCGACAGCCACTTCCAATAATTCCGCCATCGTCGGTCCGCTGATCTATCGTCACAAAATTCTCGGCGTTCTAGCCGTGGCCAATGGAGAAGAAAGCGTCCCCTTTTCCGATGCGGATCTGAAAGTCTTCCGTGCTATCGCCGAGCAAAGCGCATTCGCTCTCTACAACGAGGCGATTTATTTTGAGGCCGGTGAAAAAAAACTTCTCGATCGCGATTTGGAGATTGCGAGGGATATCCAGCGCATTCTTCTCCCATCCGAGGCGCCCGTTTTTGATGGCTATGGGTTCAGTGCCTTGAGCATCGCCGCTCGTCACGTGAGTGGGGATTATTTTGATTACATTCCGCTGACCTCAAATCGTCTCGGCGTGGCAATCGCCGATGTTTCAGGTAAGGGCATCCCGGCCTCGCTTATTACGGCGATGTGTCGAGGCGTTTTACGCCGCGAGGCCATCGAGTCTCCCTTGGCCTCGGATGTCCTTCGTAGGGTGAATCGCCAACTTTACCCCGACATCAAGGAGGACATGTTTATCAGCATGGCCTATTTGATTTTAGATTCCACAAGCGGACGCGTGGAAATGGCGCGCGCGGGACACGACGCTCCTCTGCTCTATCGCGCTGCGACAGGTCAGGTCGAAAAACTCAGCCCGAAAGGCATGGCGCTCGGCATTGACAGCGGCGAGGTCTTCAATAGAGTTTGCACCGATTTGAGTTTCGAGATGGAAACCGGTGACTGCATCCTGCTCTACACCGACGGCGCTACGGAATCATTGAACCATCAGGGTCTTGAATATGGCGTTGAAAGGTTGATTGAGGCCCTGCAGTCGGCGGCCCCGCAGGGAGCGACCCAGGTCGTAAATTACGTCGCGGAAGAAGTCAGAAACTTTACCGGCACTGACCTGAAACACGACGACATCACTCTTATTGCTATATCAAAAAAATGAATAATTCACCAGAATCAGAATCCTTCGACACCGAGTCTGAGGAGTCAGCAGCGAAGGCCTCCAGCAACACCGAAATCGCCGAGGTCGATTTTGAATCCGAGGCAGCTAAGCTGAAGGACCTCGCCCTTCGTGCCCGCGCGGATCTGGATAATTTTCGGAAACGCTCGCTCCGCGAAAAAGAAGAGGCCATCCGCTATGCCAACAACGGACTGCTCGAAAAGCTTCTGCCTGTCATGGACAATTTCGAACTCGGTCTAGATGCGGCTAAAACCGCTCCCGACGCAGCGTCTGTACTTCTAGGCATGTCGATGGTGCAAAAACAGCTGCAGGAATTTATCCGCAGCCAAGGTCTCGAAGAGGTCAAAACCGAGGGCGAAATTTTTGATCCCAAGAAGCATGATGCCGTCGCACAGGAATTCAGTGCCGATATACCGGAAGGCCAAGTCATTCGTCAGGTTCGCAAAGGTTACAACCTCAAAGACCGCCTCATCCGCGCCTCGTCCGTGATCGTTTCTAAGGGCCCACAAAAATGAGTCGCAAACGCGATTACTACGAAATCCTCTGCGTTGAAAAAACATCGTCCGACGATGAGATCAAGCGCAGTTACCGCAAGCTGGCCGTTAAGTTTCATCCGGATAAAAATCCCGACGATGCCGAGGCGGAAGATAAATTTAAGGAATTAGGCGAGGCCTACGAGGTTCTCAGCGACTCTTCGAAGCGTGCAGCCTACGATCGCTACGGACACGCCGCATTCCAAGGCGGCATGGGTGGCGGTGGTGGCGGGGGAGGATTCCACGACCCCTTCGATCTCTTCCGCGAAGTCTTCAGCGGTGCAGGTGGGGGAGGCGGAATTTTTGAACAATTTTTTGGCGGCAATGGGGGTGGCGTGGATTCCTCTGGGCGGCAACGAGGCTCCGATCTCCGTTACGATTTGCAGATCACCCTAGAAGAGGCAGCGAAGGGTTGCGAAAAGGAAATCGAAATTCGCAAACTCGACGGCTGCGAACCCTGTGGCGGCAGCGGTGCCCAAAAGGGCTCGAAGGCCATCACTTGCACGACATGCCGCGGACGCGGCCAAGTCGCCGTCGCACGCGGCTTCTTTCAAGTCGCTCAAACCTGTCCGGCCTGCCACGGCAGCGGAAGAATCATCGAAAAACCCTGCTCCTCGTGTCAGGGCGATGGACGAGTCGAGAAAACCAGCCGCGTTAAAATCAAAATCCCACCAGGCATTGACAGCGAGTCACGTCTTCGCAGCACGGGCGGTGGCGAGGCGGGATTGCGCGGTGGCCCGCCCGGCGATCTCTACGTAGTGGTCCACATCAAGGAACACGAGGTTTTTACTCGCAATGGCATGGACCTCACCTGCGAGGTGCCGATCCCCTTTTCCACAGCAGCACTCGGCGGCGAGATCGAGGTTCCCACACTCGAGGGTACCGTGTCCTTGAAAATTCCTGCTGGAACGCAAAGCGCATCCACCTTCCGCATTCGCGGCTTAGGCATGCCTGCCCTTCAAGGATTGGCCAAGGGTGACATACTGACCTACGTCCAAGTCGAGGTTCCCACTCGCTTAAATCCCGATCAGCGCGAGGCCCTGCAGACCTTCGCAGAACTTTGCGGTGAAGAAAATAATCCGATTAACAAAGGGTTCTACGATCGCATAAAATCGTTTTTCACCTGAGGCCATGATTCTCTCCACCGCCCAGATGCTCGAAGCGGAGGCCATCGCCTTTGCGGACGGGCACACGGCGGAGGAACTCATGGAGCAGGCGGGACGGCAGTTGGCGGAATTAGTTCGCCAGTTCCATCCCTCACCCGGTACATGCCGCGTTTTTTTTGGTAAGGGTCACAATGCCGGCGACGTTCTGGTCGCCGCACGCCACCTCGCAATAGATGGATGGGTGATCGCATTGGACCCCGTTTTCCCCGAAGCTTTCCTGTCCCCGCTAACAGCGACCCAACTCTCCCGCATACCGCGCAGCCCGCTCGGCAAGGCTCGCCCGCTGGTCGTCTTGGACGGGATTCTTGGCTTAGGCACAAAGGGTGATCCGCGCGAGCCAGTCGCCTCCGCCATCCATCGCATCAACCATCTCCGTGATCACCACGCCGCTTGGGTACTCGCTGCAGATTTACCAAGCGGACTCCGAGAAGAGACGGTCGGCGATCCCTGCGTGAGGGCGGATGTCACCATGGCGATGGGGTTTGTGAAATCCTGCCTCATGGCTGACCCCGCAACGGATTTCGTCGGGCGCCTTGCCGTCGCTGACCTCCCCGCCCTGCGCGCCCCGGCGGACTCGGATTTGGCAGAAATCCTCACGCCTAAGATCCTGTCCCTACCGCCATGGTCTTTCGATAGACACAAGGGAATGTCCGGCCGCGTCGCCATCATTGCCGGCTCGCGGACCTATCCTGGTGCGGCCCGACTTTGTTCGGCAGCTGCAGTCAAAGCGGGTGCGGGCCTTGTCACTCTGGTCGTTCCACCCGATTGCGTCGCCACACTCTCCGCTTCTGTGATTCCGGAGGTGATGGTCCGCTCGTTAGATGATTTCAGCGTTCTTTTGAGCGAGAAATGGGATGCCTTAGGCATCGGACCTGGGCTCGGGCGCTCGAGAGATGCGATGGTCTGCGAGTTTTTGAGACATTGCTCCGCGCCGTGCGTTGTGGATGCCGATGCCTTGAATGCCCTTGCTGGTCAAATGGAGATTCTCCAAGAAAACGCAGGCCCAAGATTGCTCACACCACATCCGTTGGAGATGGCTAGACTCTATCCCCGCAAGGGCCTCAACCGACGGCAGTGGATGGCCGATTTTGTTTCCAAATATCCAGTCACGCTTCTTCTCAAGGGCTCGAGAACACTCGTAGGAAATAACAAAACGCCACTCGCCTTTAATACCACCGGCCACCCTGGAATGGCCAGCGGCGGAATGGGCGATGTGCTCACGGGCGTCTCCGCCGCGTTGATCGCACAAGGCAGGGACATCACGGAATCCGCGCGACTCGCCGCTTGGACCTGTGGACGCGCGGCCGAACTGGCCATCCGCGACAATACCGTTTCGCAGGAATCCCTCACCGCGAGCGACATCATCGACCACTTAGGCCGGGCCTTCCTCGATCTTCGCGCGGGTGTTTTTTAGAACACCTTTTCCCTTACAAAATCGTCCGAATCTGAATCGAGTCGAAACGCGCTTCGGCAAACATCACATCGCTCAGGATGATCAGTTTGTCTCCACTCACAATGAGACCACGGCGATGCAATTCCTGCTCCGCATCGACCACGTTGTGCTCCGGATTAACTCCAAAGGGGAGGCAAATCGCATGCGTATTCCAATTCAACGTGAGACGACGCATGACTTCCTCGCTCGGAGTGAAAGCGAAAATCGGCGCTCGTTCGGGTCGAAGGTGACTCGCTTCATCGGCCATCCGACCTTCGCGAGTGAAGAGAACCAGCTTTGCATTTTCGAGCGAGTTCGCAAGGGTCACTGCGGCATGGACGGTTTTCTGTCTTTGCGTTTCCAGAATCGCACTGGAAGCATAGCCGGCCCCACCGCTTAGAGCGATACGCCGAGCTACGCGGTCGAGGACCTTCACACATTCCACCGGATATTTTCCCGTCGCCGTCTCTCCGCTCAGCATGACGGCATCCGCCTGCTCGAAGACGGCGTTGGCGACATCCGTGATCTCCGCGCGTGTGGGGATCGGATTCTCAATCATGCTTTCGAGCATGTGAGTAGCGACGATGACCGGACGACCGATCTCTAGGCATTTTTTAATAATCCGACGCTGGATGATCGGCAGTTCCTCCATCTTACACTCCACGCCAAGGTCGCCGCGCGCGATCATCACGGCATCCGATGCCACGATAATGTCCTTGATGAATCGAACGGCATTCTGATCTTCGATCTTGGCCACTGTTCTGGCGCGGCTCCCTTGCTCAACGAGCACACGCTTGAGTTCCAAGATATCGGCCGCCTCGCGGCAGAAACTCAGAGCAACAAAATCCACATCCAGAGAAACGCCAAGCTTGATATCGGCATGATCTTTTTCTGTCAGCGGCGGCAGGTTCACCTTCACTCCCGGAAGGTTGATGTGCCGCTTGGAGCCAAGCAGCCCCTCCGTCAGAACCTCACAGCGCACACGGTTGGCATCCTTCGCCAACACCTTCATGTGAATCACCCCATTGTCCACCAAAACGGTATCGCCAACATGGATGTCATTCACCAATCCGTCGTAATTCACATCGACGGAGTGTTCCTCCTCGCTCCGAGATCCTCGGACTGTGAATTCAAAAATCTGGCCCGGCTTGAGATTCAGCTTCACCGGAAGATCGCCCGTACGAATCGCTGGGCCTTGCGTATCGAGGAGGATGCCGCAGTTGATATCCAACTCGGCTGCAACTCCACGCACACGTTTCACCACGTCCCTCACCCAATCGTGCCTAGCATGGCTCATATTCAGGCGAAAAATATTTGCCCCCGCTAGGATGATCTCGCGAATTTTTTCCTCAGAATCCGAAGCAGGCCCCAAAGTGCAGATGATCTTGGTCTTTCGCATGGAACATATCAATAGCAACCAACTCGCGATAACAAGCTGTTTTACCATCCCGACGCTCGAAGTCGGCATCGCCTCATACCAAAAGCCGCTTGCTTTTGGATTTTAGTAGAGGAGCACAGCGCGTCTCGCCTGTGTGCTGCGGTCTGCTGGGGAGGGTGCGAGAAAGCAGACCAGTCTCCACACGGCCGAGACGGCCATGCCCCCCTTTTCCGCTGCAAAGTCCAATTTCAAAGGAACAATGGTATCACTCCCCCCTTTCACTTTTTCCTTTCACTTTTTCCTTTTAAGCCCCCTCGCTTTCGACATGGCATCCACCATGCTACTAACGAAGGGCACTGTTTGTTTTGGGCTTTGCCCGCTTTTCAGCGGAGCGGGACGGCGGCCGGTTCGGGAAATAGCGCCCCGTCAAGGGTGCCTTCCGGAGCTGCGGGCCAGACGGAATCCGATGTTGTTGTTCCGGTTGTCCGGGTTGTTGTTGTTGTCGCGGTTGGCAACGGTCGCGTTGTCGGCGTTGTTGTTCCAGCTACCGCCACGGATGCGGCGGTTGGAGGTTCCGTCCAGTCCATGGCCGACGCCCGAAAGTGAGGTTGAAGAGCCTTTTGTCGGAATCGCAAAGTGCACGCCGTTTTTGTAGCCGCTGTCTTTGAACTGGCACGCTGGGGCTGATTCGGACAACCTTCCGCGGTCATAGACCGCC
>Ga0214919_10011304_pt1 | contig 11150 bp, 8 predicted proteins | sample LL1503_MetaG_FD_177994 | JGI IMG/M metagenome (GOLD analysis project Ga0214919, IMG submission 177994) | Freshwater microbial communities from Lake Lanier, Atlanta, Georgia, United States - LL-1503 | ecosystem: Environmental > Aquatic > Freshwater > Lake | place: USA: Georgia | collected 2015-03-15
AGTACTGCTCTCGGCCGCCCTTTTAGGCACTGCGGCCTATGGCCAAGCTCCAATCACGCTTCGCATCGGCGCAGCATCAAATGTGCTTTTTGGTCCCGTGTTTGTGCTTGCCGATAGCAGCAACGGCATCGCTTCAAAGCATGGCCTGAAGATCGAGTCGCGTATCTTTAATTCGGGGATCGCCACTATGGAGGCCGCGCTTGCCGGTGACCTTGACGTCGCCTTTCCCAACACGCGCATTCTGCTGCCACTTCTCAAGAGCGGCAAGGCTTGTTTTAAAGGCCCGATCGCCTTTGTCGACGTGAATACAGTCAACATGGTGACCAAAGCGACCATTACCCAGCCTAAAGAGCTAGAGGGCAAGAAGATAGGAACGCCTAAAGGGGGTATCGGTGAGGTGGCACTGCACATGTGGTTAGCAAAGCAAGGGATCGATCGGGCAAAAGTCGAGACCGTCAACGTCTCTCAAGAAGACCTGCCTATTGCATTGGCCAAGGGCAGCGTGGACGGGATCATCTGGCCGGAACCTACTCCCTCGCTTGCACTGGAAGTAGCGGGCAAGGCGGTACACCGGTTCGGTGACATCGGCTCTGCGTTCCGCGATACATCGGTGGTAAACGTAACCTGCGATTGGGCTAAAAAGAACGGTGACGACGGTATGAAGCGTCTGGTCGCCGCCTGGATTGATGCGGTTGATCTACTCAAGAATAACCCCGAGGCCGGTGCACGCATCACGGCTAAAGCCTTGCAACTTACTCCGGCCGATGTTGCCAAGATCTGGAAGAACGGTGGCTGGCCCGGCGGCTGGCCTGCATCGCTAAGCGATAGCCAGATGGATATGTTCTTCACGTATGGCGATTACCTCAAGGCTGGCAAGGAGCTTGACAGCATGCCTGATATGCCAGCGTACATCAGCAGCAAGTGGCTCAAGGAAGTTGCCCCCGGGCGCGTCCAATTTTCCAAATATAAGTACTAGGCCGAAACTCATGTCCAGTGCTATCAGGATGCGTGGCGTTGAGATGAATTTCTCCGACGGTCATGATGAAAATTCCTACCTTGCCCTTCAGGGGGTAGACCTGGATGTGAACGAAGGAGAGTTCTTTTGCCTGCTTGGACCGTCGGGCTGTGGCAAGACTTCGCTTCTAAATCTGATCGCGGGCTTCGTCACCCCCACGGGGGGGCGGGTGGATATTCGAGGCCAGCCCGTCATCCGGCCCGACAAGGATCGTGGTGTGGTGTTTCAATCGGATCGTGCGCTTTTCGACTGGCTCACTGTTGATGAGAACGTTTCTTTTGGGCCGCGCATGCGCGGCGTGCCTGAGGCTAAATGGCGCAGCGAAGCGGATGAGATGCTCAGACTGGTCGGCCTTTGGGATCATCGCCATAAGCTTCCCCGCGAGTTGTCAGGTGGCATGAAGCAGCGCGTGCAGATTGCCCGGGTTTTGGCAAACAGCCCAGACATATTGCTGATGGACGAACCCTTCGCGGCCTTGGACGCCTACACGCGCGGCGTCATGCAGAGGGAGGTCACGCGCATCTGGGATGCTGCGCGGCGAACAGTCGTCTTTGTCACCCATGACATCGCCGAGGCCATCTGGCTGGCTGACCGCATTGGCATCATGACACGAGGCCCCGGTTCGCAGATTCGCGAAATTTTCGAGGTCAAACTACCGCGGCCACGCGAGCGCATGACAACAGACTTTATCAACTTGTTCAATAAGCTGAGCGAAGCGATAGACGCAGAAGCGGGGCACTCTGCACTGCGCGAGGAAACCATCTGATGATTGATGCGAATAAGGCTAACGACCTTTTACTGCCCCGCCCAGTATCGACCAACCCGAAATCTGGCAGACGCGGCATGACTGCCGTTGCCGTGCTGACTGCTCTTTTTGTATGGACGCTAGCTGCCACGCTAACCTCGCCATTTTTTCTACCATCCCCGCTATCAGTAGGTAACGCCATTGTTGACTTGACGGTCAACGGAACACTGCCGAATGCGGTTGCCATCAGTTATTTTCGAATTCTCGTTGGCTGGGCTGTTGGTTGCGCGGTAGCAATTCCACTGGCGCTGTTTGCAGGTCGAATTACGCTAGTGCGTCAGTTGGTGGAGCCCTTCTTTAACTTTTTCCGGTTTGTACCGCCGATTGCACTCCTAGGCGTGGCAATTTTATGGTTCGGTATCGGCGAAGGTTCAAAGATCGCCATCATCATCTACACCTCCTTGTTCACTGTCTTTATGAACACCATGGCGGGGGCAACCACGGTGGACGAGAGCCCAAGCCGCGCAGCACTTTGCCTGGGAGCTACTAAGCGACAAGTTCTGTGGCGCGTGGTGCTGCCCGCAACGGTTCCGGCTATCTTGGTTGGCATGCGTGTCGGTATGGGCTTTTCGTTCATGAGTGTGGTTGCCGCCGAGATGATTGCCGCCAACGAGGGGGTGGGATTCTTGATCTACAACGCCCGGCTATTCCTCAAAACAGCAAACGCATTTGCCGGCATCCTGACTCTCGGAGCCATGGGTCTCTTGGCTGACTATGTTTTCCGCCTTCTCGCACGCAAACTCTTTCCCAAGCATGCATTGCCGTTTTGAAGTCATTCCCAAATGTGGTTAATCACGAAAATATAAAAATTCTATTAAATACCATTAAGTGCGTCACGAATTAATATAAAAAATATACAAATTGCGGCAGTTAAATTATTCATGAAGAAATTTTTAAGTAACCTAATTCGCCCTTCTTTATTGCTAGGTGGCTTGTCAGTCATCATAGTGATTGGATTCTATGCATATGTTTCAAGTCGGCCAGGGGTCAATGCATCACTGGTCCCCACTCCTGCCAAAATAATTCAAACATTCGCCAGCGAAATTGCAAGCGGTGAGTTGTTAAACAATACCAAAGCAAGTTTAGCTAGAGTTATTGCAGGCTTTTTAATTGGATCTTCGCTTGCAATCTTGATAGGCTGTGTAGCAGGATGGTTCAGAATCTGGGGGTACATACTTAATCCTTTAATTGATGCTATACGACCAATACCAGCATTAGCATATATACCACTTGTTATTGTTTGGGTAGGCATCGATGAGTCGTCAAGAATTATTATTATTACTTTGGCCGTTTTTAAACCATGTGTAGTAAATGCACGCGCAGGCATGCAAGAAGTTGCACAAATATATGTAGATGCGGCAAAAACACTAGGAGCAAGTGCTTTTCGTATTTTTTGGACAATTGCTATTCCAAGTTCAATCCCGTATTTAATTGCTGGTATGCGAACAGCCTTGTCTACCGGTTTCTTGGCGCTTGTCGCAGCAGAATTAATAGCTGCCCCATCAGGCTTAGGCTTCATGATTCAAAATGCAGGTCAATATTTTAGAACTGATGTTGTAATAGTGGGTATCGTTGTTATTGGGATAGTGGGGGCTATCTTAGATCAAATTGCTCGGATGGTTGGCCTGCATCTAACTTCTTGGTCCGATGTTAGAAAAACATGAATCCTGACTCAATTGCAAAAATCTCAGTTTCAAATCTGAGTCACCAATTTCAAATAGGTTCAGACTCAAAAAATTTAGTTGTTCTGAACGATATAAATATTGCAATTAGTAAATCAACATTCATCAGTATAGTTGGTGAGTCGGGATGTGGGAAATCAACTCTTCTTCGAATTATGGCGGGGCTGATTACTCCTTCAAAAGGAATAGTCGAATATGAAAACAAAAAGGTATCTGGAATTGATCCTAATTTAGGCTTTGTTTTTCAACAGGATTCGGTATTTCCTTGGCTAACTGTAGCTCAAAATATAGAGTACGGTTTAAAGGCAAGAAGAATTGCACGCAGTGAAAGAAAAAATTTAGTAGATCACTGGTGTGATTTAGTGGGTCTAATAAAATTTAAATCTGCATATCCGAAACAACTTTCAGGCGGCATGCGTAAAAGAGTAGATTTGGCACGTGTTTTTGTAAATTCTCCATCTGTACTTTTGATGGATGAACCATTCGGTGCACTTGACGTTCAAACGAAACATGACATGCAAGAAGTTATTTTAGATTTATGGAATAAAACTAAAAGTACTATTATTTTTGTCACCCATGATCTAGAGGAAGCTGTTTTTCTTTCAAATAAAGTTCTGGTGATGTCATCTCGTCCGGGACAAATTTCAAGCTCATTAGACATAAATTTGGATTATCCACGGATAGAAGAATCTCGTATCTCTGATTCGTTTCATGCTGCAAAGCAATTGCTTTGGGCAGAGATGAAGACAGCTCGTTTAAATTCTGGAAAATAAATATTTTTAAATATGGCTAGCTTTGACCCACACAAACCCAATGTTCTTTTGATATTGAGCGATGACCATGGGCCGTGGGCAATGGGTTGTGCTGGTAATTCAGAAATCATTACCCCGTCTTTAGACCGTCTTGCACGTGAGGGGACAAGATTTGAAAACTTTTTTTGTGTGTCTCCCGTTTGCTCCCCGGCTCGTGCTTCACTATTAACTGGAGAGATTCCATCTCAACATGGTGTACATGATTGGATTCGGGATGGAAATATTGGAACGAATCGCATTGATTATCTTGAAGGAAAAACGCTCATTACTGATATAGCAACAGAGGCTGGCTACCGGTGTGGATTGATCGGTAAATGGCATTTGGGTTCAAGTGATCTTCCTCGTAAAGGATTCGTTAAATGGTTTGCGCATCAATCCGGCATGAGTTCTTATGAAGATTCTCCAATGGTTGATGAAACTAATCTGATTAACTGTGAAGGTTATTTAACAGAAGTTCTAACTGAAGAAGCTCTTCAATTCATTGCTAAAGAAAAAGAACAGTCGCAACCATTTTGGTTAAGTCTCAATTATACGGCTCCTCATTATCCATGGATTGATTCGCATCCACGTCGATATACAGATTTATATTCTAATTGCAAATTTGAGTCCTGCCCAATCGAAAATATTCATCCCTGGAATGCTGGCGGAAATCCAGCCACTGACGAAGGCCACAGAAATCGCAGGGAGAGTTTAATTGGTTATTACGCGGCAACGACTGCAATGGATACGGGTATTGGTCATGTAATTGATTTATTAGAAAATTTGAATTTGACCAAAAGTACACTAGTTATATTCATGAGTGACAACGGAATGAATTGTGGTCATCACGGTATTTGGGGGAAAGGAAACGGTACTAGGCCGCAAAACATGTATGACACATCCGTGAAAGTGCCATGTATTTTTTCTCAACCGGGGCGTATTTCTAAAAATAGATTGATACCGCAATTAACAAGCGCATATGATTTTTTTCCTACCATTGGCTCATACTTAAATTTTCCTCCAATTGAAAAAAATAATAAACCAGGCCTTTCTTTTAAAGAACTTTTACTTGAGACCTCTGAATTAGACAGGTCACCTATTTTTGTTTTTGACGAATACGGTCCTGTAAGAATGGTAAGAACACTGCATTGGAAATATATTCATCGGGACCCTGATGGCCCCCACGAACTTTATCATTTGAAAGAAGATCCCGATGAAAAAATAAATCTTATTGATCACCCATCAGCTGACCAAGAAAAAAGTTACTTGCATGATGAGCTAGAAAGCTGGTTTAATTTATATGTTTCACCTCATTTGGATGGGCGAAAATGGGGAGTTACTGGAGCAGGTCAGATTTCAAAGCCACAAGTGGGGATGCAAATCGAACATGCTTTTGCGTCTATACCGATTGCTGCTCTTTCTAAAAAATAATTTAACTTGGAGATAAATATGACTTCGCATCGTTTCATCAATTCAAGGAATGCAAATTTATTGGATCGAAGAAGTATTCTGTTTTCAACCATAGGTGGTTTAGTCGCAACCTCTTCAATCTCTTTGCAAATAAATGCACAGACTATAAAGCCGCCATTTCAGGTTGGACTTATTAGAAATCCTGTTGCAGGACTAATTGACGTATCAGCACGAAAAGGTTGGTTTAAAGAGGCTGGTGTTGATTTTAAAAGTATACTTTTTGCAGGTGCAGCTGGTCCTAAAATTTTGCAGGCAATGGGCGGTGGAAGTATTAGCTTAAGTTCAGTTTCTTCAACTGCTGCATTATTTGCACTATCTGCAGAAGCCATTCCAATGAAGATTGTCTCTATTGCTACTGATCCAGTTCCATTATTCAATATTTTAAGTTCGGCCGGAATAAAAGATATGAGAGACTTGGCTGGCAAAAAAGTATCTGCGCCACTTGGTACAGGCTTGCAGTATTTTCTTGCACGGGCTCTTGAAAAGTATGGCATGAGTTTAAAAGATATCGAATATCTAAATTTGCCTGCTGGAGATGCTCAATCAGCCTTTTTGGCCGGCCGAATTGATGCAATTGTTCCCTCTATTATTGGTGGCCTTTTAATTCAAAAAATAAAACCTGATACAAGGGTTCTATTTTCACGTGCAGATTTTATCAAGGGCCCTGGATCGTTAAAACCTATGATTAATTACGATGTTTTTGTTGGATCCGATTCAATTTTAAACAGCCAGAAAGATTCTATTTCATCGTTTTTAAGTGTATATCATGAGCGCGCAGTGCCATATGTAAAAGATAAATCCACTTCAAACGAGGCAATTCAAGAAATTAATGAGTATGTTAATTTTGAACAGAAAACGCCGACCGATGTATCTATTATTAAAGAGTTACTTGTAAGGAGTGGTTTTTATGATCGTACACAAACCAGGAAAATAATATCATCTGACGAGTTTATTGCCAGCATGGAAGATCAAGTCAAATTTTTTATGGATACTGGCCAAATGGTCCGGGCAGTGGCAATCAGATCGAACCTGGTTAAGGGTTTAATTTAATATTATGTGCGATAGTTTAGGATGTTCTGAAAAACTCATTTTTTGGCTTGGTCGCTCCATATAAATCAATGAGTTACGGCCATTAAAACAGTTGAAATTGGACTTATTCAGAGGTTCCTTTATTGTGTGAGTCTGATCTGGCTCTACAAGCTAAACCAGTTATATTTACAAGAAGTTGCTTTCAGCCATATCGCACGCATACTCTTTCCCAAGCATGCATGGCCGTTTTTAAGTCATTCCAATGTTCAACCGAATCGGAGAGTAGCTATGTTTCGTTTTATCGCTTTTGGATTAGTCGCAATTTTGGTTGGCCTCATTCCACAAACTGCAACTGCTCAAGGCACATGGCCCTTAAGACCAATCAAAATAGTGGTGCCCTTCCCAGCCGGCGGGCAACTCGACATCGTTACGCGAATTGTGGCCGACCGACTCACGCCAGCTTTAGGTCAACCGGTTCTTGTAGAGCCCCGCCCCGGGGCAGATGGCAACATTGGAACTGAGCTCGTGGCCAAAAGCCCGCCCGACGGCTACACATGGGTTGCAGTCAGCCCGCCCACGACGATACAACCCAGCGTGCGTCCAAGGACCCTTAAATACGATCCCTTACGCGATTTTGAGCCGATCGCTTTTTTAGGCACCAGCCCCTTTGTCTTCGCTGTGCCGGCATCGCTCCCGGTCAACAACCTGGCTGATTTCATTGCCTATGCAAAGTCGCAACCTGGCAAGCTGTCCTACGCGGGTTCTGCACGCGGTACGGTAGTGCATCTGGCTACAGAGCTTTTTATGCTTAACACCAGCATCAAGATGGAGATGATCAACTATCCAGGCCAGCCTGCCGCGCTAACCGACCTCATCGCCGGACGCGTGCAGTTCATGACACTAGGCTTGATCCTTGCTGGGCCCCAAGTCAAGGCTGGCAAGCTCAAAGTGCTGGCGATCCTTGACAACAAGCGGCACCCACTCCTGCACGATGTGCCGACGATAGCTGAGCTTGGGCAAACCGACCTCGTCATGACTACTTGGTTCGGGCTTGCCATGCCTGCTCAGGTGCCGCCGGCCATAGTTGCACGGGTCAACGCCGAAGTGTCGAAAATCCTGCAATCGCCCGATATCGTCCAGAAGTTACAGGACATGGGTATCGATGCCGCCAAACCAAACACACCTCAGGAGTTCGGGCGCTTTATGCGCGATGACGTAGCGCGTTGGAAAAAGGTGGTTAAAGACGCCGCCATTGAAACCGAATGACCTAATGTCTGGCAAGTCCATTTCCAGTGACCGACTGCTAACCGACGATCCTGGGGCCAGCTTTCTGGGGACGATGGGGCGGACGCTGCACGACTCGGTGCCATGGTGGCCTGAAAGGCTGCGCTCACCGAAAGGTGCGCCGAATATCGTTGTTGTTTTACTTGACGACCTCGGCTTTTCCGACTTGGGCTGCTTCGGCGCTGAGTTTCATACACCGAACATTGATGCACTGGCTTCTGGTGGTCTGCGCTTTGCTAATTACACGACGGTGCCCATGTGCACGCCGGCCCGCGCAGCTTTACTCAGCGGCAAGAACCCACATTCGGTGGGTTGCGGCTGGCTTACCTTCAATGCGCCGGGTTATCCAGGCTACCAAGCCGGCGAGATCACGCGTGACGCGCCGACCATGGCCGAGCTACTTCGGGCCCAAGGCTACGCCACCTACGCAGTTGGCAAGTGGCACAACACCGCTGAATACAACGTTACACCAGCTGGCAACCGGGCATCTTGGCCACTTCAGCGAGGCTTCGACCGTTTCTACGGATTCATTGGCGGCGAGACTCATTACTTCGCGCCAGCCCAGCTTTTTGAGGACAACGCTATCGTCGACCGCGACACCTATGCCCCCGATTACTACTGCACCGATGACTGGACCGACAAAGCGATAAGTTGGCTCAAGGCGCACACCGCCTCTGAGCCAGAAAAGCCATTTTTCCTTTACTTGCCATATAACGCGCCTCACGCACCACTGCATGCCAAGACAACAGACCTTGCGCGCTACGCAGGGCACTACGATGTTGGGTGGGATGTGCTGCGAGAGAAGCGCCTAGAGTGGCAGGTTGCAAAGGGCTTGATGCCAGCGTCTACACGTCTGCCGATCCGCAGCGCGGGAGTGCCAGCGTGGGATACCTTGCATGCTGAGCGGCGGGCAGTGTTTGTTCGCTACATGGAACTTTATGCAGCCATGATCGACAATCTTGATCAAAACATCGGACGCATCACATCTCACCTCTCGGCCACTGGGCAGATGGACAACACGCTCATCTTAGTGACATCTGACAACGGCGCCAACGGCATCGGCGGGCCGGAAGGTGCTATCAACAACCTTTCAAAGCGGCTTACACGCACCGAAGATCCAGAAATGGTCCGGCGCGTCGTGGAAAGCGGTGGTCTTGGCGGCCACGCCTCTTGGCCGGCATATCCGTTAGGCTGGACCGACGTATCGTCGACGCCGTTTCGCCAGTACAAGACTACGACTATGAATGGCGGCATACGCGTGCCCCTTATCGTGCACTGGCCGCGTGGTATCAGCGATGCGGGTGCCGTAAGACAGCAATGGGTACACGTCTGCGATACTTTGCCCACGATACTCGACTTGCTAGGCACTCACTATCCGTCGGCCTTCAATGGCTACCGCACACGCGGACTGGATGGCTTTAGCTACCTCCCGTTGTTAACCGATGCGAATGCCTTAGAAGCTCGTAGCCGCCAACATTTCGAGCTGGCCGGCAACCGCGGCTATGTGATGGATGGCTGGAAGATCGTATCGTTGCAGCCGCCAGGTCGGCCGATCGACCTCGACAACTGGATGCTTTTTGACCTCGCGGCCGATCCGACTGAGATTGATGACCGTGCGCCCGCGATGCCGGAAAAAGTGGCGGAGCTAGTCGCTGCGTTCGAGAGCGATGCCAATGCGAACTATGTCTATCCGTTGGACAACCGTGACATCCGCCGCGCGCTTACGGTGCCGCCTTTTCTGGAGGCCAGCCTTTATCAGGCCAGAACTTTTTATGGTGATGCACCTACTGTGGCTCTGGCATCGGTTGGGCCAATGGTTGCGGATCGCGATTTCAGGCTGGAGTGTCGCTTTATCTGTCGGGGCCATGACCAAGGCGTTATTTTTTCGCTTGGTGACCCGATCGCTGGCATGGCACTTTTTGCCCGCGCCGGCCACCTTAATTTCGTGTACCACGGGGGCACAGGTACGCACGTCTTGCGAGATGGCCTAGCCCTAGCACAAGGGGAGAACTGCTTTGTCTTGGAGCACTCTGCACTGGGCGAGCGCCGAGGGTCGGCGAAGATCCTACTTAACGGGAAAGAGGTTCTTGATCCGCTCAACACATCGCCAACCTTAATTCTTGGCTGGGTCGGTGAGGGGCTAGACCTCGGCATGGACCGCAAGCAACATGTCACCCCTCTATACGGCGAAATAGGCCCGTTTCCATTTACGGGAAAGGTCATCCTCGTACGGATCGAGCCTGGTGCCCAGGCGTCCGACAGCTATGCAAATAGGCTAGAAATCGCATCTCAACGAAGTTGAATTTAATCGCCCAGGTTTTCATGAAGGCTGATTAGTTTAGGCTGCTGCCGGTTTCAAAGACACTTTGTTAAGGATGGCCTGAAAAACCCGTTCACAAAAGTGCTACCGGGCCATTAATTTTCAAATAGTGGGACTCCCAAGAAATCCTGAGAGATTTCCTCAATTGTCCGGGCCCATGCATTTTACGGTTCAAAACGCAGTTTACTGCTGGCCGGGCGGTGCGTGTTGGGCTGCGGGGCAGTGCGGTGCTGAGCGGCCTGTGATGTGTGGGGCGGGATTGCGTGTGTGAACTTGGGGCGGTTGTGTTGGTGACAGTGTCAGGGCGCTTGGATCGTGTAGACCGGGCACTGTTGCTGTCTGCGATGGGTTGAGCTGCTGGGCAGTGGGGTTGGCGTTGATCTGGAAATTGGCTTGGCTGGATATTTTGACCATACGGGGTCAGTCAATAGTCGGCGCCAGGGTCAAATCTACGTCGACGCCAATACAGATGCTCACATAGCAACCGATGAACCCATGAATTCCAGCATGTTTTTGCCAAATGCCCGCGGGTCTTCGAAATAGGGAAGTGCCCCAGAATCAAACACTGTGACGCGCCAATTGCCCCGCCCAGTAAATCGCTCCTTACCCCGGTAGTCGACAAAATCGCCGCGTACACCGTGGCTCATCCAGACAGGCAGGCGAAGCCGGTCGTAGACAGTGGTGATATCGGCGCTAAACATCTGGGCTGACAAAAAGCACAAAGGCGCATGCTCTGCGCCAGGCTGGCGCGTGG
>Ga0214919_10011305_pt1 | contig 11150 bp, 7 predicted proteins | sample LL1503_MetaG_FD_177994 | JGI IMG/M metagenome (GOLD analysis project Ga0214919, IMG submission 177994) | Freshwater microbial communities from Lake Lanier, Atlanta, Georgia, United States - LL-1503 | ecosystem: Environmental > Aquatic > Freshwater > Lake | place: USA: Georgia | collected 2015-03-15
CATAAATTAATTGTATTTCTAATGTAGATAATTCAGTTTTACATAAATATAACATATGATGCAATAAAGTAATACATCTATCAAAAAGTACATCTGCAAATTGATTACCTTTATAAATTGTTAAATCAAATGAATCATTTAAGCATGCTATATCAGATTTACCTATATTAGGTTTATAGAAATTCTTATTTTCAATTTGACTATAAATTGTCTTAATTATTAAAATACCAGAATTTAATCCAGATTTTAAAATTCTTTTCATTTCTAGAATAGGTATTTTTCTTACATCTTCAAATCCAAATGGACTAATATGTTGTATTGTAATATTATTTTGTATTAAATTATTTGTAGTATTTATATTATTATTATTTATAGTATTATTTATAGTATTATTATTATTATTAATAGTATTATTTGTAGTATTATTATTAGTATTATTTTTATTTTTATTTTTAAGAAATTCTAAAAAATTTATTGCTAAATCTTGAGGTAGATTTGTTAAAATATTTAATATATCTATATTATCATTTGAATTATTATTAATAGGAATAGAGGTATTTGTAAAATTATTATTAACTTGTTTTAAAACACAAGTTTTACTTTGATGCCTTTTTAAAGATGATGTTTTTGTAAATATATTATCACAAATATTACAACTTATTATTTTTTTTTTAATAACTTTAACATTATTATTATTATTATTAAAGTTATCATTGTATGTTTTAATATCTTCTTCCGATGTTATACATCTTACAGAAGTTTTTAAATGTTTCAATAAAACACTAGGATATTTATAATTTGTATTACATTTAGGACATATTGTTAAAGGCATAATAATAAATTATATATCTTAGGTTTAGTATTAAATAAATTATTTTGTTTATATTTTAATATTGTATTTTAATATATAATTTCTTTTTAAATTATTATTATAAACAAATATAATAAAATTTATAAAATAAACACTAAATAAATTGTGTGACACTTTTTATAAAATAAATTACACTTATATAAGGTTTAATATAATATTTTATTATATGTGAAATACAAATAATTATGCAGAATTATGCAGAATTACTTTTAAAAAAACAATTATGTGACACCCCGAAGAGCTGAAGACTCAAAAAAAATTTTAAAAGGTAAAAAAAATGATATCCACAAATACACGAAAAAAAATCAAAAAACGAGCGCTATAAAATCGTAAAAAAATCAAAAAAAAATATCCACAAATACACGAGAAAAAAAATCAAATTGGGCGTTGTAAAAATCGTAAAAAAATAAGAAAAATCAAAAAAAAATCAAAAAAAAAATATTCACAAATACACGAGAAAAAAATCAAAAACGGGTTGTATAAAATTATTAAAAAAATCAAAAACGAATAACATAAATATAAATAAAATGAATCACATAAAAAATATAAATCACAATATTTTGACAAATAAAAAAGTATATTAGTTTTCTATTTTAATTTCTAATAATTACTATAAGTAAATAGAAATAAATAGATATTAAATAAAAATAATAAAATGATATGGGGTATTTGTGCATTATTATTAATTATAATTCTAATAATGAGTATAATTATTTATATAATAGATATTAAATCAAAAGAGAATTTTTTATCACTAGATGAATCACTCTTGCAAAATTCATATAATAAAACAGTAAATGATCCATTAAATATGCAAAATCCAAATTATAATAAACCAGCAGAAATTCAATATCAAATACCTATACCTGTTAATCAATTAACAGATAAAGAATTACAATCAATTGATACAGATGTTTTACGATATATAAGAAATTTAGCAAATTTTTCTATGACAGATGAATTAGATTTTTATCAAATTTATAGTCTTATTAAAACTTATAAAACTAATAAATATAGTTTTACATATAAAGTGTTGCCAGATGATAAAAAAAGTAAAATAAAATCTAGCGAACAATTAATTGCAATAAATTCTGGTGCAATCAATACTACTGATTTAGATTTATTTAGCAGACTAAAGCTAGAATTAATTTCATCATTTAATTCTCTCATTTTAAAAAATAATGCATATTTATCTTATCATCCATTTCATTTCTTTAAAATTATAAATTCAAATATGATAAGTAATAAGATAATTAATACTAATACAATTAATACTAATACAAAAAATACTAATACAAATAATAATTCATATAATTTTATATTTACTCTTACATTTGCTAGAGAATATAAATATCAACAATTTGTTATATATTATGATGTAGATTTAATATCTACTACTCCATCTACTACTCCATCTACTACTACATCTACTAATACAATTAATTATAATATAAATTTAAATAAAGTTGAACTAATAGGTATTCCTATACCAAAAACCGTAGAATTTCGGGCAAATCAAAAAACAGATTATAAACCTAGTTCAAGTGATTCAATTATTAATGATGCAGATAAAGATTATTATTATAAAGACCAAGTTAGTGAAAATACAACAATTGATATTAGTCAATCTAGTGAGCCAAGTTCTAGATTTAATAAACCAAATTTAAAATATATTGATATAACTGAAACAAATGATATGGATAATAGTATGTTTGATATAAATAGTTTATCTACTAAAATTCATGATAGAATTATGAATGTATCTAGAGATAAACAATATAATAATCACAGATGTTATGGTTTAGTTAATGGTGTTAGTAAAGAATTACCTCAATATAAAAATCCAATATTTTGCAAATCATTTCATCCAGAAATAAATCAAAATGGTATTTGGGATTCACCATGTCAAGTAAATAGTGATTGTCCATTTTATAAAGCTAATAAAAATTATTCTAATGAATACGGTAAATGTGATAAAGTTTCAGGTAAATGTGAAATGCCAATGGGTATAATTTCTATCGGATTTACAAAATTTGGAAAACTTGAACCTAATTGTTATAATTGTGGAGCAAATACAGAAGATAGTAAATGTTGTGGTTATCAAGCAGATTCTATTAAAACTGGAATAGTTAATTATAAATCTCCAGATTATATATTTAAAGATGATGAACCAACTAGAAAAGAATTTGAAAATGATTTAAAATCAGTTGGATTATTAGTTAATCCATCTATATAATGATAAAAATTATATTTTTAACAAAAAATTGATTTAATTTTTAATATATTTTGAGTATTAATTTGATAAATTTATATATTTATTTATAAAATGAATGATATTAAAAATATTGATGATATTTATATTAATCATTCAAATACACCATATGTATTAATTGATATATATAGTACTGAATATCAATTAGAATGCTCTAATCCTCATACACAAATAATTGAATATACAATATATATAGGAGAACCTTATTTCATACATATAATAATTGACAAAGATGGTAATTATAATTATTATAGATCAACTGAAAAATTTAGCGAAACAAAAGAAGGATTTTTTAATGATATAAATGTAAATAAAGAAATATCTAAAAGTTTTTATTGTAAAATAGTAGATATATATGATATATTATTTAATAATTTAATAAAATATAATCAGACAAATGGTTTTAAAATAATGGATTTATTTATATTTTATTCATCATTTAAAAAAAATAATACACATTTTTCAAAAAAAAATTTAGATAAAATTAATCATAATATGAATGCATTAATTTTAAAAATACCAACATTTAAACAATTATATGGTTTTTCTAATATTATTGAAGATAATTGTGATTTTAATGACATGCTTGATAAAATTATTTCAATTGATTCGATTTAGAATCTATTTTAGAATCTATTTTAGAATCTATTTTAGAATCTATTTTATTTTTTACTTGAATGTAAGAAGATATTTCATTTGTTCAGCATCACCCATTAATTCATCTCTAATATTAATAAGGTCTGTATAATTACCAAGAATATCATCAATTTTAGTTCTCCAATAAGTTATCATACCATCTAAATGTTTTACAATATTTTCATCATTATGAGAAGATCCAACTAATGAGTATTTTTTTAGAGTGATTTTACCATAAATACCCTGTGCAACTTCTAAAAATTTATCAATAGTATTTGCATATTTTTCAATATAAGAATCACTTGCTTTATGAGAACCATATAGTAGTGTTTGAAAATGATATAATTTCATTACAACTTGATGATTAATAAGATTCATACATACACGATTAAGACTTGCAAGTTTTACTAAATTATTATTTTGTTTTGCATTATTTTCAGTTTTACTTTCAACATTAGTAACTTCTTCATTAGTATTATTAATATTTTGAGCAGTTTTATTATTAACAGTAACACCTGCATTATTTACTAAATTTTCTAATGTATTATTTTCTGCATTTTCTTCTGCATTTTCTTCAATAGCTTCTTCATTAGCTTCTTCATTTGCTGGTTTGTTTTTTAATGTTAAATTATTATTATTATTATTATTATTAGTACTTGTACTTGTATTTTGATAATTAGCTAGAGTTTTTGTTTTTTTATTTTTATTTTTATTTTTGTTTTTCTTTTTATTTATTTTATTTTTATTTAAATTTAGATTTATATTTATACTAGGATTTGTATTAGATTTAGTTTTAGGTTTAGTTTTATTTTCATTATCATTTTCATTTTCATTTTCATTTTCATTTTCATCTTCATTTGTTGAAGAATTTGTAGCAGCATTTGCTGCAGCATTAGCTAATGCTGCAGTACCAGTTAATTTAATATTTTTTTTACTTTCATCATTTGCATTATTATTTTCATTACCATTTTCATTTCCATTTTCATTACCATTTTCATTACCATTACTACCATTATTATTACCATTTCGATTACCATTTCGATTACCATTATTACCATTTCCATTATTAATATTACCACTATATTTACTATTCAATAAACTTCCATTACCACTATTATTTATTCCTGATGAACTATTAGTATTACTTGAACCTAATGCATTCATATGTTTTCCTACTGCATTTCCTAAATTTTTAGTAATTTTTGAGTTGTTTGATTCTTGCATTTTTTATTATTTATTATTATTATATATATATATTTAATTTATTTAATTTATATAATTATTTTTAATTATAATATTTATAATTTATTAATTATTAATTATTAATTATTAATTATTAATTAGAATTTATTTTTAGATAAATGGATTATTATTTTAAAGAAATTGATAATTATATTATGAAAATACAAATACTTAATTATCCTAAAGAAATACAAGATAAAATAGAATATTTTTTACAAGATGGAAAAAGATTAAGACCTATATTATGTATTATTTTCAGTGGAATAGATAATAATATAAAAGAAGATACTTATATTTTTAAAGAAGAAAATACAAAAATTATATACGATATAGCATCTTTTATTGAACAAATACATTGTTTAAGTTTAGTTTTAGATGATTTACCTGAAATGGATAATGATTTTATGAGAAGAGGTAAAACTTCTTTTCATTCTAAATATAGTACAGATTATACTAATTTTTTTATATATTACATATTTAATAATTTATGTTTATCATTAAATACTACTATAGATACTATTTTAGATAATGCTCTTGAATATAATATTTCTAATAATAAAACTTTAAATAATAATATAAATATATCAAAAAGAATTAATAAACTTCTATCAGATAATTTGAATATATTGCTAGATGGCCAATATATTGATCTACAAAGCAGCTTTTTAGAAAAGCAGGATTTAGAAAAGCAGGATTTAGAAAATCCCGCACGCAAACACAATGAGAAAAGCCGCACAAAAAATGATGAGGACAATACCGCGGAAGCAAGGGTGCTCGATGGGCTGAATCCCTCGTTAGAAGCAAGGGTGCTCGAGGGGCTGAAGCCCTCGGATGAAATAAAAATTATTTTTAATTTATTAGAAAAAAATAAATTATTAGAAGAAAATGTAAATATAATTGCAATAATAAATAATATAGAATTAAATATGAAAAAAACTAGTTCTCTGTTTAATATGTCAATATGTTCTGGATTTTTATTACAATTATGGTTAAAAAAATATAATTTAGACAATTATAATAATATATATAACAAATTAAGTATATGGTCAAATATTCTTGGTTATATGTTTCAAATTAGTGATGATATTCTAGATATGGATGAAGATAAAATAAAAGATAATCCTAATATATGTCAAATTATAAGTAGAGAATCTACATGCAAATTATTAATAAAAGGTTGTAGTTGGTTATCTATTAATATAAAAAAAATAATTTTAGAATCTAATATTAATATATACAATACAAATATATATAATAATATTCATTTTAATCTAGATGCAATTAATAATATTATTGAAAAAATTATAAAAAGAATAGAATCATAAATTTAATAAAAATAAAAATTAAATAAAAACAATTAAATTATTAATCGATATTACCAGTCCAGACTTCATCAACTAAACCATTATCAATTGCCATTTTAGTATCCCAAAAAATATCACGCTTCAGAATTTCCTTAATTTTTGTTTTACTCAATTTACCATTAGAATTTTCCTTGTATAGATTAACTAAACGCGACATAAAATGATTGCAATTCGTGCTTTCATCAACTAATTCTTCATATGTACCAATAATACCTGTACGCAATTGATGGATAAGTAAATGTGAATTTTCAGTCATATAACGTTTAGATCCAGCCATACTTAGCAAACTACCAGCACTTGCAACACATCCCTCAATTACTGTAATAATTGGTATCTTAGATGTTTTAATTTTATCATAAGCAAAGAAACCAGCCAATAAATCACCTCCATTTGTTGTAATATGAAGGTAAATAGGTTTTGGTGTAAATGTACCTAAAGTAGCCTTTTTTGAAAGACAAGATAGTTTATTATTAAGATTATCAATTTCAGTTGTTAATTTATCAATACTATCTTTATTAATACCAGTTTTGAAATAAATATGGTTTTTAGTGGTATAAACATCATTACTATGATCATTACCAAATAACTTAGGAAATTTAAAAGGCATAGGACTATCACTATCATCGTCATCGTCGTCATCATCTCCACCGTGTTTAGATGGCTTACCAAATTTTGGCTGCATTGGCATAGGTGGAAATTTACCAGAATTTGTATGCTTACGCTTATTACTGCGTAATTCATATGAAACTGAACAAGATTTACTCAATGAAGGGGAATACATTTTTTATATTATTAAATATATATTATTTTTCTATTTTTCTTAAACACTATTTTTATAGATTTATGTAAATAGTGTTTATATTACTAAAATTGTTTCTTAATTAAATTTAGTTTTTATTAAAATAAAAATATTATTTATAGTACTTATTTATAATGATATTTATAGTTAAATTTTTATGTATAATAATATTTATAATATATTTTGCAATTTGTACTTTACTTTCATATTATTTTATAAAAAAAAGATTTATATGGAATTCTTTATTTAGTCTAGATTCTATACAGAATTCATTTAAAGAATTATTAATATGTCCTGAACATTTTTTAATTTGGTTACCATTTCTCGATTTTGAAAATACTGCATGTTCAGAAAAAAAGAAAATAAATAATGATGCTAGGCTACAAATTAAAAAGATTCTAGAACATATTGCAAATATATTGAAAAATATAAAAGAATATAAAAATTTATTTAATCGTCTTAATTCAAATAATAATAGTATTAATATAGAAAAAATAAAATGGATTTTAGAAATAACTATCAACGATTATGATAAAATGTATGAAGAAGATGCAAATTTTTATAATAATTTAACTAAAAGTTACAATATATTAAATGAGAAAGAAAATGAGAAAAAAATTCAGAAAGAAAATAATGAATTATTAAAACTAGAAAATTTAGTTATTCTAGAAAACAATATTGAATTATGTGAAAATATTAATAATATATTATATATTTTTAGTAATGATGATTATAAATTGTTTAACCATGTAGATAGTGGATTTATGAAATCATTAATATATGATTTAATAGAAAATATGAGGATATATAAAATTATATGTTTATTAGAATTGTAGAATGTTAGGTTTTCAGTTTAATACATAAATATTCTGGATTAATATCATAACCATTATAACTACTATCTATTAATTTAAGATATATTGCTTTTATTATTGACATATTATTAGGTTGTTTATTATTTAATAATGCTATAAAATCTGGAGATAATAAACCTTCTTTAATTGCAAACCCTGATTGTTTTACAATTGAATTTGGATTTTTATAAGTAGCAATAATATCATTATGATTTCCTAAATTTTTAAATTCAGATAAGTTTGATAATAAACTTAATAAATTAGATTGATTATCTGGTTTTTTTAATAATTTAAGAAGAGCACAAGCATGAGAAATTCTAGCTATATATTTTGCAACTTTTTTTATAAATTTTTTTGGTTCAAATGAATAATAATGAAATACAAAAGCAAAATTATCTAATGCAGAAACTCTACACATATTTATAAATGATTCTCTCATTGTTGTTAAAAGTAATCTTATAATTTCAATATTTGCATGTGGTATTGCTAAACAATGTATTACGTGGAAATAAGCTGAAAATGTAGAATAAGTTTCATCAGCATACCACAATGATAATCGTAACGGCGATATATATCTTGATTTAATAACATTTAAATTAATTTCATTAGATAATCCCGATTGATATATATCTATTAAAAACTCAGTAGAAACTGAATCTACATCACCTCTAGTAGTTATATTTTCTTTAATAAACTCTTTACAATCTTTACTATTTAAAGTAGTATTAGGAATACCACAAAATGGATGTGCTTCATTACTATTTCCAGATATAGAACAAGATGATAAATCACAATTACCACAATTAGTACTATTACAGGTTTGTATTGTATTTTTAATACTTGTATTTTCTTCAAAAACATTATTATTTTTATTTCCTATAAATGATTGAAAATCATAATTATTATTTGAATCAAAATAATTTAGATTAGAAAATAAAAATTCATTTTCGTGAAATTCTTTATGCCCAGAATTTAAAAAATATTTATTTTTTGATAATTTTAAAAATAAATCATTATTATTACTATTTTCATATGAATTTGTATCATTAGTAAATACATAGAAAGGATGACAATAAAGATTTGTATCAAAAATTTCACTAGATGATTTGCCTAATCCATGAGTAAAAGCATTACTAAATATAGAATTTATTTTGGGTATTAATGCATTTGGTGGTACCGAATATATTGAAACATCATAATCAGATGTAACATCTTCTGAACCTACCATTTCATAAACTATCTTAATTTTATCATCTGTATAATCTTCTTTTGAATCAAAAAATTGTTTAGTTCCTTTACTAATTGTATAATTTTCATTACCAAAAAGATATATAATAATCATTATAATTAAATAATCTACAGATAATTTTCTAAATTTATCATATTTACAAGATTTATCAGGAGAGTCTTTAAACTCATCCCAAGTAGTAATTTCAGATATATCTGACTTATTTAATCCTGAAAAAATGTCTTTAATTTGCGATTCTTGAAAAAAACCATATATTTGAGACATATCCATTGTTTCTCTTTGTTTCATTTTAGAATAAATTAATTTTGCTAAATCTGTCAAATTTGTTGGTATCAATTTTTCTATTGATTGTAAAATATTATCTAATTTAGTCGCTCTTTTTTCTATAAAACCAACTTCTTTACATTTATCAAAATTTACAGGTTTTTTACATTCTTCAAAAGGAAATAATCTTATTGTTTGTATATCTAATTGTTCTGAATTTGTTTTATTATTTGGATTAATAAAATTAAATGGATTTTGATTATTTTTTTCACAAAATGATATATCACCACCTTTCATTGATTTTCTGTTACTTTTTTTTACATTTTTAATAGTTTTATTTTTATTATAAGTTTTAGAATTTTTAGTTTTATTTTTATTATACCTTTTAGATTTTTTGTTTAGTTTTGATTTATTTATATAATCCATTTTTTAATTTATAACTAATATTAACTAATATATTTTATAAATTAAATAATAAAAAAATAATAAAAAAATAATAGAAAATAATAAAAACTAATAAAAAATAATAAAAAATAATAAAAAAATAATAGAAAATAATAAAAACTACCAATCATAATGTGAATATGATTTAGGATAAAAATTCTTAACAGAATCATTTATTTTCATTAAATATTCTTCTTCTTTTATTGAAGTTTTTGCTAATGTCAAATTAGGTGAGTCATTTTCAAGACTATCTAATTCAATTAGTTTAACTATAGGAGGATCAAACCATCCTATTCTTTTTCTTTCTATAGTCAAAAACTGTGAAATATATTCTATTAATTCAAATGGTAAATTACCTAAACAAATTGAATATAAAAACATCATTTCAATATCTTTTTGAGTAAATGGCGATTTGATATTAAATAAATAGTTCGGCATTATTTTTTTAGTTTTACCATTGAGTATTTCTTTGTTTTCTTCTGGAAATTTGAATATCGAAAAGCGTTTTTCCTTAGACATTATTTCTAACACATTTCCAGAATTAACAACTCTTTTTACTTTATTGCATTCTTGACATTGAGTATAACAGTCATCGGAATCATAATGAGGTTCAGTTTTCCTATTATGAAAACACCAGTTAGGACAATCTCCAGTAATTAGGCGAATTGGATATTTATTTTCACCTATTATTGTTTGTATATGTCTATCAATGAATTTGGTTCTATTTTTGCAACTAAATTCATCTACACTCATTTCGAAGATAACTGCAACATCAACAATAGCATTATTTTTTTTCAATTCAAGTTCGCATTCTTTACAAAGTTCTTCTGGTTTGAATATACCATTTGAGATTGAACCAATGTTGATACTATTTTGTTTTGATAATAATATTTCCAATGGATAAAAGGTTTTATCAATATTTATTCCAATTTGCAATATTCCTTCATTATAACGAATTGCATCTATCTTTTTATATGAAATATCACATTTCAAAATGCAATTTTTTTCGTTCTTTTCACAACATGAATTTTTCAAGCTGAAAGGAACAAATATAGAGCCAAAAGTGTCTTTATCAGGGTGATAAGTATAATGAGTCTTTGGGCGACTAGGACATTCAGAATTATCTTCATCATGAGGACAATAACCATCACATTC
>Ga0214919_10011306_pt1 | contig 11150 bp, 9 predicted proteins | sample LL1503_MetaG_FD_177994 | JGI IMG/M metagenome (GOLD analysis project Ga0214919, IMG submission 177994) | Freshwater microbial communities from Lake Lanier, Atlanta, Georgia, United States - LL-1503 | ecosystem: Environmental > Aquatic > Freshwater > Lake | place: USA: Georgia | collected 2015-03-15
AGTCAGCTCCAACCATAGTTAGGTATGTTTTACCGTTCCATTGTTGATCTGTTGTTGCGTTGTCAATAAAGCCCATGCTTGCACGTAGCCATGTAGAGGCGCGGTGAGCAGAACCTGTTGAACCAGCAATTTTTACGCCTGCATCAGTACCTGAAGTAGCTGCGCTTGAATCACTTCCGCGCATTGCTTCTGCTGCTTCAGCAGTTACTGCGCCAACTAAGCCCATAATTTTTGTTACTTTAATTGCCATGATAGAAGCTTCTGTAACAACAGCAGAAGGTGTTGTTGCGACAGAGTCATAAGCATAGTAACCAGAAGTGCCATAAACAGCGGCTCCTGTTGATGATGAAGTAGAGCTTCCAGTAGTAGAGCCCCCCGAAACCACAGCAGACAGTTGTCCGCTTCCTATACATACAGCAACAAGCGCGAGTGCCTTTACTGCCTTAAATTGTTTAAACATAGATATCCTCTTAAAAAATATATTATTACAATCTAAAATATATACTAACTCTGTAAAATCTTTTGTTTTTTTGCTTCAATTTTTCTGTATAATCCACAGATGTATCCCACATGCAACAAATTAAGTTTTGCTTTAATAATTTATTAATATGGGTTAACCAATGACATTGCCTTTTACAAATACATATTTTTATCTTTTGGTGTTTTTGCCTTTTATCCCGGTAATTTGGCCTTTGGGTGCCTTTCAAGAATCAGATTTTGCTTTTTTTGGCTTGTGGTTTGTAGCAGGGGGGGGTGCGTTATTTTTGGGATTTGGAAAAAACGAAAAATTAAAAGTTCCAGTTCTCGCTAGTGGCTTCTTTTTATTGGCCGCTTTTAGTGTTTTAGGAATTTTTCAAAATGGCTTAACCACCTTGGGTGGCATTAATGAAATACGCGAGGGTACAGCAACATTTCTAGCCATGGCTATTTTGTTAGTTCTTGGAAAACACTTTAGTACAAAAGACGCTCCGCTTTGGTTAATTCCATTAGCGTATGGTGTATTAACTATTGTGGGTTATTACGGACTTTTACGCATAAAAACCTATGTGTTTCTTGATATTGGAGCATTTGCACTATTGGCAAGTTTGCCCATGTATGCGGACTTCAGAAAATCTCTTATTTCCTTTAAGCGTGTGTGGGATATACTGTACGCTACAGTGTTCTATTATTTATTGTTTTTATTCACTAACGAAGCGGCAACCGTAGGGTGTTTATTTGCTCTTGTATTTGTTCTTTTGCTACCCATTAGCAAAAAGTGCGTAAAATTTTTACCAAGAAACGACGGCTTGTACATAGTTGGCGGCCTTATTTTTATAGCAATAATGATTTTGCTTTCGTATTTATTTTTACCAGCTTTGCCGGCGCAATTGCAAAGCAGAACTTTGCTTGGAATTGTTTCTGTATCGCACTATTTTGATAATTTCAGTTTTTCAAAATTTTTTCATCTTTTATTTGGGTATGGATGGGGAAGTTATCAGGAATTTCCTGTTTTAAACCTTTTTAGGCTTGAAAATTTTAGCATGTATGCCGATGGAAGCTTTAAGCCTAATTGGGAATTTTTACAGCGAAATCTTTTGCATAGTCACAACCTAATTTTAGAAACGTTAGTTTCATCTGGATTAGTGGGGGTTGGGCTTTTATTAACCATTATTTACAAGTGGGTAGAAAACATTGATCTTAGTGATTGGTCAGCAAGGTTTTTTGTTGTTAGTTATTTAATCCTTTTAAGTGCTTGGTTTCAAACCCCGCCAGTTTTAATTTTTTCGCTCCTTGCTATGTCATTGATGAAAGAAAGGGTTAGTTATAGTTTTAAAGTTTCTCGTTCTGTTTTTCTTGGGTGTGGGCTATTTTTAACGGTATTTTCTTGCTCAGAGCTGTGGTCTTCGCTAGTTCTTAACCAACATCGATACAAAACGATTCAGTCTTTTGAAAAAGATGTATCAATGTTCCTTAATCACCCTGCACATTCATATGACAAATTTAGTACGTACAAATGTTCTAATAGAATCATTGGACAGTTTTCTTATGGCCTAAGCTCTGCAACAGTTATAGACGATAAGTATTTGCCTGATATCGAAAAATCAGTTGTTTGCTTGATGCAAGATTATTTAGATTCATATCAAAAACGGAACGTTGTTAGTTCTGTGCATATTATTAACCTATGCAATACATACGTTAGTTTACCCAAAGTGAATATCTTAAAAAATTCCGAGCTCTTTAGGATATTTAAAGCAGTGGTTGTTAAGCATATTTCTAATTTTCCAGAGCGTGCAGATATGGCTATAGGATTTTTAAATTTATGTTTTGATAAAATGGAAAACATGAAAGAAACTGCAGACATGGCCAATATCGTTTTAGAAGCTGCTCCGGGACATCCTGTTGGGCTTTGGTTCAAAGGGCTATCTGGATTAACTTTGGGAATTGAGAAGAAAGAGTCGTTAGAGAAAATGCAGCTCGCTGTAAAAAATGGTTTATGCAGATTTATGCCAATACCCAAAGAACTGCTAAAAAGCTTAAGTGTTAAGTAGCAATCGATCGCTATCTATTGAACTGCCAAATTGACGCATTAAATCCTGCGGAGTAAGGCGTTTGCGGTCCTCACCTTTAATGTCATAAATAAGCTGGCTTTCGTGCAGCATTACTGTTCGTGTCCCGTATTGAAGGGCGTGTCCTAAACTATGCGTTACCATCAATGCAGTTAATTTTTTCTCTTCAACAATTTGTTGAGTTATATCCATAACAAAGCGACTTGTTTTTGGGTCTAGGGCTGCTGTGTGCTCATCCAAAAGTAAGATTTTCAAAGGGCTTAATGTTGCCATAAGCAAGCTTATGGCTTGGCGTTGTCCGCCCGATAACATTGCCATTTGTGTGTCTAGCCTATTTTCCAACCCTAAATTCAAAGGCTTTAAAATACTTTGAAAATATTTGCGTGAAACATTAGTCACGGCGTTTTTAAGCGTTCGGTTTTTTCCTCTACATAGCGCAAGAGCTAAATTTTCACCGATTGTTAAATAAGAACATGTTCCAGCTATGGGGTCTTGAAAAACGCGTGCAACATGTTTTGCTCTGGTGCTTGTTTCTTGTTGAGTAACATCTTCTTCATCAATTAAAATCTGGCCGGTATCTGGAAGAACTTCTCCAGCAATTGCATTAAGAAGAGTGGATTTTCCAGCGCCATTACTACCAATCACAGTAACAAATTCACCTTCTTGAATTTGAAGTGATACATTTTTTAAAGCTGTTCTAAAGGCAGCAGTGCCCACTCCAAAATGCACGGATATATTTTTTAGGCTAATCACGCTTTTGTCCTTAGCTGCCTTTTTAAGTCGGGCAATAACATGGCAATGCCTACAAGAACTGCTGTAACTAAATTTAAGTCAGAGGCTTGTAGCAGGGATCCGCCAATGTTTAAAGCTGTTGCAATTACAAATCTGTATAGTATTGCACCTGCAATACAAGCGAGAATTGCGTGGCTAATTTTGCGTATAGGCAACACGGCTTCTCCAATAATCACGGCTGCTAGTCCAATAATAATAGTGCCAACACCCATGCTTATGTCAGCATAACCACTGACCTGTGCAAAAATTGCGCCGCCTAACGCAACAAAGCTATTTGCTAAGCACAAACCCAAGCTAACCATAGCTTTATCATTAATTCCTTGGGCTCTTGCCATGCGTGCGTTGTTACCTGTGGCTCGTAACGCCAGCCCAGTATTAGTTTTTAAAAAGCAGTTTAGAGCATAGGCCAAAAGACCGATGAAAATTAAAATAGGAAAAATTCTCCAAAAAAGCCCTAATGGCCCTTTCAAACAAAGAAAAAATTCTTCAAAGAGTGTATTTTCTCCCAAAAGTGGGATGTTTGGTCGTCCCATGACCCGAAGATTTATAGAATAAAGTGCCGTCATCACCAAAATTCCAGACAAAAGATTCATGAATTTTAAATGAGTTGATAGCCACGCAGTAATCAATCCTGCTAGCCCACCTAAAATCATCGCAGCTATAGTTGCTATCAATGGATGAACGCCAGCAACAATTAAAGCTGCACATGTAGCAGCGCCTAGCGGAAATGTGCCATCAACGCTTAAGTCAGGAAAATCAAGAATTCTTAGGGACAAGTACACCCCCATCGCTACGAATCCATAGATTAATCCAAGCTCGATGGCCCCTATAATCTGAATAGTGTTCATAAATCTGCGCCACCAACAGTAACGGCTTCGTCCAATAGGTCACCAGAATCTAATTGTATACCAAGGTGGTCAATAGTATCCATGTTTAAATGTAATTGTGGATACAGTTCATCAAAAGCATTGTCTTTAATGTTTTTCTGATCTTTTAAAAAGCAACTAGCAACCTCAGCAATGCTATGAGCAATTTCTTGTGTATCAAAATCATATCCGCCTAATGCTCCAGAGCGAACTAATCCCGCATGGTTTGCAAATACTGGAATTTTTTTTGTTTTGAAATATTCTAAAATAAGCTCAGAATCTGAAAAAACAATTTCTCCTGGAACAAAAATAACTGCATTGATATTTTGGCTAACTTCTTTTAAAAGCGTGGGAATGTTTCTATTTGCAGAGAGAATGCACGCACGTAATTCTATTCCATTAATTTTAGCTAGTTCTTGAAATTGCAAGGCTAGACGCTTTGAATGTTCACTGCTTTCATCGTATATCAATAAGCAGCTAATGGCTTTTTTCACAATCGTTTTCGCTAGTTCCAACAAAGCTTCAGCGTCATCTTCCTCGGGCAAGTTAATAACATTAGGATTTTCTTCGCCTAAAGAATCATTTAAGCGAATACCAATTTTTAGTGATGAGTCATCTTTTTTTGCATATTCATCAAATTTTTTTTGCTCTAAAAATATTTTTATGAAAGCGCTGTCACAATTTGTGTTTTCAGTAATCTGATTACTTTTAATGTCATAGAGTTGCAGAGCCTGACGAATAAAACGAATGTCATCTTGCGACCCAGGTGTCTTAGTTGAAAAAATGCAAATCTTTCTGTCATCAACAGAAGAAAACGAGAGCTTTTTATAAAGCCCTATTCCACCTACAGCAACAGCTGCACTTATAACAATAAAAAGTATTCGTATATTCATAAATTTTGCCTTTACACGGAGAAACTATAACTCGTTTTTTGTAAAAAAACTATGGGCATTGTTTTGCATGGTTTAGTTTTCTCGATTAGTTTTTTAAAAGGGCATTTTTTCATCTTTTTTTAACGGTTTGCCTGCAGAATAAAAGAAAAAACAAATGAAGCTCGCAACCTGTTATACAGTCGCTTTTTTTGGAGTACAGCCTAAATTAATTGAGGTTCAGGTTCAATTTGCTCCTGGATTACCTACTTTTACAATTGTTGGTTTGGCAGACAAAGCTGTCGCAGAATCACGCGAGAGAATTCGTGCATGCTTACATGGTTTGGGAATGGATATTCCAGCAGTTAGATTAACCGTTAATTTAACGCCCGCTGATCTTCAAAAAGAAGGCACACATTACGATTTACCTATTGCTTTGGCAATTTTAGGTGTAATGAATATCATTCCCAGAGATGAACTGACAAATTACATTGCGTTGGGAGAGATTACCTTAGATGGGCGTATTTTAAGCGTGCCCGGGGTCTTACCTTCTGCACTTTTATCTGCAGAACATGGTAAGGGCATCATATGTCCGAAAGATTGTGGGCCAGAGGCTGCCTGGGGTGGAGATATTCATATTTTGGCCCCAAGAGATATTTTAGAGCTTATCAAACATTTCAAAAATGAAACTATTTTAGTGCAACCCGAGCCTAAGCTTGATGAAATAAGTGCATATAATCTTGATATGAAAGACGTAAAATCTCAGCGTTTTGCTAAACGTGGATTAGAAATAGCAGCTGCTGGTGGTCATAATGTTTTAATGATCGGTCCTCCAGGTGCAGGTAAATCAATGTTAGCTTCAAGACTGCCTGGAATTCTTCCAAAGCTTAGTCCTAAGGAAGCTCTCGATGTAACAGTTGTGCATAGCTTGGCGGGTATGGCACCGAAAGATGGTTTAGTAAAAACTCGTCCATTCAGGGATCCTCATCACAGCGCGTCCTTACCTGCATTAGTAGGAGGAGGGCAGAAGGGTAAGCCGGGAGAAATATCTTTGGCGCACAACGGAGTTCTTTTTCTTGATGAGCTCCCTGAATTTTCTAGGGGGTGTTTGGAAAGTTTACGACAACCACTTGAAACAGGGACCATTACTATTGCCAGAGTTCAACACCATTATACGTATCCTGCAAGATTTCAGTGTATTGCTGCCATGAACCCATGTAGGTGTGGATATTTTGGCGATGAAGATCGTCAATGTAATAAAGTTCCAAAATGTGCAGATGAATATCAACAAAAAATATCTGGACCTATGCTAGATCGTTTTGATTTAGTTATACCTGTCCAAGCTTTAAAGCCGGAAGAGCTTCAGGCAGAGCGTAATGAGGAATCAAGTCAAAGTATTTTGCAGAGGGTTGAGAATGCAAGGAGTCGTCAACATGAACGCTATAATTCTCAAGTAATGATCAATGCTTATGTTGATGGAGAAATGCTTGATAAAGCAGTGCGCACAAATGCTGAAGTCGATGCACTTTTACACCAGGCCATTAATCGCTATAATTTGTCAGCACGTGGGTATCACCGCTTATTGCGAGTATCTCGCACGATTGCCGATTTAGAATCCCATGAAAATATCTCGAGTAAACATGTGCTAGAGGCACTTAACTATCGATTGGATATCCTGCGAAAATAGATGTTGCGGTTTCATTTTATTTTCTCAAACCAGAAATTCAATAATTTTCACATACCAAGAATAGACTTTTTGTCAAATTCCGGTTAAAAAAGCAAGATGGATTATACTATAGCAGTCTTGTGAGTTTATTGAATTCTATACGCATATCGGGTAAAGAAGTGCTTCCTCTTGTTGAAGGAGGAAAGGGTATTTCTATATCTAATGGAGAAAGTTCTGGTGCCTGGGCAGCGGCTGGGGGAGTTGGAACATTTTCTGCAGTTAACGCAGACGCGCATGATACAGATGGAAATCTAATCTCTGTAATTTATCACGGAAAAACTCGTAGAGAACGCCATGAAGAGTTAATCGCTTATTCTATTAAAGGTGGAATTACACAAGCGCGCATTGCTCATGAGCGTAGCAATGGTCAAGGTCGCATTCACATGAATGTTCTATGGGAAATGGGCGCTGTTGAGCCTATTTTGCATGGAGTATTATCACAAACAAAAGGCCTTGTGCACGGCGTGACGTGTGGCGCTGGCATGCCATTTAAATTAGCTGAAATTTGCGTTAGCTACGGATTATTCTATTACCCTATTGTCTCATCAGCGCGAGCTTTTCACATTTTGTGGAAGCGTGCTTATAGCCGTTTTTCAGAATCATTAGGCGGAGTTGTTTATGAAGATCCTTGGTTAGCCGGCGGTCATAATGGTCTCTCTAATAGCGAAAATCCTTTGATTCCAGAAAATCCTTTACCTCGTGTTATTGCTTTACGCAAAGCTATGCGTGAGGTTGGGTTGGGCGAAACGCCTATTTTTATGGCTGGTGGGGTTTGGTGGTTGTCAGAATGGGCTGACTGGATTAATAATCCCGAATTGGGACCGATTTCATTTCAATTTGGTACTCGTCCGCTATTAACGCAAGAAAGTCCTATTTCTGAAAGCTGGAAAAAGAAGCTTTTAAATCTTAATAAGGGCGATATCTTTTTAAATCGATTCAGTCCAACTGGGTTTTATTCTTCTGGAGTACGTAATGCTTTCATGCAAAATTTAGAAGGCAGATCGGTGCGTCAGGTTGCTTATTCTGTTGAGCCCATAGGTGAGCATACTCAGCAATTCCCAGTAGGTGCGCGTGGTAGGTTTGTTTATCTTGCTCAGCATGATAAAGAATCTGCAGATATCTGGGTAAAACAGGGGCACGATGTTCCTATGCGAACTCCAGACAACACATTGATTTTTGTATCACAAGAAGAGTCTCAAAATATTTTAACTGATCAAATTAATTGTATGGGATGTTTATCTGAATGCAAATTTAGTAATTGGGCGCAAAACGAAACTTGGTCTACAGGTAAAAAAGCAGATCCGCGTTCATTTTGCATTCAAAAGACACTTCAGAAAATTAGTCACAGCGAAGAAATTGATAACCAATTAATGTTTGCTGGTCACCAAGCTTACCGCTTTGGGCAAGATTCATTTTATGCAAATGGATTTGTACCAACGGTAAAGCAACTGGTTGATCGATTGCAGACAGGCTATTAAGTGATGGAATTTTTTAATTCTCTTAGCAAAGATTCAGCCGTTCTTGTCTATACTGATGGTGCTTGCAGTGGCAATCCTGGTCCTGGTGGATGGGGTGTTGTTGTGCGCGCAAATGGTAAAACTCATGAATGGAATGGGGGAGAAATTCAAACCACCAATAACCGCATGGAATTAACTGCTTGTATTGAAGCATTGAAAGCTATACCTAAAGATTTTTCCATTACTTTGCGTACCGATAGTCGTTATGTTCAAGACGGCATTTGTCATTGGATTGTAGGCTGGAAGAAAAATGGCTGGAAGACTGCTAGTAAGACCCCAGTTAAAAATATGGATCTTTGGCAAGAGCTAGATGTTTTATCCCAGAAACGTCCGATCACTTGGGAATGGGTGGCTGCACATAATGGTGAAGAAGGTAATGAACGCGCAGACATGATGGCAAAACAAGGAATTGTTGTTGCTACAATGAATAGCTAATTCTCTAACCCAAATAGTGCTGCACGTTATACGCTGGGCTATCTAAAATAACTTGACATCCTTCTTGTGAAACAGGATTCAGCATAATAGGGGCTGCAGTATTTACACTAATGTAGTTTTTTTCTAGCTTGCTATGCATTGAAGTTACTAAAAATATAGCCACATCTTTTAATTCTAAGTTTTTTGTGTGAAGAGATATTTCGAGATCTTTCGCATTAATAATACTAAAATCTTTTGGATTCACCGTGATATTCATCATGATTAGCTTCAGGCCTTCGTCTTCAGTCGATTGCAAATATTTATAGTTTTCTGGTGTATCTTGAGGAAGGGATTTAACGATAAATTCCTTTAAATTTTCAAAACCACAAATACCGTTTTTAAAGTAAAAAATATTCGCGAGGTTGTTTTCAGTATCTTTCAATTTTTTAACAAGATTCTTATTTATTTTGCGTTGTGTAGTTTTAATCATATAATTATCCTCGTTGTTCTAGCATTCTCACTGCGCTCTGCGCATTACGCATTTCTTGGGTAAATAAATGTTGGCAGATATTTTCCATAACGTTTGACGACATGAGCGCAGCTAATAATTCTTCAACACTGTCTTCGGTGAATTCTTCTCTTAAGGTCATAGCTTGCTTGATGGAATTTGATAATTCTTCATCTTGCTCCTCGACTTTTTCTAGCTCTGACAGTTTTTGATAATATTTTGATAGAAGGGCTTTTTGTGCATCAACCGCATATGCGCTTGCCTGATCAGAAGCGGCGTCGGTCCCAGTTGTTGAATCTCCAAGCTTCATAATTGCTTGGTACAAAGTAGCAATTTCTGCATCAAAATCATTTCCTGAAAGACTAACAGTATCGCCTTCATCATTTATGTAAACAGTGATTGAACCCGAAACTGGTGTGCTATAATCAGCCGGTGATCCCGAGTAAGCTGCAAAAGCTGTAACATTTTTCATGGGCTGGTTTTGAGTTGCTACACCTCCCATGGCATATTCTCCGGATACTGAATTTATTCTATTGCCAATGGACTGAAAGCTATTTTTTATATCTGCTTGAATTGCTGCTAATCCCGGTTTTACACCACCCATTGTATGACTTCCGGGCATAAACTCAGTTTGTATTCTTTTTGCCAATTTTATGAAATCATCCAAAGCCAAAAGTTGAGTTTTTAAGCGGCTTTCTACAAGGGCATTGGCTTTTTCAAAGCTTTCCATACGTTCAATTTTGTTTGTAGTTGAAATACTGACATCAATTTGAGGGGTGGTTTTGCTAGACCAAGGAGCTTCTGCTCCCCCTGATGCAAGTCTTTCGCTATGCTTCAAGCTCATTCTGTGTGTATCTCTTAATCTACTTGTCATAGCATCTAAACTATTTATGCTCATATAAAATTCCTTGCGCTGTTATGGATTTTTTTTACGTAGTTAATAATCATTGCCCCATCTCCGCGATACGACTCATCATTCGCCAGTAGTTATTAAGAAAGGAAAAATACAAATCCTGGCTTTTTGAAATTTGCATTGAACGAATAGCTATTTCTTGCTCATCCATCCCATATGCTTGTGAAAACAACGTTTCTTGTTGTTTGTATGCTTCTGTTTGTGCTTCTTTTTCTTCTTGCAAATTACTAGCTTCGTTCGCAACTTGTTTGACTAAACCTGAAGAAAAAGCTTCAAGTGTTTGAGAGATCGTTCCGCCTGAAGGCGTTTGAAAACTAATCTTAGAGCGTGTAAACAAATCGCTTAGAGCACGCCCAACACTTGGATCACCAGACACTGCTTGTGCTGCAGTTCCTAGCGTATCATCACGTAATTTGTTAATTGAAAAATAAGCTGGGTTGCTTAGCATTGAGCTGTTTACGCTAAGACAAGAAGCTAACCCTGTTATTGACCCACCTCTCCAAAAATCTGGAGTTGTCGTGATTACATCATTCAAATGAAAAAACTCACTGAATCCATACGCAGAAGAGCCAGCTGCAGAAATTGATGGTAAGGCAGCTCCGTCAACACTTCCTAAGCTTATGCCACATTCAGGGTCTGTTGTGGTAATTCTTAAAGAGCCATTTACAATACTTGCGGTAACGTGGCCATTTAATGTTGAATTACTATTAATCAAATGACACAGAGTACCGACATCTGATGTTAGTGTGCTTAAATCAATATCGGCACTCATAGTTGCTATATTTGAGGTTGTGTTAATTACAGCAATTCTAAGTGTTCCAGCACCGGTAATTGCTACATCTTCTGACAGACTGACTCCACCAATATAACCAGGAATACTTCCTTGCAATGTTGCTCGAGGTTGAATTGATGAGCTTAGGTTGTGAATTGCATTGAAAGAATCTCGTAATCCTGCTGCGTAAGAATCAAGTGCCTGACCAAATATTACAGAATCTTCCT
>Ga0214919_10011308_pt1 | contig 11147 bp, 7 predicted proteins | sample LL1503_MetaG_FD_177994 | JGI IMG/M metagenome (GOLD analysis project Ga0214919, IMG submission 177994) | Freshwater microbial communities from Lake Lanier, Atlanta, Georgia, United States - LL-1503 | ecosystem: Environmental > Aquatic > Freshwater > Lake | place: USA: Georgia | collected 2015-03-15
AGGTTGTTGGCCACACGATTGGATCTTTCAGGAAGAACTCTAGGCGGCGCTGCAAACCGATTTCTTCACCGTTGTAGAGCATCGGAATGCCCTTCCATAATGCAGTCAGCGTTGTGGTGGCAGCAACAGCGTCGCTACTTGTACACATTGCACCTGTTGATGCACTGCAACCCATGCGTTCGAACTCGGTTCCGTACCAAGCGTTCCAGTCGTGATTCGTGATGAAGTTAACTGGATAGGTATTCGCTGGATAGTACGAAGTTAGGCGCTGGACTTGGTAAGTGAAGTTACCCTTTGAACCACCGCCCTGCCCAACACTATTGAGGAAGCTGTACAAGAATGGCAAGTTGTAGTCAGAAACGAATGCACTTTGCAACAACGCTTGGTAACTGTCTGCTTCAGCGAGGAAGAACAGCGGTTTGATGGCATTCAGAGTTGTGGCCATCTGATCCCAGTTATCAAGTGAGATGTACGGCGAACTCGCATAATCAACACGGAACCCGTCTACTCCGTAGTTAGTTACCCAGAACTTCATTGCATTTAGCATTGCGGTGCGCATTGCTGCGTTATTGAAATCAAGTTGAACAACGTCAGACCAATCGGCCATTGGTGGCTTCATTTTGCCCGTGCTGTCAGTTAGGTAAAAGCTCTTGTTATTTACGGTCCATACGTTATCCCACGCTGTGTGGTTCATGACCCAGTCAAGAATTACGTGCATGCCCATTGCGTGCGACGTATCAACAAGTAACTTGAAATCAGCGAGGGTTCCGTAATCTGGACTTACGGCTTGATAGTCCTTGACTGAATACGGCGACCCCTTGCATACAGCAGATGCAGGTGGCGCCACATTCGCATTAACCGAAGAGGTGCATTTACGGTTTAGCGAGCCAATCGGATGAATCGGCATCAGGTAAATAACGGTGATGCCCATAGCTTTCAACCGAGCGAGATTATCTATTACCCCTTTGAATGTTCCCTCTTTAGTGAAGTCACGCACATTCACTTGGTAGATAACTGCATCCTTTGTCCAAGCTGGATCGGCTGGCCGTGGTGGATTCAATGCCGAGTTGATGTCCTTATAAATTCGAGCATCGCCGGCGCGTAGCCAAATCTCGGTACTTGCACCAAAGTTTTTAACAAATCGGTCGCTGCCAACATCCTTATTCCAAGAATTCTTTTGATGAATGATGAACCCAACTGACGCAACAGCTCTTGTATAAGTAACCGTTGCCACGCATCCAAAGGCATCCATGCCTGTGAAATCAAAATCTTTTCCTGCCTGGCCAGGCTTATCTTCCCAAGACCAAATAACCCAGTTAATTGTGTTGGCATCAGTTGCTCGGTAGTGAATAGTTACAGATGTAGTTGCTGTTGGTGACGGCGTTGGTGATGCAGAAACTGCTGGCGGTGCAACGGTTGCTGCAGCAGTGGCAGATGCTGACGGCGAAGGGGCTGGTGCGCACGGCGCAGGGGCAGGCAATTGACCCAGGGTTACAGCAGCTTCGGATTTGGTAGCTGACGCAGTAGATACAGCCAGCGTGAGAACAACGAACATTGCAACTAGCAAAGCGGTGGATTTACGAACCTGAACGGTTAAGCCTGTCATGTTTGTCACAGTAACAGTGGGCAGGAACGGAATCTTTGCCATTCTGATAACACATTCGTTACCTGAACAGCAGGCTTTTTGTTGCAAGTAATTGGCAGTGCTGCTTCAGGCGAAAAATCGGGCCATTTGCTAGGCCTTGGCGAAACGCAGGTGTGAACCATACTCAGCGCACCAGGCGAATGTTTGTCTCACATGCACTAGCACCAGCCCTTTTAACCCGGCGAACTAATGCAGGGTAACCTGCGGCGCCGCTCCAATGTTTCCATAGCGATGATTGGTTATAGAAACACTTTGCTCACGCAACCATCTAGGCATTTCAACTCGGGCGTTATTGGCGATCTCTCGCCTATCGACTGAGATGCCTAGTTCGAGTAATTCCAATTCCGGCGCGGGTTCACTGGAGAGCCACCTAACTTTTTCAATGCGATTATTTTGCTGCCGGACCTGCTCGAGGAAATCTTCGGTAGTGCCGTTATCGCTTATGAAAATATTTAAGTCGAAGTGGCTCTGCAACCACTCAAGAACTTCAATCGACTTTCGATCTGTATCTGGATTGACTCTGACTAAAATTCCATTTGAATACGGGCGATAGCGAGAGTAATTCAACTCAGCCGTGATGTTTGCTGTTGGCGTGACGACCAACCCAACAGACTTCATCCACAAATCTGCTGATTCTAGAAAATCATCTACTTCGCGCAAAGCTGGCCACACCCGCAACTGTTCAAGGTAGTGTGGGCCGCCGGCTTTCGCGGTTGGCCCAACACTGCTTTGTTTCCAACCACCGAATGGTTGACGAGAAACAATCGCGCCAGTGATGCCGCGATTTATGTAAAGATTTCCAGCTTCAACATTGGCTGCCCAGTAGTTGCATTCGTTTTCATCGAGCGAAGAAATACCAGCGGTAAGGCCAAAGCTTGTTGCATTTTGCCACGTTACTGCCTGTTCTAGGCTGGCAGAATTCATCAACCCCAAGACCGGACCAAACCACTCGTTTAAGTGGCTCCAAGATCCCGGCTGAACGCCAAGTTTGATTCCTGCGCTCCACAAGAATCCAGCCTCATCCAACTGCTTGGGCTCTAGAAGCCAAGACTCCCCTGCATCTAACTCAGTTAGTGCACGGTTCAATCCTGGTTCGGGTGGGCGAATCAGTGGACCATTTGTTGTGCCGATGTTTGTGCTTGGACCGAATGCCAGCGACTGCGCTGCATCGCGCAATTGAGACAGGAAAGTTTTATTCGTATAAAGACTCTGATCAACAATGGCCAAACTAGCGGCGCTGCATTTTTGACCAGCATGCCCAAACGCCGACGACACTAAATCTTTTACTGCTGAATCTATGTCTGCACTAGCCGTGATAACGATTGAATTCTTGCCACTTGTTTCAGCTAGCAAATTCAAATCAGGTTTCCAACTCTTGAACATTTTGGCTGTTTCAAATGAACCAGTAAGGATGACTGTCGAAATGCCTTCGTGAGTTACCAAGTATTTTCCAACTTCGTCGTCACGGCAGGGTAAAAATTGGAGAACATCTTGTGGAACTCCGGCATGCCACAAAATATCTACAAACGCTTTGGCAATCGCGACCGTTTCAGGTGCTGGCTTCAGAATCACAGTGTTACCCGAAGCTAGCGCAGCGCACACTCCACCAAACGGAATTGCAAATGGGAAATTCCACGGCGGAATTACTAACACTGGACCAATCGGTTTTGACTCAGTCGATAATTGTGTGGCTTGGTGTGCGTAATAGTTTGCGAAATCTATTGCTTCGCTAATCTCAGCATCTGCCTCCATTGGCGGTTTTGCCCCATCGCGCGCAATAAGTGCGATTAAACGTGCTCTTTGACTTGAGATAGTCTCGGCAGCCGTTTGCAACATTTGTGCGCGCTGCTGAGTCCCTGCGTGTTCCCAGGCAGTTAAGGAAGCGATGGCTGAAACCACAGCATTGTCTACATCTACAACTGTGGCAACGCTGTACGTGTACCACTTTGCTCCATTGGCATTGGCATCAATTCCAATTTCAGTGTCGGCTGATTCAGTGCCCGAGTAGACCCCGAGTGGAATTTGAAACTCTGGTTGTTGCTGGATGCTGTTTAATGCCTCTTGGACAGAATTCTGAAAATCAATAGCTGTTGGATCGCCATCGCTCGCGTTTTCAAAACCATTATTTCGCCCCGTTGCCCCAACTTGGTGCCGACGTGATTGCGTGGAAACTAGGTGTCGGGCAGAAACCGCTTCAACAAACTTTTCTAACTGAGATTCAAATGCCGGGCCAGACGTTGAAATGTTGAACGATGCACTTAAGTAATTCTCTGCAGACGTATTTTCATCAAGTCTGCGTACTAAGTAAGCAACAGCGCTCGCGAAATCAGATTGGTAAGTAACTGGCGAATACAGCAACACTGTGCCAAAAGTTTCAGTAATAGAAAGTGCTTCAGAATTGGCCATGCCTTCTAGCATCTCGATGTCAATCTGATGTTCTACGCCTCGCTGCTGAGCAACACACATGGTCCAAGCCAGATGGAAAAGGTTATGGCTAGCAACGCCAACTCTTACCGCCGCAGAATTTTCTGGGCGCAGCAGAAGGTCGAGCATGCGCAAGTAACTTGCATCGACCACTGCCTTGGATTGGTAGGTAGCTATTGGCCAGCCATGTAGTTGTGCATCGGTAAGTTCTTGGGCAAGGTTTGCCCCTTTCACAATGCGAATCTTTATCGCAGCGCCAGTTCGCTCAAACCTTTGCTTCGCCCAATCAACAAGGTGTTGCATTTGCGCGTGAGAGTCTGGCAAGTAGGCCTGTAGAACAATGCCTGCGGATAAGTTTTCAAATTCAGGTTCATCAAGAAGCATGGTAAATACATCAACTGTGATTTTGAGATCCTTGAACTCTTCCATGTCCAAATTCACAAAGGTTTTATTTCGAATTGAACTGCGGTAAATCTCACGCAGTGGAACAGCCACACGCTCGATGGAACCTAAATGATCGAGTGCATTAATTTGACTCACAAGTGCCGAAATTTTCACCGATACATAATCAACTTCAGGACGCTGCATCATTTCCAGAACCGATTGCAGTCGATCGCCTGCCTCTTGTTCGCCTAAAATCGCTTCGCCTAGAACATTGATGTTCAGTTTTATTTTCGAGTTCTTGCGAGTCTGGATGTGACTCGATAATGTCTCGGGCTCAGCCGGCAAAATGATGCCATCTGCTGCCTTGCGAACCCGCCACCTTACGCCTCGCATAACAAAATTTGGAGCGACTTTCGAAGCCAGAATTGCTGCTCTGACCAAGGAGAAATCCAAAGTGCCAAGGCCAGGCGCTGAGGCTAATCCGCCGACGTCAGCAAAAGCGCGCGCGGCATCACGATTCGAGTTGATTCGGATTACACGATCTGTGAGCATCATTGTGAATTTGGATGCACTTGAATGAGTAACCATCCGCGCGAAGCGTTTTCTGTTTGCCCGCTCGTGGCTTGTGCGTTTATCAGCTGCTGCTGAAATTAGATGTTTGGTTAATTCAATACTGTAGGGCGTTAGTGAGTCGATTCCTTTATCCGTTTCAGCTGAAGTCACAGTCGGCTCACCCACCAGCTACGGATTTATTACTGCCCCATTGCAAAGTAATTAAAGCAATTATCCTGCAAGTAACTCTCAAATTTCGCTGATTTATGAAGTTCAACGCGCTTATTGGCCTCCCTAAAATGCGGTAAATCCCTAAAATTAGAAGCCTAATAGGACGTGCCTAGACTTGCCTTATGCAGATACGCGCCGCAAGAGCCGACGAGGCACAAACGATCCTTGACTTCATTATGGAATTAGCCATTTATGAAAAGTGTCCTGAAGAAGCAGTGGCGACGCTGGACCAAATTGCAGACACATTTTTCTGCGAAAATCCTCAGGTATTCTGCGACTTTGTTGAAGTTGATAACCAGATTGTTGGCTTTGTGGCCTGGTATCTCAATTACTCAACTTGGACTGGCACACATGGCATTTATGTTGAAGATCTTTTTGTACTGCCCGGACATCGAGGCAACGGTTACGGCAAGGCGTTACTAACTTACTTGGCGAATGTCTGTGTCACTCGTGGGTATGAGCGTTTGCAGTGGTGGGTACTGAACTGGAACAAGCCCTCAATTGAGTTTTATGAGTCACTTGGCGCGAAACCGATGAGCGAGTGGACAGTAATGCGCGTGGATGAAGATGCGTTAATACGCCTAGCTGCTCTGCCTAGTTAGCGCGTATCCGTTGTTTTTACTTTGACGATAACCCGATAAACTTGAGAGGTTCAGGGGCGGTAGCTCAGTCGGTCAGAGCATCGGACTCATAATCCGTGGGTCGTGGGTTCGAGCCCCACCCGCCCCACCAATCAAGGTTTGCTAAATTGTAAAGTCCCGTCCCTTTAGCTGACTAGAAGAAACAAATGACACAATCAGAAGACTCGAAGCCTGTCAATCGAGTTCAAGTACTAGATGCGACTCGCGGGTTTGCGCTAGCCGGAATCTTGATCATCAACGCCATGTCCATCTTGGCAGTCAAAGGTTCTACCCCCGCGTTCACAATCTCGATTCCTGCGCCAGATCGCTTCCTGCAAGACGTAATTTTGTTCCTCATAGAGTCGAAATTCTTTACAATGTTTTCACTGCTATTTGGTATCGGTTTTGCAATCCAAATCCAGAGCGCCGAGAGACAAGGGTCGTCATTCCTTCCTCGAATCTCCCGTCGCATGTTGGGCCTACTTGTTTTTGGCCTGCTACACATCCTGCTTCTCTGGGATGGCGACATTCTGGTCATTTACGCGATCACTGGAAGTCTGCTAATCCTGTTTCGCAAAGTTTCGGATAAAGCACTCAAGCGCTGGGTGGTCGGGTTGCTTGCGGTCCCCGGTGTTCTAGTCCTAATCGGATTCGCGTACACATTGCTCACAAGACTCACAACCAACGGGGCAGCATCCATGGCCAAGTCAGACGAATCACTAGCTGCGTCCTTTGCCGATACTTCCGCAACCGAAAAGCTGCTAGCGAACACTTTTGTTCAAGGCATTACTGATCGAATTCACACCTATTTGGACCTCTCTCCCCTGTTGCTATCACGAATCCCAACCGTTCTTGCCATGTTCCTGATTGGATTGTATTTAGGCAGAACTAACTACTTCCGGGAACTTGAAAAGCACGTTGAAGAACTCCGTAGAGTGCGCAAGTACGGCCTTGGCATCGGTTTTACCCTCATGGCTTTGATTGTTGCTAGCACTAAATTCTTACCTGCAACTTCTGCTCTGATTGCGATCATCGAAGATCAGTACCTCGCCGGCCCGATTCTTTCCCTGGGCTTTGCCGCCACATTTGTCTTGGCCTACCTCAAGAATCCTAAGCTCAAGATTTTCAAAATTTTCGGAACGGTCGGGCAAATGGCATTGACCAACTACATTATGCAATCACTCGTGCTTACTTTTATCGCTTACGGTTGGGGTCTCGGTTACGCGCTTCGCCTCAATGGCTTCCAAGTTCTGGCCATTGTGCTTGTGCTTTACGCTTGGCAGGTTCTGCTGAGCACATTTTGGCTGAAGCACTTCCGCTATGGGCCACTTGAATGGGTATGGCGTTGCGTTACCTACTGGAAAGTTATGCCATTTCTTAAAACTAGCCCTGCGAGTACTAATAGTTAAGGACTTAAGAACTCGGCATTCGCTCGATTTACTTTAACTTCTCCGTGGGTGGTGGGTTCGAGCCCCACCCGCACCACTGATTAAGGTATTGCGGACAATTTGAGTTATTAGCGCAGCAACGTGGACAGCAACCGTAATATCCAATGCGTACCTTGTGAAACTTCTGACCTACATACCCTCGATGAATACCAAACTGCCTGAGTCTGTCAGTTCATTCATGCGCAAGTCTCTGTATGGCGCATAGTCATCAGATACGTACCATTCTTCAGCTGTCGCCATGCTTGGGAATCGAAGCACTGCTGCCCAATTTCCAGCGAATGAGCCCTCCTTGGTCGTTGGTGCAGCTGATCCAGCAACCATGTCAATCCCCCACTTTGCCAGGATTGGGAAAACGTGCTGAGCGTAGCGCTCCATGAATTCTTCCTGATTTGTGATGTTTATTTGAACCAAACCGTATGCCGGCTTTGCTGTTTCGTTCATAGCGTGATCCTTAATCTCTGGTTGGTTAACGTCTACTTCAGACAATAGAACTTTAACTTGCAAAATGCAAGTTAAAACGTAGACTGTGTTGAGTAGGCAAAAAAGCCTTCAATCATGCAGAGGAAAACCCCATGACACAACGAGTTCTCGTTACTGGAATCAGCGGCTATGTCGGTCAACACATAGCGGCACAACTACTAAATAGCGGCTACGAAGTAGTCGGTACCGTTAGGTCGCTTTCAAAGTCCTCTACTCCAAAAGGAGCATTAGCTAATGTCGCACCGATCGAGAGACTCTCATTCGTTGAAGCCGACTTACTTTCAGATGGCGGCTGGAACGAGGCAATGTCCGGTTGCGACTTCGTCATGCACGTGGCTTCACCCTTCTACTTGGCTGAACCAAAAGATGAAAATGACATGATCCGTCCTGCAGTGGAAGGCACACAGCGCGTGCTGGCAGCTGCTAAGAATGCTGGAGTGAAACGGGTAGTTCTGACATCTTCAGTAGTTGCAATGACATCTGGCTTGTCTAGTGGTCGTTATGGTACGGATGCTTGGTCAAATGTTGATGCCAATATCGGCGCTTACTCAAAGAGCAAAACATTGGCCGAAAGAGCAGCTTGGGAATTTGTCGCCGGTGGTTCCATGGAACTTGTGACAATCAACCCTGGTTTCATTTTGGGTCCACCACTTGGTGCCGCTGGCGATGGGCAAAGTGTCTCAATGATTTCTGACTTGATTGCCGGCAAGATGCCGATGATTCCCGACATTGCCATGAGTATGGTTGATGTTCGTGACGTTGCTCGGCTTCATGTGGCCGCGCTAGAAAGCCCAGACGCTGCGGGCAAGCGTTTCATCGCGGCGACTGAACAGCCAATAGCGATGGCACATTTGGCCGAAGTTTTACAAAAGGCAGGTTACTCCAAGGTGTCTTCACGCAAAGCACCGAATTTCGCAATCAAATTCATGGCGCTGTTTGATCGCGAAGCAAAGGGAATGGTGCCACAATTGGGAATCCGAATTTCCTACGACAATCAAGCTACCTACGATATTCTGAAGTGGGAACCAACTTCCCTCGATAAAACTTTTGTCGAAATGGCGAAGTCAATCTCAAACTAGGAAGTGTATGTCAATGGTCATTGATGCGAACTCAGTCGAGTGGCGTTCCGTATGCCCCATCGCATCTGGACTAGATGTTCTTGGCGACAAGTGGTCTTTAGTAATCGTGCGCGACCTATTTGAACACGGCACCCGCACTTACTCAGAGTTTGGCGAATCACCTGAAGCAATTTCCACCAACATCTTGGCTGCAAGATTGAAGTGGCTCTCTGCAATTGGAATTGTCGAACATGTGGAACCAGATCGTGCTTCTCGCAACAATGCCTACCAACTGACATCGAGTGGACTGGCTCTGCGACCGGTACTTGAAGAGCTCGGCAAATGGTCGCAAACCTATCTAAAAGAAATGCATCCTGAAATCGTCACCATTCTCTAGACCCCGTCAGACCTCAAGGACGTTGCATATCAAGTGCTCCGTGGGTCGTGGGTTCGAGCCCCACCCGCCCCACTTGGCTCTTATGAAAATGAGGAGTTTGAGATACCATGCCCAGCACTGCACTGCTTACTGCACAAAATGGTTCAAGTCCAGTTAGGTCGAAGTACTGTTACCACAAACTTGAATCACCGAAATACCCCTCAATGGACAGGAAATTGCCTTCACCTAAATGCTTCTCACAGCGCGTGGGAATTTAGTGATTGGGCGCGTACTATGAGGCTTAGACATCTTCGATAAGGAGACCTTATGTATACGTCACGCACAACTCGCACTATCGCACTTGCCGCGGCAACTGTGCTTGCTAGCATCACGATGATGACCAATGTCAGTGCTGCAACATCGATTATCGCGGGAAAATTCGATTACTTCTGGATCGTGGATCAAAACATTGCCGGGGGCATCTTGGCCGATTCACCAACTTTCCAGTTCGATAATCTGCAAGCCGAGTACACATATGACGTCAGCACAGTTGCTGCCCACGACATCGTAAGTTTTGCAATCACAGCTCAGAAGAATGCCACGGGAAGCAGCGTTTCGCTGCAACATCCGATGCTAACCAGAGCATCAATCAATGGGGTACCACTTAGCCCCATGGAGTTCATGGGGGCATCAGAATTTCGTTACACAAAAGTTGCTGGTGACACCACGGTAACGATGAACATCATAAGCCAGTCACCAGATTTCGATTCTGCAAACGCGAAAGCCGGGCGCTTCGGTGCCGTCAAGATTGTGCCCACGATAACCGTCGAGCACATGGTGGCTGTGGCCAACAGTGATCCAGTTGAATACACGCTCGATACAACCGATGCACCCATTGCAGTAACCCCCTCAACTGCTGGCGTTACTGGATTACGAACAGTGTTTGGCATGAGGCACAACGGCAAGTCTGTGACGTTGCCTAAAAACGTAGTCAGCTCGTTCTCTGATGTTGAATGGCATGCAACGTCAACAGTTGCCAAGAACACTATCGTGAAGTCCACTAAGTTGACTGGCACGGCCAAGTCACCGCACGCTAGATCTGCCACCGAGTTAGCACCCACCTGGTGCACAGCACGGAATAACTATTGCCGAACCCTTGCTTCAAACAAAGACAGAGCTTTCTTCTCGTTAAGTGCCTCGAACCCTAGGGTTGATACTGCTTACGCGGAATCGACCAACCAATCCACGCTAAAGCTACCGTGGGCAACAAAAAAGGTTTATGTGTCCCAAGGCATAACCGTGAATTCCGTCCGGGCTGCGGGAACTGTCCTAACGGTCAGCGCAATCGCCATCACAAAGTAACCTGAATTTACGCCTGACCGTGGGCCGTGGGTTCGAGTCCCACTCGCCCCACTGTCAATGCATATGTCCCGTAAAGAATTTTCATGCAATCTGAAGTTGAACGGGTGAGACATTGCCAAGCGAATCTGACCACTCTGAAAAATCTCCACTCACCGAGAAAACTGCTTGTGACATTTCCCAGTGCAAGTAGAGTCGTGACATGGCGAACTTAGGCATGATTACCCTGTTGGTTGATGACTACGACCAGGCGATTGATTACTACACAAATGTCCTGGGTTTCACACTCGTAGAAGATACGCCGCTTTCCGATATCAAGCGTTGGGTTGTCGTTTCACCAGGCGAAGGTGCTCACCTACTTTTGGCAAAAGCAACCGATGAAGCGCAAGCAGCTGCAATTGGTAATCAGACTGGTGGCCGCGTCAGCTTCTTCCTCTACACAGACAATTGTCCACTACTTGGTGCAGGTAACAGATTTGGCCGGCAAGGTGTTGTTTATGAAATAGGCGATAAATATGGCATTCAGGCAAGGCTTGTCAAAGTATGCCAATGGCGAATGACCCGTTCCAT
>Ga0214919_10011310_pt1 | contig 11147 bp, 13 predicted proteins | sample LL1503_MetaG_FD_177994 | JGI IMG/M metagenome (GOLD analysis project Ga0214919, IMG submission 177994) | Freshwater microbial communities from Lake Lanier, Atlanta, Georgia, United States - LL-1503 | ecosystem: Environmental > Aquatic > Freshwater > Lake | place: USA: Georgia | collected...
CAGTTTATTATATTATAATTTTTAACTATTTCTAGTATATTGGTCCACGTCAATGATGACAAAACGCTACAACAGTTTAAATCGCATAAAGAATTAATGCTAACTATTTCATTAGTTAGCTCTACTAATGAGTCTATTGTAAAGCAATTTCTGGAAACATTCAAGTCGCTTTCTATATTTGCAATAATTGCTTCTAATAAATAAAATTTTTTACAATTTACTGTTCTGTATTCTGGCATAAATGATATATATGGAATATATGCTGGATTGTTACATATTGTGTTTTTGTTAATACCAAAATTTTCACAATATGGATAAAAAATATATTGAAAAAGCTCTTTTGTTATTTCTATTTCGTCTAAATTTATAATATGATCGTCGCACATTTTTTCAATCTTGGTGTATTCTTGACATAATACTGCCACATCAATATTTATTTTGTTGCAAATGGGTGGGTGAATTTGTGAATTATTTGACTGAGATATTACTTGAAACGGTTGAGGATTATTATTATTATTATTATTATTATTATTATTATTATTAGAATTTTCATGTGAAGAGGAAAAAATAGGATGATAGGTTTTGTTGGGACACTTACTACATGTTTCTGATTCACTATTTGAAGTTAAACTTGTATCACTTGAACAAATACTTTCAATATGTGTTTTTACCATTACTGGTATATTTTATATAAAATAATATAATAATTATTATAATTTTATTTTTTTGAATCCCGGAATATAACGATTTTCCAAAACCATGGATCATTATGTACAATTTTAATATCTTTCCCAAGTAATAATCGTTCTTTTACTATATCCGCATTGCCACCATTGTTCCAATTGCTAAAATGGATTAATGCTTTATAAGTTTGATTTTTACTGCGAATAATCTCTATGTTTCGTATTGTTCCTAGATGCAATTTGTTCATTATGTCGTGGACATATTCTTTTGTGACATTTGATAGGACTCTTGGTATACAAAGTGTCTTTATTTGAGTTTGTCTTTGATTGTTCATATATGTTGAATTACATTTTATGTGAATAATTGTTTTCAATTTTATTTAATCCACCTTTATCCACCTTTGGAAAAGGTGGAGCCAAATTGTTTGGCTTCAATAATAGTTTGGCTCCACCTTTTCCAAAGGTGGATAAAGGTGAAAAAAAAATTGAGATACTTTTTTGACATTTTGTATATTGATATATAATTGAAGTTGAAGTTGAAGTTGAAGTTGAAGTTTTAAACATTACCTAATATTTACTTGATAAGACAACCTGCTATTTTGAAATGAATAAAACTACCTATTCTAGTGTTAATACTAATGTTGATGCTGGAATGGATATGTTTAATAAATTCATTGAAAGAAGTGGTATGGAAAAAAAATCTTATCAATATGATGGTGTAAAGTGGTTGATTCAAAATGAATTATCTTGTGATTTACCATGTGGTGCGCGAGGTGGTTTAGTTGCGGATGAAATGGGACTTGGTAAAACTATCATGATGATTGGGGTGTGTCTTGCTAATTTTATGCATAATCGTAAAACACTCATTGTTGTGCCTCCGGTATTAATTGATCAATGGTTTACACAAATATATAAAACTACTGGACACAAATGCGTTGTATATCACGGTTTAAATAAAAAAAATATTGATAATAAGGCGGCGCAGGCGTTTGGAGGCGACGTAGAGTCCGCGTTTGCTGGAGCAGTCATTGTGTTATGTAGTTATGATGCTATTTCTGTTTTTAAAGAAAAAAAGGGTAAAATTGACGTTAATTCTGAAAACAAAAAAACAAAAAAACGGGTTGAAGATTCTCTCTTACATAAGGTTAAATGGGGTCGTATTATATTTGACGAAGCACATCACTTACGTAATAAAAATACTACTAGATACGTAGGTGCTAAATTGTTGTCCGCTGATGTTAAATGGTTCGTTTCTGGTACTCCTATTCAAAATAGAAAACAAGACTTTTATGCTTTATGTTCTTTAATTAATTTACCGGCTTCTTATTACTCAGATAACGACAACTTATCAGAAATTACCCAGGTATTTATTTTAAGAAGAACAAAAAAACAAGTTGGTATTGATTTAATGGATGCGGTAGTGAATAAAAAAATTGTTGAATGGAAAAGTCCGACTGAACAGAAATTATCTGAGGAAATTCATTCATTAATTGCTTTTACGAATGTTAAACTTAATAATGACAATACAATGTTTGGTATTAATAATTTCAACAAAAGTTTATTATCTTTGATTTTGAAAGCTAGACAAAGTTGCATATATCCAAAAATGATTAAAAATATCAATGTACATGACGTAGATAACGTAAATAACGTAAATAACGTAGACATGATAAAACGTAACCATGTATTGACAACCACAAGCAAATTAGATTCTGTTGTTGAAGCTATTTTGCATCGTAAAGATAACGGAAATGGCAAATTAGTATTTTGTCATTTTAAAGAAGAAATGAATGAGATTGCTTCTAGATTACGTGCTGATGACGTGGCATTGAATGTGGATATATTAGATGGTAAGATAAGTAAAGGTGCTCGCAAAAAAATTTTGAATGATAAGAAAGACGTTTTAATATTGCAAATTCAAACTGGTTGTGAGGGTTTGAATTTGCAGGATAACTATAATGAAATATATTTCGTGAGTCCTCATTGGAATCCATATATTGAAGATCAAGCTATTGCAAGGTGTCACCGTATTGGGCAGAAAAAGGAGGTATTTGTATGGAGATTTGAAATGAACAATTTTGGTACAAATATTGTTGAAGATGGGACTGTTATGGCGACAAAAAATTTGGAAGAATATGTTATGGATATCCAAATAGGTAAAAGAAATATTGTTAGTAATATGATGCTAGAATAGATTAAAGTTTTTATATATTTGTTTTGTACTGTAATCATTTAATTAAATATTTTTTTACACCTTTTCTCATTTCAAACGCCCAATTTTTTCTCGTTTTTATGACAACTATGACACTTGAAAGTGAATTTTGTATATTTATGTTCTTCTAAAAATGCTATTATAATTTCTTTCATAATAATAGGTTTTGTTGTATCACTCCAAACCTTTTCCAATGCTCTTTTTATCAATAATGGTCTTTCTTCGCCTATTCCATGACACCTCTCTGTTGAGGGACTATTACATTTACCGCAAGGAAAATTCTTAATATATGAGTTAGTAAATGTATCTCTTACTAAATTTGTAAATACATTTGAAGCATAATCTTTTATAAAATCTTCGTGAGAAGTGTCAATTATTTTTGAATTCCATTTATTGCCTTTTTTTTTAATATCATTTATTCGTTTATCAATATATTTGCTGTGAATATTTAGTTCAGTCATTATAAATTATATCGTATTGTTATATAATTTATAAACTAATCAATTTTATAAATATTGGGCGTTTGAAATGGGAAAAGGTGTAATTATCTAAATAAAATAAAATTATTTTGGCTTTGTTTAGATATTTTATATGTTAGATTTTTTACAAGGAGTGTCGTATCTTAATTTGATGGTAATGGAGTTAATCCTAGCTGTGTGTTCATAAAATCAATTAAGTATTCATCGTTGTTACCCCAATTAGCATAATCTTCTCCGGCCATAGTAACTATTTTGGATTCAATAAATTCATTGCTTGCTGTAAATAATAAACAATTCAGTCTTATACTTTTAAAAGGTATAAAATCCATAACATTGTAATTGTAATAACTTACAATTTTTGATGGTTGCTTAATTTCTTCAGGTTCAACTGGGACTTTGTTGTCGTTCATTTTATTTATATAATTATATATATTATTATTTTTAAACCTAAATTTTTAAAAATAATATTTTTATTATTTTCCAAAGGTTTCTTCTTTTATGCCGTTGAAGTGTAAAAGATAAAAAAAGGTGTTTTATTTATTTAAATTACATTATAAATGATTGTGTTTTTATTTTTATTTTTATTTTTATTTATTCAAGATGTATCTGTGAATTAGTTGGGTAACATGATTGATAAGATCGTTACATTCCCATGCTAATAGTTCTTCGTTTCTCGTTCTTTTGGATTTGGCGAGTTCTACGCGGAGTTGATTGCCTCTTTTGTAAATTACTTCTGGGAATCGTAAATCATGTTTCATTTCACCATTAAAGATTTCAATTAAATCATCTATGTTGCATAAGAATAATTCGTAAATTTCTTTGATGTTATTTACTTTTTCACTGAAACTACGGTTGTTTTGATTTTGGCATTTGTTTAAATATAATAGATGTTTAATTCTTTTTACAATTGTTTTAAATTTTTTTTTTAGTGGGCTGGTTTTACGGTCTTGTTCTTCGTCTACATCATCATAAATGGATTCTTCAATTTGTTTTTGTTCTTGTTGGTATCTTCTTCGTTCGTTAAATTCTTCGTAGTTGCGCGAGTCTCTTCTTAGAGTGCGAACTTGGGTTTGGGTTCTTGTTGTTAGAGTGGTACGTCCTGATCTTAGTTGCATTTTGGTTAGTTAGTTTGTTAATTGTTTAATAAATTTAAGAATAGAGAGAAAAAGTATCTCAATTTTTTTTATTTTATATGGAAAATATTTTTTACATATTTTTTATTTCACCTTTCAAAAAATACACTAATACTGTAGCACTGTAGAACCCTCGCACCCTACGGTTTGCCTTTTTGTTTGCACCCCGGTCCGCCGAGGTTGGAATGATATATAGGCGCCCCTATTTTGCATCCTATTTAAGCTGCCTATATAGGGGATCAAGAAATGAGTGACAAAACGAGAAATGGGTGACAAAAAAAGACCCCTATTTGGGGCCTTAACTTTAGTTAAAATTACATATAAAATTGTTTATTGTTTTAGTTCGCACTTGAGGATATCTTTTGGTTGTTTTCGTTGACGTCTTGCGTTCTTAGGAACACCACAATCTTCGTAAAATTGGTCTTGGTCAAATATACCTAATGCAAGCTCCTTGAAAATGGCTAATCCAAAGTATTTAATTTGTGCCGCATTCAAAGCCTTCAAACCGAGCATCTCACCATCTGTAAAAGGTTCGCCTTTGGTCTTTCTGTCCACCCAGTTTGCGAGCGTCTTGAAATCCTCAATGTCGTTAAAGAAGAAGTACTTGAAATAATCAGCGTCTTTTACAAGGGTTCTTGTTAAAGAAGCCACAAGATATTTGACTCTATCTTCTTGAGAAGTCGGTGGTTTTGATATGGAATTAAAGAGTATCTCATGCATTTCAGGGGTCATTGATGATGGGATGGTTGATGGCATTGTTGTTGTCATTTTCGTTATCAGGTTCGTTATCCGTTTGGTTATCAGGTTCGTTGTTATTCTGCTTGTTATTAGGTTCGCGACACTTGTTGTATTAGTTATATGTCTTACCAATATTTGTTGAAAAGTATCTCAATTTTTTTTTATCCACCTTTCAAAAAGGTGGAGCCAAAGCTTTTGACATTTTTTATCCACCTTTGAGAAAGGTTGAGCCAAACATAGTTGAACTTGAACTTGAAGTTGAAGTTGAAGTTGAAGTTGAAGTTGAAGTTAAAGTTGAAGTTACCGCTATCATTCTAACCTAGTTAGCACCCCGGTGGTCAAATCTTAACAAAAAAATGTCAAAAGCTTTGGCTCCACCTTTTTGAAAGGTGGAAGAAAAAAAAAATTGAGATACTTTTTCACCGTTCTTGGATATGCATATAACTAATACAACAAGTGTCGCGAACCTAATAACAAGCAGAATGTCAACCGTACCAACAACACCACCACCAATGACAACCAGAACACCATCAGCACCACAAAGACGCAGAAGAAGTGCAAAAGAGCGTGAACTATGGAACCGTGAGTATATGGAAGAGCTATATGACCCTCCAGGTCCCAAAAACCTTTACCCAAAAACACAAGAAGAAAAAAGACAATTCATTAATGAAGTCATGATGAAACTAGTATCACCAAGAAATAAAAGAAGAGGGTGGGACCAAGTATTCACTAAGGAAGAGACACTTAAAGTAGCATTTTGGCTACAAAAAAAAGAAAAAGATTGGATTACCGACAATGACCTCATGTACTTCCGTTGGTCTAACAACGGCCCATGTGGTATTCTTTGCCTTAAAGCCCATATATTAGGCGACTTCTCATTTGACCATAATTTCAAGACAATTTAATCTGTAACTAGTAACATAAATATTTATACCTGTAATTTTAACTAACGGCTATTTTTTATTCTACTTTTTTAATGTAGATAGGAGGGGTCATAGGGGAACCTAGGTTCCCTTAAAAAAAAATTGAGATACTTTTTCACCGTTCTTGGATACGCATTTAATTGTATTAAAAGTGTAACGAATCTACTAACAAGCAGAATTAATAAGCAGAATGTCAATCAATGTCAATGCCGATAACGTTGTCAAAGTCGCATGCCAAGAGGCCGGCTGCAAGTGCGTGCCTATTGCTAGCAAAGAGCTACCGGTATCCATTAAACTTGTCGTTGAGAAGAATATGGAGGATGGCAGTTCATTTGCCGTTTTACCAGTTTTTGAAATTGATGGTTTAAAAGTTAATTGTTGGCTCAAAGTCAATGAAAATGGCATGTCTTTACAGATTATGACATATAAAATGTTAATGTACAATAAAACACCAGAGGACCGAGCATATGTTGTGCGTCAAATGCTATTCCGAAAAACATATATAAAAAAACTAACAAAGTATACGTTAAAAGATTATGAGAGTGTTTTAAAGCATATTCATAACGATATTAAGGTCATGAAGTTTGACAAGTTGAATGGTGTGTTAGCAACACCTGCAAATAAACATCCTAAAGAGGCTCCTCATGTTTCTAGTAACGAAGAGATGCTTAATAGTGTTCCGTGCGATGAGGAACATCCAGAAGAATGCTCCGTTTGCCTGGATACGACTAAAACCACGACACCATGTGGTCATAAGTTATGCGTTTCATGTTGGTGTCAAATCAAACCTAAAGGACGCGAGTTGCCTTGTCCTATTTGCCGTGATGATTTGTTTCAATCAAAAAAAATCCGTATTATTGATAGCAGAGTTGATGAGGATGTTGCTGACAATGAAAATGTTGATGATGATGAAACCGAGGATTGGTCTGATTCTGATGATGATAGCGACGATGATGAATCTGAAGATGATTCAGATATTCAGTATGCGCAGTTCCCTGATCCGATTGAGTTCCCAAGTGTTCGTCAAAATACTGTTATGGATATGTACTAATCCACCTTTAAGAAAGGTTGAGCCAAATGTTTTGTATTTTGTATTTGTAACTAACTAACCTTTTTTAGTGACTCTTTTTTCTCTCTTTGATTAATGTTAAAGAGAGAAAATATATGTTTGAATAATACTATACAATCTAGCACCGATCTAACACTCTATCATCCGCTTCGCACTTTATACAGTGACAACTTGTGCACCTAGGAACGCCGAGAAGGTTCGCCCGACCCTTGCCCTCAAAGAATGTTCCGCGAATGTTCCATGGGAATGCCGAACCGTGTTAACGGCTATATATAGGGGATAAAGAAATGAGTGACAAAACGAGAAATGGGTGGTGTTTTTTATAGCCATATATGATGTGGTATTATTAAAGGATATTGTATATTTTATAATAAATATCCTTCTCTCAAATATTAAAGAAAAAAGAATATCCAAAAGTATTTTGTCTTTTCAAAAATGGACAAAATTGATAAAGTCCACTTTCAAAAAGGCGGAGCCAAATTTTGTTTTCTCTCTTTAAATTATAATTATGAAGTTTAAATTGAAAAAACTTTTTGGTTTTGCGTTGGTTATTCTTTTGATTTGGACTGTTTATACTATATTTTTTAGCAAGATTATTGAAGGGGAAATCACACATGATGAGAGATGTAAACAATTCTCAAATACAAACCAAACTACTTGTCATAATAATAGATGTACCTGGATTAGTGCTAAACCTGAGCAACCATATATACCTAGAAACGGTAGAATGCCTGCTCAACAAGCTAGATCTGCTCAACCTGCTCAATGTAGATGGTTGTAGATTTATCTAACACACCAATATATAGGTTCGCCCGGCCCGCTTCGCACCATATACAGTCCCAATACGTGCACCTAAGAACACACCGACTCATAGGTTCGCCCGAGCCTCGCCGAAGAATGTTCCGCGAATGTTCCGCCATATTGAATACACCATATTACCGCCTATATAAGCCAAACGAGAAATGAGTGACAAAACGAGAAATGAGTGACAAAAATATACTGCTATTATCCAGTAAAAAAAGGTTGTTAATAATTTACAAATTTACTACAAAATATATATATATATCTATTCGTCGTACTCTTCTTCTTCTTCTTCTTCATCAAAGTCTATTTCGTTTCTCTCTTCATTCCATTTACCTACTACTTCTTGATCCATATTATAAATCACGCCAGATTTTTTTGATTTATAATATGATTTTCCTCCAAAATCAAATTTTCTTACTACATCTGCTTCTTCTTCAACATTTTTCTTTTCGGCTTCCTTTGCTAGCTTCTCTTCTGCCTTCTTTTGCTTTTCGGCTTCTTTTGCTGCCTTCTCTTCTGCTTTCTTTTGCTTTTCGGCTTCCTTTGCTAGTTTTTCTTCAGCTTTCTTTTGCTTTTCGGCTTCCTTTGCTAGTTTTTCTTCAGCTTTCTTTTGCTTTTCGGCTTCTTTTTCTGCTTCTTTTGCTGCCTTCTCTTCTGCTTTCTTTTGCTTTTCGGCTTCTTTTTCTGGATCCACTTCCTTTACTTTCTTTGCCTTTTTTGGTTTTACCTCTTCCTTCGCAGCTTCCTTCGCAGATTCTACAACTACTTCCACAGCATCTACTGCATCTACACTAGCGACAACTTCTTCTACATTTTCCTTCACATTTGCGTTCGCATTTGCGATTAGGGTTGCAAATAAATCGTCTTCTTCATTATTATTGTTTACTACTACTGTTTTTTTTTCTTTCTTTGGACGACCCTTTTTACCATTTACTTCTTTTACTTTTTTTTCTTTTTTTGGGCGACCTCTTTTTACGTTTTCTACTACTTCTTCAAAATGAATTGGGTTTATTTTTATATTCAATCTTTCTGCTTCTTTTTCTATTGTTTCTTTTGAAATATTTAATTTTTTTAGTACTTCTGTATATCTTTTTGGACCTTTACCTTTTGGGTCTTTGTAGTCGTATAAATCTTTTGATAAACGTTCTTCTATTGATCCGTATGGCTTTTTTTCACAACCTTTGCAGTATTCATTCTCTTTTACTTTTTTTTCGCATTGGGTGTATAAACCATGGTTTTTTACTATTCCATTGCAGCATCCTTCTTTTTTTGTTCCGTTAAATGGCATTGGATATATACTCTTTTTTTTATTTTCTTTATTATTTAATACTTCGCCTAGTACTCGCAACGCGTCTGAGCTGTCAAAATTGTACAGCTTTCCACATTCCTCTACTAATCTCATCTCTCTTGCATTCAGTTTTGAAATTGAAATTGACATTCTTAATTTATTTTTATTCTTTCATTACTAGTTTTTTATTTCTCAATTTTTTTTTTCTTTCATAATTTTCACTTTTTACATTTTTTTTTTTACCACCTTTTAAAAAGGTGGTGCCAAATTTTAACAAAATCCATTATAAAATATATCGGTGTTCTTTGTCATTTGATGTTTAGGAATTAATGCCGCGTCATTGTCTAGATAATTATTTTTTTTTGATGAACAACTTACACCGTTGTTGGTTGTAACGTTGGATGTAATGTTTGATACATTTGTAACAAGAGTTATATTATTGTTGTTTACAATCATTAATGGTTCATCTTCATACAGTTTTATTATTTTTTTGACAATATCACTTCTCTCGATATCTTCTTTTTCAAATTTAATAACTTTCATACAACAATTCAAACTGTTATTTGTTTTTACATTATAATAATTTATTTTTTCTATTAAATCGTCTAATCCATTTTTACTATGAATATCTGATTGTTTTAAATCACCTGTTATTACCATTTTACTGTTTATTCCAATTCGCGTCGTTAACATTTTCATTTGATTCGGTGAACTATTCTGCATCTCATCGGCAATAATAAATGAGTTTTTAAAAGTACGACCTCTCATAAAAGCCAATGGTGAAATTTCAATAACATTGTTATTTATAAAAGTATCTAATTCTGATTTTGAAAAAAATTCTAAAAATAAATCAAATAAAGGTTTTGTCCATGGATCCATTTTCTTATTAATATTACCTGGTAAAAATCCTATTTCTTCTTCAACGGTTACTACGGGACGGGTTATTACAAGTTTTTTTATAGTACCGTTCTTTAAATGTGAAATAGCTTTTAAACATGCAAATAACGTTTTTCCTGTGCCAGCCGGTCCTACTGCTATTATCATATCCATTTTATCATCATCTAAACATTCCAAATATCTTTCTTGATTTATTGACTTTGGTATATAAAATAACGTTTCTTTGCTTTTTTTCTCTTTTTTCATTGTTAAATTCAACTTTTTAACATATTTATACGTTAAAAACAAAGAAGGTGAATTCAAAAAAATTACTAAAAATAAATTAAAAATACGTGAAAAGTTCATTTTATTTTTATTATAATTTAGAAATTATATTTTAAATTATAATCGTATAATTAATATTTAACTTGATTTACTTTCTAGTTATTTTAAAATAACGTTTAAATTTTTTTACACCATCAGTCGTATAACCATCACATTTTCTAATTGGTTCTAAATGATAATTATAAACCGATAGTATTTGTCTAATTAAATTAATTAACGGCCATTTTTGAGCCGTTTCTGCTTTTTTTTGTAATGAAGTCATAAAAGAAGAACTAAATTTTTTTTTTAGTTCTGGAATATATTTTTTTACCTCTTCATATTTAAGATCAGATAATAATTGTTCTCTTGGAAAAAATATACCTTCTAAATCTGTAATGGCGGTAAAAATTATACCGACACTATTTAAAACTACTTTACAATGAACATCAATATCCATAAAGATTATATATACTAGTTATAATGTTTATTGTTTAAATTTTATTTACTTTTATTTTTTCTCGTTTTATTTTTCTTCTTGAATTTTCTTAGTGTTTTATTTTTTTTTGATTTTTTGTTTTTAGATCTTCCACCAAGATAATCGTTCTTTTTATACTCATC
>Ga0214919_10011312_pt1 | contig 11146 bp, 9 predicted proteins | sample LL1503_MetaG_FD_177994 | JGI IMG/M metagenome (GOLD analysis project Ga0214919, IMG submission 177994) | Freshwater microbial communities from Lake Lanier, Atlanta, Georgia, United States - LL-1503 | ecosystem: Environmental > Aquatic > Freshwater > Lake | place: USA: Georgia | collected 2015-03-15
AAAACTTTACTTATAAAGATGAGAAGAGTGGTCAATTAGTTAGTGATCCAGAATTAGAAAGATTAAGAGAACAATTAGTAAAAGGGTCAAATAATAAATCTATAAAAAAAGATTTGTTAGATAAATTGATAAAAAAATATGATGGAACAGGAGACGACCCATATAATAAATTTTACGAATATTTACAAAATATCCAATTTGGAACACCATTTGTAGAACATATAGCAAAAAAAACATATATAAAGAACAAACCAACAACTCTAAATATAACCAATAATAATGAAGAATGTGATTATTTTGATAATAATAATCAAAATAATAATGAAAATGAAGATAATGAAAATGATAATGATAATGAAGATAATGAAAATGATAATGATAATGAAAATGAAGATAATGAAAATGAAAATGATAATGAAAATGAAGATAATGAAGATGATAATGATAATGAAAATGAAATAAACAAAGAAAATGCATTAAAATTATTGGATGATATAGATAATTTTGATGAAATTGATAATATGAATAAATATAAAAATCTTGACAAATTGTATAAATATCTACAAGAAGAATTTGAAGAGAAATAAAAAGAGAAAAATAAAAGAAATGAAAGAAATAATAAAATAAAAACAAATATCAATTGTAATTAATAAAATAATAACAAAGAAGAATGCAATTATCTGATAATCAAACGATTATAATTATTGGTTTATTAATTGTCACAATATTATCAAATATCATATCAGTTAAATTGTCAAATAATCATCAATCAGATAAAGCCATATTTTGTGGTACAAAACAATTACCAGCAGGATATGGTAGATATGGCAATCGTTATGAATGTTTAAAAAGAGGGTTTGGAGCAGGAATGTTTGTCAAAGATAAAACATATCCTTTCAGAAAATTAGGAATGATATTTATAGCAGTTATAATAGGCATATTATGTTATCAATATTTCAATGACAATTCACAATTTTAAAATATTTATTTTATTATTTCATCATAATAAAATAATACAATGAAATATTTACATATATTCTTAATAGTTTTAGTCGTTTTTACAATTGAATATATAAGAAAATATATGGAGAGAAAAACAATAAATAAAATAGAAACAATAAATAAAGAAAATTATAGTAACGAAACAAAGAAGAAATTAAAAGCAACAGAATCAACAACTGAATATAATAAAATGGTACTGAGTAACTCAAATGGTGATTTAAGTAGTATAGGTTGTCCTAAAGGAGTTATTTGGTTATGGAGTGGTTCAATTGATACTATACCAGATGGATGGGCATTATGCAATGGAGACAATGGAACACCAGATTTAAGAGGTAGATTTGTCTTGGGTGTCAATCCAAACACAAAACCAGTACCAGGACTTTCTGTAAGAGAAGTAAATGCAAAAGGAGGATCTGAAACACATAATCATAAATATTTTGATACAGTGTGGTCAGAGAATTCAGGTTTTAAGTCTGGTGAGATAAATTCACCATTTGACGGAACAGATGCACGCATAGGATCTGGAGATACAGACTATGATAATACTTTTAGAGGAAATTGGAGATATACAGGTCCAGGTTTAGAACAAGAATTAAAAGGAACAGATGATCAAGGTAAAATAATGCCACCATATTGGACATTAGCATATATTATGAAAATAGTATAAATATATATTTAGTTTAACTTTGAACTTAAATTCATTAATATTTTAGTTAATTCTTCTTTTGATTGTTTTTCCATATTTTTAAGTTCTTGTTCATGTTTCAAATTAAATTCATATTCTCTTAATTTAAATTCATATTCTTTTAATTTAAATTCATGTTCTTTTTTATGTTCTTTTAGTTCGTATTCGTGTCTTAACTGTTGTTTTTCTAATTCATCTTGAAGTTTTTTACAATTACCTGCATACTTATCACAAATTGTTTTGAACAATTTTTTAAAAAGAGGTAACTTATTTTCATTAAAACAAACTAGTTCATTATATATAGGATTATCAATAATATATTCAAAAGATTGAAATGTTTGTTTTAGTTCAACTTCTGCTTCACTTAAATATTTTTCATCTATTGGAATATGAGAAACAAGAGATAAATTTGTATTTTTAAATTTACTAAATTTTTGTTTATGAGCTTGAATTCTTTGACTTAAATCAGATGTGTATCCATATTTGAACACAAAATCTTCAGGATTTTTATCTTCTAATCCTTCAATTTGATAAGATAAATCTTTTACTTTACCAATGTAAATTAAATATAAAACACTATAATCTTGAACTCCTGAATTTAAAAATGATTTAACATTATTTATATCACATCCTAATAATTTAGAAGATAATTTTATTTTATCTTCTTGATAACCCATTTGAACTGTAAATATAGTTTTAAAACACCAGTCTTGAAATTTATCAGCAATTGGATGTCTTCGTGTAATTAACATTCTAACTAATCCTTTATATGTAAGATAAGTAGTTTGCCTATTAAAAGTTCTATCGGCTACTGGATGGGATCCTTGGCTATTTCTTATAAAATTTTTATAGTGAATATTAACTACATATTTACTTGTTGGATCATGTAATATATCAGTTATACATTCCAATTCTAACATTTTTTCAACATCTTTACCATAGAAATAAATACTATCTACTGTTTTAATTCCTCTTGTTTCAATTTCAACAATATTTCCCTTTTCATCTTTAAATTTTTCTTCATCTTTTAGTTCAAGTAAAGGTGGTGCCATTTCTAAATCTAATTTAACATTATTATTACCAAAACCAGGAATATTATTTTCAACCCAGGTTTTCTCAAGTAATATTTTAGCGGATTTAACATTATCATTAGAAACAGACCATTTATTAGTCTTTGGTGCATATGTAGCAAAAGTATATTCTTCATTAGTTAATTTCTTTTTATCAATAATTTTACGAAGTGTTTTAGCACAACCGTGAAAGAATGCAGGACAAGATTGTTTTACAAATTCTGTATTATAAAACATTTTTCCACTTAATTCAATGGTTTGGACCAAATCCCTTCCTGACATTTTTATAGAATGATTTAAATATTATATAGGATGTTTCTTTAAATGTATTTTAAAATATACAATTTATCCTTTAGAAATAACGTTTAATATCATACAAACAAATTTCATATTTTTCTTTATTAAAATCATCAGAGAATGCACCTACGTTAGCAACTTTACCAGTACCACCACCTTTATGTAAAGCATCAGCGCCAGCTCCATATTGATATGATAATTGTTGTCCTAGATGTTTATTATCAACTTTTACAACTGGTACATTGTGTTTAGCTAAAATATAACTAATAACAAGATCGTCAGAAAGAAGACATTCTTTAGAGAGATCAGCAATAATTTCCATTTCTTCATCATTTACAAGTTTCTTACTATAAGCAACACCTAACCAACCTTCAACTAAATCTGCATAAGGCTTTCTTGGTTTTTGTTTACTTGGAAATACCTTTTTAAAATTCCCAATATCTTTTCTAAAATCTTGACCTTCATCTGGTGATTGTACAACAGCATTAGGATATTTCTCTACTTTTTGATATATGAATTCATTAATCATACCCAAAGGATATCCAACATCATCATCAATAGAAATGATAATAGATTTAGGATCTTTGACTTGTCGAATAACTGGTAACATTTTAGTAATTGGTCCATAATCTTTTGCAGTTCTTATTATTTTAACTTTTGGAAATTTGGATATTTTATCAATATCTGCTTGGTTGTAACTTTCTTTATTTTTACCATATTTGTCAGGAAGAACAACATTAATGTTCTTTACATGTGTACTATCTATGGTAGCCAAAACAGCCAATATTTTAGGAAGACGAAGTGGAGAAGTGGTTAAAGATATATGAACTTCATGATTTTTTAGGAAATTTGTAATCTTTTTATAGAATGTGATATCTCTAACAGGTGCAAGAAGTAATTCCATTGCATCTTTATATTCATTCTTTTTCAATTGTGGCTTCATATATTTCCATCTCCAACCTATTGTGAATTCTTTATCTGTATTAAGAGCAGATATTAATTCGCGATCTGTCATTTTATTATATAAAGGAATTTCTTGTTTGTGTGCCAAGGTTCTTAATTGACTGGATGACAAATCATACAATTTATCAAAATCAATCTTGCTCTTTTTAGATGATTTTGATGATTTTGATTTACCCTTGGACTTTTTACTTGACTTTGATGTCTTTGTCTTTGATGTCTTTGTTTTTGATGTCTTTGATTTATTTTTACCTGATTTATTGGGTATCTTTGACGATTTATGAGAAAAAGGTGATTTATTTACCTTTTTAGAAGGACTTTTAGATTTAGGCATTTTTTATATATAATATAATATAAAAAAATGATTTTCTATTTTTTATTCAATAATAAATGAAACAATAAAGAAAATGGAAAGAATAATTGAAAATAATTGTGAAATGTGTACTAAATCTGAACACTATATTATAACAGATACAATATATGATGTGAATAATAAATATATTGAATATTATCAAAGTGACAAATGTATATGTGTGATATGTTCTGATTGTTTGAGTGTGTTATATATCAATAAAATAAATATTTGTTCAATTTGTAATAAATGTATATATGAATTATTATAAAAGTCTTATTTTATTATATATATTTACATCATATAGATACAATAAAATTTAATTGTTTTTTATACTAATTTATATAAAAAACAAAGAATATACAATATCAAAAATATAAATTTAAAAAATTATCTATATTATCAATTTCAAGTTTTTCAAAATAATTCATAACATTATTAACCATTGTTTCCTTCGTATCACTACTTTTTCTTCCTATTTTTAATTGTTTGATAATTTTAATCAAGTTATCTTTGCAAATGTCATTTAATTTCACTTTCATTTCATATTTATTTTTTCTCATGTTATATAAAATAGTAGCATCATTTTTCAGTTCATTTTCACAATAATTGTATATTTTAGATTTACTATCATTGGATCTACATATTTTACAAACTATTCTGTTTTTTTCATATTCATTTTTATCTTTAATATTTTCACATTTTCTACAAACTCTTTCATTTTCATTTAATACTAAATAATCAGGATTAGATCTTATTTGATCAGCTGTTAATAAACCTTTTGATATTTTTATTTTTGCAATTATTTCCATATTTTTACATAATTCACATATATCATTATAACCTGTATTTATAGTTAAAAAATCACTAATATGTTTATATTTTTGACAGAATCCGTTACAATATCTGTGTTCCTCAGGTGCATCTTTATTTTTTTGTAGATAATCTCCTCTTGTTAAATAACATGGCAATATACGATGAAGTCTATCTGTTAAAATACCCAAATTACCTTTTCTGTACGAAAGTTCTTTAATATCTTTTTCTATATTTTCAGGATCATTTGTAATTCTGACTATTCTATCTTCTGCTGTTTCATTTTTATTATTTGTATCAATATCATTTATATTTACAGGTGGATCTTCCATATTATATTTCCAAAATTCAGTTTCTTCATGTCCATCAAATCCACAAACTTTATTAATATTTCTAATATTTGTTATTATGTTATCAATAGAATCGTATATCCATTCGTGTGCAGGTAACATTAATCTATCCTTATATTTAATATTGATAATCTTTTCAAATATTTCACAATGTTCTGTATACAATATATATTTTACTTTTATGTTAGGTATCATAGTTCTATCACTTGTAAGTCTTTCATTTATATTTGTTGAAAGACCATATTTATATTTATCATAAACCTCGTCAGGATTTTTAAGAATATATATACAAGGTTTCATAGGAAATTGATGTCTATAATGATTTTTTAAAGTAGTAGTGCAAATATATTTTTTCATTTTAATATTATCCTTTTCTGTCTGTATTCTAGCAGAGTGTTCTTCATTTAATTTATTATTTAATTTTTCATTTTCTTCTTTTAATTTATTGAAAGATTCTTCCATATATTTTTTGAAAGCTTCTTCAATTGTAATATAATATTCTCTTGTTTTTTTACCAAAATCATTCTGTGCGGTAATACATAAAGATTTAAAACATTCTTTTGATAACATTATTATTTCAGATGGTCTTCCTCCAGTACTTTTGGCGTAACTACGCGAAAAGTCTAAATTTTCTTGAAACGAGTTTAATAAACGTTGTTTTGAATGTTTTTTGGAATAATCAACCTTCCATTCATATAATTTTTCAATATTTATTGTGAATTTTTCATTTGAGTTTATTGAGAACATAAAATCATCAATAAATTTTTCTTCAATATTATTATTTTGTTCTTTGAGAACATTTATTATATATGTTTTAAGTTCAGAATTACAAGTCATTTTTATATTATAAGTTATCTTTAAATACTTTAAATACTTTATTCTAATATTAGAATAAAGTATAAAACCTATTATAAATAATTATAAAAAAGTATTTTTATAATAAAAACCATTTAAATATAATTTAAAATAAACTAAATATTAAATAATACAGTATTGTTCCTAATATGCCAAAAGATAAAACAAAAGAAAAGGACATATTGTTTAGTAAAGATTTTCAGGATAAATATAACGACGATGAATATGAAGACTATGATTATAATGAAGACAGTGAAGAAAAATCAAAATCAGATGAAAATACTTTATATATAAATGAACTTGATATCAACACTCTAAAACCAGAACATTCAAAAGATTATAAAAATGGTTGTAAATTAGTTATTATTGGTGCACCAGGTACAGGTAAATCAACTATTATCAAGTCAATTATTTATGCTAAGAAACATATATTATCGGTTGGTCAAGTATTTTCAGGAACAGAAGATAGTAACGGTTTTTTTGGTGAATTTTTTCCTGAATCTTTTATTTATAATGGATTAGATGCTTCTGAATTAACACCTTTAGATAATTTTAAAAAAAGACAAAAAATAGCAAGACAGTATATAGAACCAACTGGTGGTTATTCTTGGGCTTTAAATGTTATTGACGATTGTACCTATGATACAGCTTTCTTAAAGAAACCAATATACAGGGACCTACTAAAAAATGGAAGGCACTACGCTATGTTACATATACTTTCACTTCAGTATTGTTTGGATATAAAACCAGATATTCGTGTTAATATAAATGGTGTATTTATTTTAAGAGAATCACGTCTTGATATTCGCAAGAAATTATATGAAAATTATGGAGGATGTATTCCAACATTTGATATGTTTTGTCAGATCATGGATGCACTTACAACAGATTATACAGCAATATATATTAATAACATGTCAGTTTCAAATAAAATCGAAGATAATGTGTTTTATTATAAAGCAGATCCAAATAAAATACCCAAAGATTGGAAATTTGGTTGCAAAGAATTTTGGCAGTTTCATAATGAACGATATATGGCACCTGCAGCATTTTAATATTAGTATTATAGAATAAAAAAACAACAGAATTGTAAAAATATTTTTATTATATTATAATATAATAAAAAACTATAATGGGAGGAGCAATATCAAGTACAATATATGGAAAGTGGAATAAAGTATCCAATTTACCTAATATAGGTTTTCAATCAGTTGATACTGATGGTGACAATGTTGTTGCTACCGATATGAACGGAAGTATCTATTATGCAATAAGAACAATTGAAAGTACAGACACAAAAAGTGGTGTAAATTCATATACCAATGATATATTTACAACACCATCTTGGACAAAAAAAGAGGGTAGTGCGAGATTGATATCAACAAGTAATGGTAAAATAGCAGCATTAGATTATAATAATATAATATACTACTCTTCAACATTATCATCTACAAATGATTGGAAAAATTTATCTACCTTAGGTGGAGGTAATATGAAAACAATAAGTTATTATAATGATAACAACTTTAATTTGATGTGTGGTGTACGATCTGAAACAAATATGAATAATTATGTAACATTTACAGAATACAAGAATAATTCATGGACAGGTAATAAATATCAACTAGGTAGTTCCACTAAATATGTTTCTTTGTACAAAGATAATGTATATGTTATCTTAACAGATAACAGATTATTATATTCAAAATTCACAACAACTCTTGGTTTATGGAATTCTAATGCTGGTGAAATTGTAAAACCTAATAATAATACAACTGTATTAGTTCAAGTTGATTTTACAGACAATTTAGTTGTTGCCATTGATACTAATAATAATGTATGGGCAACATATGATGTATACAAAACAAATCCTAAATGGTTTCAAATACCAAACGTGTCATTCAGATATATATCTGTGAGTGACAGTGGTATAATGGGAATAGATACAAGCAATAATTTATTTGGTTTACAATATACACCAAATCCTGTATATTGTACAGTAATATCACCATTAACGATATTAATAAATTATATACCTGTACCAGGATCAAGTGTAAAATCAATAAATGTATCAACGACCAATGTTGTTACAAGTACTGAAAATTTGCCTTCTATATCTTATAATAATGATGGAATATCTGTAAAATTCACAGATACTTATGGTAAATTAATACCTTCTTATACTGTGTATTCAAGTGTTGCCAATTTAAATTTAAAAAGTGGCAATACCTACAAAATAACATTGAACTTGGTACTAGATACTGGTAATATATTTACATGTAATGCAAACTATACAGTACCACCTTTGCCAGATAAAGTAAAAATAAATTATGTCACACCAAATAATAATAGCGTTAGTATTAATTTTAATGGATCAAATGGTTATGACAATTCTGTATATAAATACACGGTGAGAAAATATACAGATAAAAATACATGTACATACAAAGAATTAAATACATCAGATTTGAATTACAATATTAAACCAGACACACCATTCAGTTATAACTATCCTGTATCAACCAGAATAAATTTTACTGGGGATACAAACAATTTAACAACAAATTGTACTAAAGAAGGATATGAATATATACCCAATAATTATTTATTAAAAAATATGCAAATACACAATAAACCAGTTGAACCTTATATATTTACTGTTAAAGCTATTAATGCAATTGGTGAAAGTGATTATTCTGAACCAACTTCAGATGTTGTTCCAATAGTTACACCACCTGTTACACCACCTGTTACACCACCTGTTACACCACCTGTTACACCACCTGTTACACCACCTGTTACACCACCTGTTACTCCACCTGTTACTCCACCTGTTACTCCACCTGTTACACCACCTGTTACTCCACCTGTTACTCCACCTGTTACTCCACCTGTTACTCCACCTATTACTCCACCTGTTACTCCACCTGTTACTCAACCTGTTACTCCACCTATTACTCCACCTGTTACACCACCATCATCTACAGGTACTAATATAATACCACCATCATCTACGGGTACAAATGTAATACCACCATCAACAAAAGATAATACAAATCTATATATATTTATTGGAGTTATGTTATCTATAATAATATTAGGAGCAATAGGATATTGGTTTTATTTGAATAAACAAACAACTCAAAATAATAATAATAAATAAAAAACATTTTAATATTTTTATATTGATAAATATAAAAATATGTATGGAAATCATAGAGATAATATCGACGATGATTATTCATCTGTAAGAGAATTACATGGAAATAAATACAAGAAGAAAGAACCATATGTATTCACAATTACAGCAACAAATGCAGTAGGAGATAGTGTAGTATCTGATCCAACAAGTGATATTGTTCCTAATATAAAACCAACTCTAACTTACAATGCGATTGGTCCAGTTATTACAAATAACGAACCGTCCCTAATATGTATGGTTGAATATCTTATAAATGGATCATCGATAACTAAATTAGATTTAAAAGAGACTAATGGAACAAATAATCTAACCATAATTCCATCACAAATAGCTTCAAATAATTCATCTGGTCTTAATTATTTTAATTTACGAAATGTTGGAACTACAAAACAGTCAATTTCATTCAACGTGAAAGGCTTTGAAATGGGTAAAAGTTATTCTTACAATTTAACAGCAACCAATTCAGCTGGTGAAAGTGATGCTTTTCCAGTAAGATTCACTACTTATAAATTACCTGATGTCCCATCAATCACACAAGTAGATTCTGGAGATAAACAATGTACTATATCATTTACTACAACACCAGTTATTACAAATACAGTAAATAATTTAACTGTTCCTATATATACATACACAGTAAAATCAAGTCCTGAGAATATAACAGCAACAGGATCTACTTCTCCAATAACTATTGGAGGATTGACAAATGGTACAAAATATACATTTACAGTTACAGCTACAAATCAATTAGGTACAACACAACCATCAGCTGCTAGTTCAGAAGTTATACCAAAGGGTGCTGCAATTGCACCAACAAGTATAACAGCAGTATCTGGTGATATAAAAAAATCCACTGTAATTTTCTCAGGAGGAAGTTCTAATGGTGATACTAGTGTTAAATATACTATAACAACTATTCCTGATAATATAACAGCAACAGGCAATAGTTCTCCAATTATTGTAACAGGATTAAAAGATGGCACAACATATACTTTTAATATTAAAGCAGAAAATACTATAGGTTCATCAACTTCTTCACAAACTGCAACAGCAACAACGGCAGATAAACCAAGTAAAATAACAACTTTAACACCAACTGCTGGTGCTAATCAGATCACATTGACATTTCCAAATCAAGACGGAATTACAGAGTATAAAATACTTGCATATTATACAAATAATAATGACAATACAAAAACCAATTTTGAAACTATAAAAGTACCAATAACTGCACCCAATTGTAAAATAGATAATAATAATGTTGTAATTACATTGTATACCAAATCTAACAATGCAATTTTCAAAAGTGGTTCTTCAATGAGTGGAGCTATAGAAATAACAAATGCAGACAAAACAATAAGTACATCAGTTCAACCATATGCACGTGTACCCTTATCAACATATCCAATAGGACGAGAGAGAACATTATTATCTATGGAAAATTGTTATAATTACGGTATTTTATTGTTTGTTTTGATATTCATTGCAATATTATGGAACTGTTCACATAAGAGAAAATGAATAATTTTATAAATATTCAACAGTTGATAACATTTTTTT
>Ga0214919_10011313_pt1 | contig 11146 bp, 10 predicted proteins | sample LL1503_MetaG_FD_177994 | JGI IMG/M metagenome (GOLD analysis project Ga0214919, IMG submission 177994) | Freshwater microbial communities from Lake Lanier, Atlanta, Georgia, United States - LL-1503 | ecosystem: Environmental > Aquatic > Freshwater > Lake | place: USA: Georgia | collected...
TTTTCAGATACCGATGCAAGTATCGCTCGTATGATAGTTCTGCGCCAAATGTATTTATTCCACTAATATTTAAGGGGGTATCGGTTGGCTCTTGTCCAGTTTCATCTATATAAAATGACGCTGCTTTTAACAAGGTGTTTTTATGTTTATAGGTGTATTCTAACGCAATTTGATTGCTCTTTAGCAAGTTGAATTGCTTATGATAAAAATCAGGTAATGAGTAGCTATTGTATTTACCTCCGCTTAAGGATAAAGATTGATCATTATTGATAGTGTATCTTAATCCTAACTGAGAGCTTAAATAAGAACGTTGTGTATTAGTAGGAATGTTACTTCGAAGTCCGTAAAAAACATTCCATTGGTCAGTTAGGTTCCAATTGGAATAAAGATATGCTTCTATATTATGGTTATTAATATCGGTTGTTTGTTGATAATTAGGAGAGCTGGGTGATTGTGCATAAAAGTATAGGGGAATAAGATCATCGAATATGTTTGATTGATAATCGTAGGTGAGACCTGTTTGTATGCTCATACTGTTAGAAACAAAATGTTTGTAATTGGCGGAGGCATAGGTTTGAAGGATTTTTTTATGAGAAATGATATTGCCAAATAAAAAATCTTTTTTTGCTTTGTCGAATCCCGTATTGATGCTAAGAACACCATTGTTCATGTAATACATCAGATTATTGATCGAGAAAAAACGATTTTTACTTGATGTTGATTGTCCGACATAGGTATATGCCTCCGTTCCTGCGTCGTAGTTTTCAGTGATGAAATAATTAAAAGAGTTGAACTCAACTCTTTTGGATAGTTTAGCATGATAGTTAAGACCGGCATCCTTCATTCCAAATTCATTCAGGTTGGCCACACTAGGTTTATTGACTTGGATGAAAGGCCCAGAGAATTGATAATTACTAAATAGCTGTGTAAATGAATTTTGTTTAATTTTTTGGGATAAAAAAATACCAAAACTTGCTAATGTTGCAGAAAATTGCAGTTGATTGTGAGGCAGTTCAGTTAAGGTGGTGATATCTACCAAGCCTGAACTTGTATTACCATAAATTAATGGCGGATTACTTGCGTATGCGTATTCGTTACCCACCACTTCGGTATTGAAAATACTAAAGCCTCCTAATTTATTGATTTGCGTATTTCTGACGGGTTGATAAATGGGTACACCATTCAAAAATACGCGTGTCCGATCGATGGAGCTCCCTCTGAAAGAGGGGTTCGCAGACTCGTCTGTGGTTGTGGAGGAAGGAAGGAAGGAGATCGCTTTTAAAGGATCTCCTTGTGATGTAGGATTTAAATATATATCTAATTTGGTTAGTTGGACGGCAGAAAAGTCTTCAGATATTGGGTTTCTGGCTGTGATGATTACCTCTGCCAAGGAGTAGCCACTGCCCTTCAAGACAACAATTAATGAGTCGCTCAAGGATCGCTTATTTAGTGAAATCTTTTTTATTTTGTATCCAACAAAGGAAACAATTAGCGTGTCATTCATACTACTGATTGGCAGCTGAAATTTTCCATCTAAATCTGTAGACGTGCTTAGCTGTGCATTACTTTTTAGATATACGTTAGCAGCGAATATAGGCTCATCTCTACTATCCTTCACAAGTCCTTTTAACACCGTTTGTGAAAAAGAGAAAATGGAAAAAAGAAATAGGAAGGCCGTTAAAAGAATAGCTTTCATGCAGGTCAGTATTTAGTACCTAGTAATTAGTACTGGGTATTTAACATTCAATTGGTGTTAAATCCTCTAATAAAGTAACCATAGAATCTTTTTTATTGGAAAAGGTTCTATGGTAGGAGGTGTATGACCAGGCTTATTTTCCAACCAATTGGGAGGCTAATTGGTTGATGATATAGCTTTTGGGACATTCTTTTATGCCTTTTTCATAATACTGCTTTGCTAAATCCCATTTTTTGTTCTGGATATAGTATTTGATCAGCATCTCATAGGACTCTTCTTTTCCCCAGGATGGTAAATATTGGTTAGGTGTTTTTTGTGTAGGTAGAGAAATCGCTTTTAGTAAATATTTTTCTACCAGTTTGCCACCTCCATATTTTTTAGGTGTGTAAAAATTGTTGCTTGCAAACACATAGTTTGCTCTTAGGTTACTTGAATCTATTGCAAGTGCATTTTCTATATCCTTATTTATTTCTTGTGAAATGAGCATGGCATCCCCAGTTCTAAATTGAATAGAAAAACTTTGAAGCAAGGCAAGAAGTGCATAGTCTTCAGAATTTTTGTTTTTTATACTCTTTAGCCAGTTTAGTCCTTTATCAGCTTCATTTTCTGCAGCTTTTTTATTGTTTTGTTGCAGGTAATAGATGGACGCATAATACTGTAAGTAGCCTTGCCAATACAAGATGATGTTTTGGTTTTTGGCTTTGTACAGATCACTCAAACCTTTGCTTATTTTGTCTAGTTCATCACTTTTGTGAGATAACAAACTGGCTACAAAAGCCTGATAAACCTTGTTTTGTATTCCCAATAGAAGTGAATCTGGCGGAATAGGGGGGGGCGTGGACATCGATTGGGTTTGATGCTCGGTGATTTGTGAGTTGTCGATTTGTTTGGTGTTACTGGTGTTACCATTACAGCTGCCAACAAACAAGGAAATGATAAACAATAATCGAATCATGTGATAGGGTTTTTAAGGTTTATGTAAATAGATGATTGTATTTTATTTTATTGAAAAAAGGATGAGTCCAATCCAAGCTGTAAAGTGAATGTACCATTTATAACTAAATTGATAGTTTGAAAATTTTTCTTGATATAAATCAGAATACGATTTTTGTTTGTTTGTGTTTGTATAATCAAACTTAGTTTTTGTTACCGCAGCGATCGTGATATCTGAATAAAACGGATTTGACTCTAAAATGAGTTGAACAACAAAAGCATGGTATAAATTTTTAATACCAAAGAAATGAAATAAGAGTGCTATGATAAATAAGGTAACTGTTACAAAAGATCCAGAGAAAAGATAGATGAGCCTTTGTTTTTCCATTCGTGGCCATTCAATGGCGACAAAAAAGTGAGGGTATGGTTTTAGTTGGAAGCTTATTTTTTGAATATCTAAACCCATTATTTTAGCCGAAATCACATGCCCTGATTCATGAAAAATCATCAATGCCATCACAAAAAGTATGATTTGTAGGATATCAACAAGTGTCATCGGCCGAATTTAACTTTGTTAAACAGGTAGTAAAATAGAGCTATTGTAAATAATAGCCAAGCGATAATGGAAGTATGGAACCCCTCTCCTCTGAGAATACTTAATATAGAATTTAGTGGAAGAATATTGCCCACTAAATTGATCATCTCGTTCTCAATATGATATAAGGCCTTACTGGTAAATAACATGATGAAATAGATTAAGTTGATCAATCCTGCAGATGAGTTATGTTTAATGCCTGAAAATGTAATCACCAAGCCTGTAAATGAAAACAGGAACAGTCCGATGAAAATACCAGACACAAAATCGAGTAGTTGAGATAGGGTAACGGAGTAGTCAAATGCCAGTTTTGCTGTTAAGCAAAGAAGCGCAACAATGAAGAGTAATGAGATAATGCGGCTCAGTATTAGCCCTGTAAAATGCCAGAGGATATTGAATGGTAATTTTCTAAGGTATTTAATTAAGCCACTGGCGTAGTATTCCTTCACGACAGGTCCAACGGCAAATAAACCGTCGCTTGCCACCGTCATGCCTATGATCCCTGAAAGAAGTAATGAGATATAATCTTTATCTGCCGCCCCCCACAGGTTTCCGAAAATAAAAAAAAGAAATACCGGAAATACAAGGGAGAAAAATACAGCCTGCTTGATTCTCAAAAACATCAAGAATTGATAATATGTTGACTGTCCTAAGATCTTAATCATGTGGCCATATTATGAACGTGAAATAAATAGGCATCTTTTAAATCTACCTCTTGAATGGAGAAATTGCTGGTCAATGTGTTGATAGTTTTTAATAGATCTGACTTTTCGTCAAAGAAAATATGGATACTCTCGTCGTAGATATAATATTGCCAGTTGGTTAGGTTTTTAGCAAAATCGTCGGTGTTACTGATGGTGATTTTTTTGAGTGCTGGTAAAGTTTCTAGTATTTGTTTAGGACTTTTGGGTTGATGTATTATTTTTCCTCCGTAAATGAATCCAATCTTGGTGGCCTGTTTTTCTGCTTTCTTCCAATCATGCGTAGTGAAAAAGATGGTTCTGTTTTTATTTTTCAGGGTGTTCCAAATGCGTCCAGTAATGGTGGGGTCTAAGTTGGCAAATGGTTCATCTAATACCAATAGATCGGGATTATGAATAATAGATAGTAGGATGCCCACTCTTTTTTTTTCTCCTTGAGATAGTTCTCTCGTGAGTGTTTTTTGTATTTTTTGTATTTCGAATAGTTCAAAATACTGCTTCTCGATATCTTGGTATTTTAGTCCATAAATGGATGTGAAATAACGTATGGATTCCTCCACTTTTAACATCGGAAATAAGGGCGAATGATCATAAAGAACCCCTATTTTATCGAAGTTAGATTTTGTATTTTCGAAAAAACGCACATGTCCTTTATCTGGTTTGATGTCATTCAGTATGATGTCGATGAGTGTTGATTTTCCGGAGCCATTTTCTCCTAGTAAAGCAAAAGAATCTTGGGTGTCAACGGAGAGGCTCACATTGCTCAAAATGGTTTTTCCTTTTACCGTGTAGGTGATATCTGATACGATAATATCCTTCATTATACTTTTTATATTATGCGTGTGTGGGCTTGCCAATCACCATCACGTTATTAATTGTCTCAAAAACGCCATCTATTCCTAAAAAATCATTTACCTGATCATCATTATATCCGCCCAATATACACGATCCAAGCTTGATGGATTCGGCAATGAGGCTTAACATGAGCCCTAGCGCACCCGATTCTTGCATCAAAAACCGATATCCTCTATCACGATATTTGATGAATAGTCTTTCGATCATTCCTGTGATGATGATCAAGGCAGCGCAATCATCCATATTAATGTATGGTTCAGCTTGAATAATGCTAGATAGGTTGGGTACGAAATGTCCCTCCTTTATTTTTTCAAGACAATTTTGATCGGGTCGGTAATGATATAATCCAGATGGAATGTGGGCGTTAAATAGCACAATATAAATTTCCAGAGGATACAATCCACCTGCTGCGGGAATATTTCGCATGCCTATATGCCCTTCTGAAGTAAGCCCTTCAATTTTGCCTTTATAGGTTACTCCGTATGCATTATGTAGCAATAAACTTAACTCATTTAAAGAGAGTTTATACGTTTTGTCGAAATCTCGAGCACTTCGTCGTTTGGTGATGACATCAAAAAAATGATTGCTGTTGTTATGTTGCCCATAAATGGATAAATCTATTGTCTCGCGACCTGGATAACACTTAAATGGTTGGCTCGATCGTTCGAGTACAAACGGATTGCTAAAAGCGCCAATATTTTCCCCCAAAATTCGGGTAGAATGGGTCGTGAGTTTGGAATTTTCGTGATACAGCATGGCCATCGAGTCTTCGATATTTTTTTTCCCATACATGGATCCATCTTTGTCATCACATTTATCTCTTAGTTCAGTTATGCGCATCGCAATGTTTTTTTGAAATGTTTAGCCTCACCCTGCCCTCTCAAAAGGAGAGGGTTCTGTTATTTTAGTTTTTTTTAGTTCGGTTACAGGAGGTGTTTTTGAAATATGTTCTGGTAGTCGTATAGTCACCTTCTCCTTTGGAGAGGGCTGGAGTGAGGCTTTTAAGGAAATGGATGTGGATATTTATTTAGGTGATGATAGTCAAATGTTTTATAGCCTAGTTTTTTAGGAACTGAATATAGTCGATCACCTCCCAAAAAGTAAAAAGGATAGGCTCCTGAAAGTTGTATTAATTGTGGTATAAATACTTTGATACTAAAAAAACCGAGTTGCCTAATGTCAGGTGTGGTAATATCTTTGAACAAAACAGCATAGTTTTTATCCTTCATAATTTTAACAATGTTTCTGATTTCCTCTTGGTCGCTATTTGTGCTTTTTTTAAATAGATCAATCTTCTTACTTTCTTTGGCTTCGGTCCATTTCTCGAAAATATGCCATAAGTCGGGCCTCTTGGTATAAAGGACGGAATGATCTTCAAAACTGTGGATCAAGCTATAGTCATCAGAAGGGTTCCAGTCTTTTTTTTCTCCTAGTAAGTACCGGAAGTAGGGGACTGCTTGTCCAATTTCTTGAATGGTTTTTTGCAAAGCCTCACCGTAGGTAGCTCTGGTAGATGCACCAATGGCGATGAATTTGCCAAAATCGCTTTCGCCAAAGCAGAACCCGAGTACCGTTGGAATCTGAAGATCATAGGTGATATCAAAGAAATGCCAATCGTACTTAGTGGGAAAATGATCATCAATATAGTGTTGAATTTCTTTCGTAATGACTATTTTTTGGGGAACAAGATTGTGCATCCAAGTTAAAACAAAGCTATCTCGTTCGATGGATTCATATAAGCCACATAGAATGGCTTTGTAATAATTGGTATGTGCTGCCAAACCAGTAGAGGTGCTTACCGTGATACCTCTTTCATCTTGACTAAAAGGAAGATAAATAAACTGACCAGGTAGATAGGTTTCTTTTCCATTTGTCAGATCAATAGTAGGGAACCAAGTTAGTTCAATATCCTCGGTAAACGGATGAACTCCCTGCATTCCACTGGGTATTTTTTTGTACTGTTCTTCATGAAAAAGTGCAAATTCAGCAGGGTGAATGGCATGTTTTGGAAGTGCTTTATAGGATGATCGAATGCTTTCATCTAAATCATAGAACACAGAAGCGTAGCGTTCAACTGTCTCGCCTATTGTTCCTAAGATCGCATTTTCCCATTTAAAACCACACCCTGAGCTTCGCCCTCCATAACTTTCTCCTGATAAATACAACGTGTTGGCAGGCCATATACCATAGCTGATCATGAGTGGATCTACATTCATTCGAGGTAGCTTGGTAATTTGGTAAAGTATACCGATCTCATAGGAGATGATTTTTAATCCGTTGTTTATCGTAGAAATATTCATAGGTGTGATTATTTCAGTTGAGTTATTTTAAGGTAACCAGTTCAAGCCATGGAGCTGGGTGGTATTCTAACGACGGTTTACAAACTTCACAAAATGGTTTTTTTAATAATGTATGTTGGGTGATCTTAAAACTGATTGCATCAAAGTTCAGTAAGGTTCTCCACGTTACAGGTAGACTCCACTCTTGAAAAAACTTCATAACCTCTAGCAGTGTCAAATTTGCGATGGCGTAATACATCAAATCGGCGTTGGGCAAGATATCTGGTTTAGATCCTATTTTATGATCCCTTAAATGGCGTTCATATGAATCTAGAAACAATGGATAATCGTGATTGCTTTTTATTCGGCCTATTAAGCAATGGTAACAACCTGTTTCTTTCCCATAAAATAGTGGACCAATTTTCATGGATACACCTTCAATACCTGCAACATAGAGCCATGGTTTATTATTTTTTAGCGCATGTTTATTGACTAGCTCTGCATGGTATGGCGACCACTCATTTCCATCAATAATCAAAAAATCAGATTGATTGACGATGGATTCTATGTCATGTTCATGCTGTAAGTCATTATAAGGATAAAGCACACTGCTTTTAAATGATTGACTTTTTGCTGTTTGGAGTAGTGCTTGAGCAAGCTCTCCATTGCCGACAATCGATAGTATAGAATCTGATACTTGTTTTTTATCCGATTTACTTGGTCGATACTCACCAGTGTCATTCTGATCATCTTGTAGATGGATAGACATATCTACCGACAAGAGCTCATATTCATCCAGTATTTTTAAAACATCAATGACCTTGGGCTCACTGTATTGTTTGGCTAGTTTAGCTTTAAGTTGTTTTAAAGAAACTGAAGTATCCTTTTGTAGAATAGCAACTACTTCCAAAAAAATATTTTCTCTTTCCTGATCATCAAACTCTAAAGCATACGAGTTTGTTTTCGTTCGTAGCTGGAAGCAGTTATTATTTTCGTCTTTGAAGACATCAAAATTTTGAAGCATAAATACGTCATTTAATATCAATCTGTATTTTATTTTTTTGTTTATTTTATCAATTTTAACAATATTTTTTTAATTAAAAATTTGTTTTTGGTTTTGTTTTAAAAATAAATTATTGTAGATCGTCGTAAAATGATTTGATGAAATTTAGGAAGGGTATTTTACCTGTGGTCCGTGTTACCACTGGACCACAGGGGGGATCATCTTTTACTTGTTTTAGGTCGTTTGCAGACCCTATGCGGGAATAGTGGTAGTAGAATGGGGGATTTTACTAAAGCTTGGTATTATTCTGCCATATTATGATAAACGGCCTGAACATCATCGTCGTCTTCCAGTTTATCGATTAGTTTTAGCACATCAGCAGCTTGCTCTTCTGTTATTTGAGACATCGAAAGTGCAATACGTTCTAGTTTAGCACTGATGACAATGATTGACTTTTCTTCCAAGGCTTTTTGCATTTTGCCAAAGTCTTCAAATGAAGTGTGGATGACACCAATATCTTTTCCATCGGCATCTTCTTCAACATATAAATCTTCGAGCCCAGCGTCGATCAATTCTAGTTCTAATTCATCCAAGTCGAGCGCACTCGGGTCGAAACGAAAAACAGATTTACGATTGAAAATAAAGTCGAGGGAGCCTGTCTTGCCTAGTGTTCCACCACATTTGGTGAAATAACTGCGCACATTGGCAACTGTACGATTGGTATTATCGGTGGCTGTTTCCACTAAAATGGCTACACCATGTTGGGCATATCCCTCATAAACAATTTCTTCGTAATTGCTTTCGTCTTTATTCGATGCACGTTTAATAGCTGCTTCTACACGGTCTTTAGGCATATTGACTGCCTTCGCATTTTGAATAGCGGTACGTAAACGTGAGTTTGCTTCTGGACTAGGGCCTCCTGATTTGACAGCCATGACAATTTCTTTTCCTAAGCGGGTGAATTGTACAGCCATCTTGGCCCAGCGTTTAAATTTTCTTTCTTTTCGAAATTCGAATGCCCTTCCCATATGTTCTTATTTGTTGTTTACATTGTGGGAGCAGAAAATCTTCTGCCCTAAATTATCTATCTTAAACCTTACGCTCCTATTTTTTATTTCGATTTTAAATTATGGAGCATATCCTCAGTCATCTTTGAAAGATCAAATTTTGGTTTCCAGCTCCAATCATTTTGCGCCTGACGATCATCAATTGATTGTGGCCAACTATTGGCGATGGCTTGTCTAGGATCCTTATTGGTATAACTAATGGTAAAATTTGGAAGCTGTTTTTTTATTTCGGCAGTCAGCATTTCTGGAGTGAAGCTCATTCCAGCCAAATTATAACTAGATCGTATACGGATGTGTTCGGCAGGAGCGCCCATCAGTTCAATGGTACCGCGAATGGCATCGTCCATATACATCATCGGAAGTTCTGTATTTGCTGATAGAAAAGAACAATAGGTGTTCTTTTTGAGTGCATCATGAAAAATATGTACGGCATAATCTGTGGTTCCGCCACCAGGTGCAGCTTTCCAACTGATTAATCCAGGGTAACGGATGCTACGGATGTCTAAACCTCGTTTCTGGAAATAATACTCACACCAACGTTCACCAGCTAGTTTACTGATTCCGTAAACTGTATTGGGGTCCATGATGCAGTATTGCGGTGTTTTGTTTTGTGGCGAGTTTGGTCCAAAAACGGCTATGGAACTCGGCCAGTATATTTTAGCTGTCTTGTACTCTAGTGCAAAATCCAATACATTTAATAAGCCATTCATGTTTAAATCCCAGGCTAAATTTGGATTTTCTTCTCCTGTTGCAGATAATAGGGCTGCGAGTAGGTACACCTGCTTCGGTTTGTATTTTTGAAAAACAGCTTTGAGTTTATCCTTTTCCAGTACGTTTACAAACTCAAAAGGCCCCGCATTTTTGATATCATAATCAGGGCGACGAATATCACACGCGATAACTCGACTACTACCGTAGATGGAGCGTAGTTCTGTAACCAGTTCCGTTCCAATTTGACCATTTGATCCGATGACTAAAATATTTTCTGGCATGATTTCGGTATTGATATTTGCGTATAGCGTAGTGAGATTGTTAAAGATTGGCTGTGCGAGCTATACATCATTCCATTTATTTAAGCATTTAGTGCCACTTTAAAATCCATTTTTACGAGTTTGTCTCCCTTCAAAATAGGAATGGATGTCGTCCTGTTTTCATGGAGACAAAATGCAATATCGTCTTCAATATGTAGCTTTTTAAGACGTTCGCTATGTGAACTTTTTTTGAGATACGCCCATAAATTGCCTTTAGCCAATGCATACAGATCAGCAGCTAAAATACCTGCATCATCCAATTTGTAGTCAGTATTTTTGAGCTGTTCAACAACGGCTCCAGCAAATAGTGTGTCCTCTAAATTGGTTTTATCCTTCCAGCCCGAGCATAGCAAACAAATGTTTCTATCTTCTGTCTTTAACCAATTACACAAGGTATCTAAATTGAGGAAAGAGCCAATCACAATGGTGTGAGCTTCCTGCGCAGCATGAATAGCGCGTGTACCATTGGTTGTGGTTAGCACAATCGTTTTTCCCTTCACTTTTTCGGAGGCATAGGCAAAAGGAGAGTTTCCAAAGTCAAAGCCTGCTACGATTTCACCATTTCGCTCTGCGGCTAACAAAAAATCAGTGCTTTGGTATGATTTACAAGATTCGATACTTTCAACAGGAATAATGGCTTTTGCTCCGTTTTCAATTCCGTAGCAAATAGAAGAGGTCGCTCTAAAAATATCAATCACAACAACAATGCTCTCGCGGATATCATGTAAATGCAAAAGTGCTGGAGTGAGGCATACCTCGAGGTTTAATTTAGACATTGGTGAATTTAATGAATGGAAATTTGGTTACTTGTGCTTTTACTGTATGGTTTCGGATACGGATGTATAGGATGGTTCCTTCTTTGGAAAATGCTGTTTTTACATAGCCCATGCCAATTGCGTTCTGAAGGGAAGGGGACTGGGTACCCGATGTTACTTCTCCAATGATATTTTCATTTTCATCTATTATTTCATAGTGATGCCGAGGGA